>Ga0137307_101808_pt1 | contig 16945 bp, 29 predicted proteins | sample NAcewD2O_March_2_FD_97180 | JGI IMG/M metagenome (GOLD analysis project Ga0137307, IMG submission 97180) | Mouse cecal microbial communities from Vienna, Austria - N-Acetylglucosamine amended D2O_March | ecosystem: Host-associated > Mammals > Digestive system > Large intestine > Cecum | place...
ACGGCAGAGGTCGGTATTCTCGACGATTATTCGTGGGACGAGATAGCTGACATCGCCGCAACAGGAAACGCGGCAGAGAAGTTCAGTATTGGGGACGAGAAAACCTGCACTCTTTACACAGGAGAAGAGGTCACGTTTGTCATCCTCGGCTTCAACCACGACAAGCTGCAAAAAGGCGGACTTGCGGGAATTACGTTCGGACTCAAAGAGCTTATGGATGGCAGGTTTGAGATGAACGCGGACGACACCAACGTCGGCGGATGGCGCGACAGCAAAATGCGTACCGTGTATATGGAACGCATCTACAAGCTCCTGCCGGATGAACTTCGCAAGCACATCAAGACGGCGATAAAACTCACGGGAGAGGGAGATTGCTCGGAAGATGCGGAACAGACGGCGGACAAGCTCTTCTTATTCAGCGAGAAAGAGGTTTTTGGTACTACGGAATACGCAGTGTCAAACGAAGGAAAGCAATATCCGTATTTCAAAGACGCAAGTAATCGCATCAAGCACAGGAATGTGACTTCCGCCAGCGGCTGGTGGCTTCGTTCTCCGAGCATCGGTAGTACCAGCTTCTTCCGCTGTGTCAGCAATTATGGCAACGTCAGCGGCGCCAGTGCGGGCTACACGGGCGGCGTTTGCTTCGGCTTTTGCGTGTAATCTTGACTCTGAATATCGCCCGCCTTGTATGGCGGGCGGTATTCTTACATACAGATGTTTAGTAAATATTTTTGTTTATTTCTGTAAAAATTTTAGAAAAATACACGATTTTAGTTTGACTATTACAGAACGGTAAGTTAGAATGAAGATACAGAACAAAACTTACCAAAATAAGAGTTTTGTTGAGGGAGAAACGCTATGAGCGAAACAATGAAGGCTGTAAGTAAAGAAATTGCGAAACAGCAAAAAGCAAAAGCGGTTGAGTATCTTCGTATGCTCGACATTTTTAAGCCGTACATACAGGGGTTCAAGCAATACGACAAAGTTTGTTTCTTTGAGAATTTCGGCGGATTTTGGGTTTATCAAGAACCTGAAATCGAAAAGAAGATGCGAGAGATCGAAGAAGAACACGGCTGCAAGGTATATGCCATAACGCATTGCAAAATCGACGGCGACGATATGTGGAGTTTCCTTGTTGTCACGAGTACACCGGAAGAGTGGGACGATTTGGTATACCGTGACGGTAATGGATTTTACGCATTTGCTTATACGTGGAACAGAAGTTACGAATATGACAGCGAGTTCGGAGATATTTACCTGCAGAACTTCGGCGGCGGAATAAGGAGAATAGGATGAAACGCAGCGAAGAATTAAGAGAGCAGATAAAAGATTTACAAGCGCTCAAAGACAAGAAATACTACGAAATGGTTACAAGCCGCGTAGACCCGACAATGGAAAGTTGGCAAGCCGCTTGGAACGAATATTACGAGAAATGCGGCAGACAGTTATCGGAAACTATACGACAACTTGAACACGAAATGCTTGTAGAAATCAATCGGGAACTTGACGTGGGCGATGGTGCTACGTTGTGTTTATACAGCGACAGGTACGCCTGCACGGTAATCGCAAAGACCGCAAAGACAATTACGGTGCAAAGAGATAAGGCGACGAGAGACCCGAATTTCAAGCCGAAATGGGAAGCTGGCGGGTTCTCTGCAATTTGTGTAAATCAAGAAGAACAGAGTTGGACCTACGAGCGCGATCCGAACGGCGAGATTACCAAATGTTATTGGAGCGAGAAGTTGGGAAGATATACGACGGGCGGCGACCAAAGCATCAAAGTTAGTCCGGGCAGGCACGAGTTTTATGATTACAATTTTTAAGGAGAAAGACGATGAAAGATATTATCGGCTATATCAAAGAAGTTACATACGGAAAAGTTCAAATATCGGTTTCTGACGATGCGGACGATGAAGAAATCCGCGATGCGATATTGGAACACGATAAAGCAGGCGGAACGAACTACACTTCCAGCGAAACGGAAGTAACGGGATGGGAGGACGATTTGTAATGGAAAAGATGATTGAGTTTCAGGTTAAGTACAAAGGCAAGACATACAATTTCGATTGCGGCGCGGCGGTTTACATATTTGATATTGCTACTTGCAACGGATTTGCGGAAGCGCACGATGAAAGGACGTTGCTTGATTATATCGAGTTGGTTCGTGAGTGTTATATCAAAGACGACAATCCGACACCGCTCGGTCATCTTGCGGACTTTATAGCAGAGAATTGGGACAAGGTAGACCTTCTGACGCGAAGAGAAATTTTGACGTTGTTCTATGAGGAGATTTAGAATGGCAAGTTTTGAAAAGACGAATTTTCACGATTATAACAAGAAGAACGGCTACGGATTAACGAAGGCGCAACTGAAAATGTGGACGCTTCGGCATCAATCTGGTACGCCTGAACAAAAGCAATGGATTGAGAAGATGCTGAACGACATCAACTTCCACCACGAATGCAGTTTGCTTGCTTGGGGCAAGTACGATGAATTACTGAAAGAAATAGAGGAGGAATGGTAATGATAAACCCCGATAATTTGTACGACGATTTGAAGGTACTGTTTTTAAGCAGCGGTTATTTGACCGAAGACGAAGGTTGTGGTTATGACGAACTTATATTCGCGGTAAGGAAAGACTACCTATTTGAATATCTGAAAGGCGACGAGATTAAGACGCTTGAAGATATGGAAAAGTGGATGCGCGAAGAATACACGAGCGACGACACATACGGGCTGTATCAGCAAGCAAAACAAGACGGCGAAATCGTTTTTGAAAAACGTATGTGGAATACACGTCGCGCCATATTCTACGAAGTCGGGGAAGGCTTGAGAAATGACGGCGATGTTGAGGAAAAGGTTTACATCAGGACGTTTGATTTCGACACAGCAAAGCAAGCCTTTGAAGCGGAGCGCGATAGGCTGTTTGCGGATGAAGATTTTTTCTTGAAAGATGAAGAGCCTGATGCGGAGCAGAACTTCGATTGCGGATATGCAAGCATACGATACGAGAACGACGACGGAGACTATTACGAACTATATCTGCATCAAGTTGAAGTGGAAACGGAAGAGCGCGATTACAAATAAAAAGTTATCGCGGGGAAATATGCGGTTATAGCCGCTTTCAGACCGCTCAACGGCTCGGTTAAACAAATACTCATTAAGAAATCAAAGTCGTTATAAGCGAAATAAAGGCGTTACAGGAGGTAAAAGAAAATGCCTAATTGGTGTTCGACAGTTATCAAGTTCTACTCGGAAAACAAAGAACAGTTGGAAGCAATGCACAAGAAGTTCGTAGAAATCAAAGACGCATATCCGATTGATGAAGATGGTTTTAATATGATTGGTTATGCTGATACGTTTTTGCCGGAATTGGGACACGATAAAGTTGAGTGTCGCGGTTGGGTTGACGGAATTGACGAAATCGAGTACGACGGTAAGTACCAAGTGTTTACGGTATGGACGGAGACGGCGTGGGGCGCGAAGATGGGAATGTGGCACGAAATAGTAAAGCGATTCTATTCGGAAGTCAAAATCGCTTACATTGCGGAAGAATGCGGAAACGATTACTTCTGTGTGTGGGACAAAACAGAAGGGCAAAGGTATTTTCCCGATGCTTACTATGTGGACGGTTGCTTGCCTACAAAAGATGGGAAATGCGAGTACGTTGAAGACCACTACGAGTTCTTCTCGGTCAAAGAAATTCAAGATTACCTTGATAAAAAATTGCCGTTTGAATATGAGCATAAAGAAAATCTTGACGATTTTATGGAAGAAGTCCAGCGCCGACTTGACGAATACAGTAGGACGAACGAGTGCGGGGAAAATTTGTATATTCACATTGCCGAATTTGCGGAAATTGCCCCTGCGGATTTTGAATTAACGGTTTAGGAGATAAGTATGAAAACACTTGCAGATTTGAAAAGAGAAGCAAAAAGCGGAACGCTTGAAGCAAGAATGATATTGCGCTGCGGAAGCACGGACATTCCTGAATCATTGCAGGGTTGGCGTAAAATAACCGGTTGCAATTCAGTAGCAATCTTTATATTGCGGAATGACGGAAAAAAGAGCGATCTGCCTTTGAAAAAAGCAAGCCTTGTGGAGTACGACGGTCAAACGCTCACGACATACGCTGCCGGGCTTCGTGATTTGACAGAGGAAGAGCAGAGAGTAATGGACGGATGGAAGAAAATATCAAGCACGGAAGAGTTTAAGGAAAGAGCCATAAACGATGCCTACACGGACGGTTCGTCAACGTATTATCAAGAGAAGTGGTACTTTGAAAACGCAGGATTCGGTTATCTTATGGGTCTCAACGAGGAACGCGGTATGCGGCGCGATTTTGCGACTGGTAAGATAATAGACGACAGAATCAAGGGCGACGTGGTTATGCGGTACGAAATACGCAAGGTGGCGCAATGAAAAGAAAGATGAAAGGGGACGTTGAGTGGTTCTTCCCGGACGCTAAACGTCCTTTTGCATACAGCACAGTTGCAACATCTGATTTGATTGTATCATTGTACGAGCAGCACGGGGATTTGCGGTTAGTATATGAAAATCTACACATAGACGAAAACGCAAAGCAGATAGTATCGGAATACTTGAAGCGTGGTATTTATCAAATAAATTTAAGATAAAGGAGAACATAGGATGAACGAAGTAAAGCGCGGCGATATTTATTATATCGTCAACAATTATCAGGAAGAAGGCAGCGAACAACGCGCCGGGCGCCCTGCGGTTGTAGTGTCGAACGACAAAGGCAATCAACATAGCAACGTGATTGAAGTGGTATATTTGACAACGCAGCCGAAAACGGATTTGCCGACGCATATCGACATCAAGAGTGCAAACAGACCTTCGATAGCATTATGCGAACAGATTAGTTCGGTATCAAAAGAACGACTTGGAAATTATATCGGAAGTTGCACGAAATACGAACTTGATATGCTTGCTGCTGGTATGATGATAAGTCTGGGGATTGATTTCCCTACACCGAAAGTTGTTCTTCAACCGCAGGAAAAGAAAGAAGAGAAGAAGGTGGCGGAGACTGTGCTACCTGTTAAGCAGGCTGTTACGTATGACGAATTTATTAAAGTGCAGACGGAACGCGACACATTTGTGCGACTGTACAGAGAACTTCTGGAAAAATTGATTGGAGGTAAAGCGGCGGTATGAAAAAAGACACGGTTACGATTGAGAGCGTTAAGCAAGCGATTGAGCGCGAGTTTGAAGACTATAAAGCGGAGCAGATTGCAAAAAGCACGGAAGAAGTTTTCTGCAATGCTTTTAGAATCAATGCTTGGAGCAGCATCTTCGACTTTCTGCAGGATGGAGGATTGAAAGTCGAAACAATGTTTGCGCTCTATGGAAAATGCAACGGTCATATTATCAGTACATTGGTTGATGAATATGTCTACACAGAGTATTGCGATATTGCACAACACGACGATCTGAAAGAACTTGTCGATAACTTTCTAAACGGCGAAGAATAAAGTTTTTTGTGTAGTATAGAAAATCATTGACAAAATAAACGAAAAGGAGTAAGATGTATGCAAACACAGGTTATAGGAAGCAACAGTATGTCGGTAAGCGAAATGATTAAGCAGGCAATCGCAACGAAAGGCTTGCAACAAAAAGATATTGCGGTTAAGATGGGTTGGAGTCCGCAGGGCTTCACGAACCGATTATCAAATAACACCATAGATGCGGAAGAATGGGTAAAACTCGCGGCAATAATCGGTTACGAGATACAGATGGTAGATACCGAAAACAACACCGTATTAAAGCCGCGTAGAAATAGCACGGGACCACGTGTAAAACAGATGATAGACGGTCATTGGTACGATACGGACAAAGCAGATTCACTTTGCAGAAGCCCGAAGGTGTACGGAGGCTGGTTTGAGTTGTTCCGCGATATGGGAACGGGTAAGTTCTTTACGGTTGCCTACTTGGAAACGGGACGAAGTGCGTGTGTGGCTGTCATCTCAAAGGAAAATGCAAGAAGATTTTACGAAGATTGCGGCGGCGAAGACGTGCAGAGCATATTCAAAGATTAAAGAGCAGGACGCGAAAGCAAGCGTCCTGTTTTTTTATACTCTTAATACACAGTAATAAAAATTTTCAAAAAATATTTGCAAAATACATAAATTCCGTTTGACAATTACAGTTCTGTAAGATAGAATGAAAGTACAAAATAAAACTTGCAAATTAGCAAGTTACTCGGAGGTTCTCAATTATGATGAAGCAAGAGTTTGAACAGATGATAGGAAAAGAAGTTTCCTATGAGACTTTCAGAATTTATGAAGAGATGTATCTTGCGGCACCTGAAAGCGTAACCAAACAGAAGTTTGTTGAGATGCTGAATATCGCAGCAATTCCCGAAAGTGAAGAAGCAATAGCGAGAAAGGAAAGGGCGGCGGAATTTAGAAAAGAAATAGACGAAAAGATAGCAGAATTAAAGAAATGGCTTGAAATGACAAAGGACGACCTGAAAAGATACCTTGAATGGAGCAAAGAACCGGACGGGGAGCGCTGGAAGGTAGACGTTAAAATCAAGCAGGGTCAGATAAAGCGGTATCGCGCAGAAATAGCGACTTTGAAAATGCTGGCAGCATAAGGGAGAGAAAAATGACGACGGAACAAGCAAGAGCAAAACTGATATTGTTTTATGGGGTTAGCGACCCGACAAGCCGCGAGATCGCGTTGTATGTATTGTACGGCGAAGACGCGCCGTTTTTACAAGCCAAAGAGCAAACGCAGGTTGCAAACATAACAATATCAGGAGGAAATCGTATGAAAGATTTACAAACCGTTTTAATCAATTTAAGGGGAGCGCAGCAGTTGTTATCGCTGTTCTGCTCTTCTACAAGACATATCGAAGCAGACGTTAATGGCAATCCGCAGGAAGCGTTGTTCCAAATCGAAGAGATGTTCGATAAAAGCATCAAAGATTTAGAGCGCGTAGTTTACAGCAAGTAAGAAATACATAAGCGACCTGCGTTCGCTTTTTGTTGGAGGTTTTGAAATGGTAGTATGCGAAGACTGCGGAGACGTTCTTGACGAGTCGGATTTGAAGCAGGAAAGAAGTTACATCAGCGATTATATGGGCGGTTGCTACGAAACATATTCGGTTTGTCCTTGCGGCGGCGAAGTGGTAGATGCAAAGCGCTGCGAAATCTGCGGCGAGTATTTTAGAGAAGACGAACTGCACGACGGCGTTTGTGATGAGTGCTTGAAAGAAGAGATGACAGTCGATAACGCGATAGAGTGCGGGAAAGACGGAAGTGCGAGAATGGAAGTCTCGATAAACGGCTTTCTCGCGTTTTGTTTCAATCAAGAAGAAATCGACGCTCTGCTGATAAAAGCATTGGAAGACAAGATAAACACTTCGCGTATTGATGCGAACGTGGTAATCGACAGGGCAGAAGAATGGTGCAGCGAAGACAAAAGTTACTTCGCTGATTGGTTAAAAGATAGGAGTAAAAAGCAATGACGACAGTAACATTGTTCCCATTGGTAGACAAGTACAGCAAGGGCAAAATCAGGGAAAATGAATACGATGCGTATATCGGCGGTCAGCGCGTTGGTACGATTTACAGCCGAAAAGGCTATCGCAATTCATACTATTTCCATACCGATTGCTGCATTTATGCAAGAGAAGCGACTACGCTCGCGGAAATGAAACGGAATATAGCGAGCGGTTACGAAGAAGCTGTGCGCGAAGGAAAATTTAAGTCAGACAATGGGAAGCAAGCGTTTGACATAAAATATCTGCCGGAGAGCGACAACAGCGAGTTTTTTCCTACCCCTAAAAGCGTATGCGGTCAGATGATCGGATGTGTAAATTGGTCGAAAGTAAAGACGATACTTGAACCTTCTGCAGGTAAGGGGGATTTGTGCGACGCGGTAAAGCATTATTGCAAACATAGCCGCAACGAAAGAACAGTAGATATTGACTGCGTAGAGATGGATGCAAATTTGCGTATGATACTGAAAGGCAAGAGCTACCGCGTCGTCCACGATAATTTTCTGAATTACGCTACAAGCAAAAAGTACGATTTGATTATTATGAACCCGCCGTTTTCAAATGGCGACGAGCATTTGATTAGGGCAATCGAAATGCAAGAATGGGTCGGCGGGCAGATCGTATGTTTGCTCAATGCAGAGACGCTGCTCAATCCATACACGAATTTGCGCAAAGTCTTGATGAAGAAAATCGCGGAGCATCGGGCGGTAGTGAGGTATTTGAAATCGCCGTTTAAGAAAGCGGAAAGAAAGACCGATACAAACATTGCTTTGATAAGTTTCAATATCCCGTCGAAAGTCAGAGAGTCGGAAATGTTTTCAAGAATGGAAAAGGCTCGCGGCGAAAAGTTCCAAAGCGAAGAATGTAAGGACGTTGCGCCCGGCGATAGAATAGATGGGCTTGTTAGGGCATACGAGATTGAGTCCGAAGCATCGCTGGCGTTCCTGCGGGAATGGGATTCGCTCCGTCCGAAAATAATGCTCGGTTCCGATTGGTACAGTAAGCCGACAATCGGTCTTATGATTGGCGGACACGAGGTCCGCAACAGTATTGATACGGAAGCGATAAACGATTTTTTGAAAACCGTAAGATTGAAGTATTGGAAGCAGTTGTTAGATTTGCCGGCGATCGGAAAGCAAATGACGACGGCTATTCGTAATTCGTATGATGCAAAAATCAACGATATGGCAGATTACGAGTTTTCGATGTTCAATATTCAGGAAGTTATCTGGGACATTCAAGCGCAGTTACAAATGGGTGTTGAAGACGAGATACTTCGGCTATTCGATAAGTTATCGAACGAACATTGCTACTATGAAGGCAATAATGAGAACATTCACTATTACAACGGCTGGAAGACAAACAAGGCTCACAAGGTCAATTACAAAGTTATAATACCAGCCTACGGGTCGTTCGCTCACAGATACGATTACGATAAGTATCAGCGGCTGGTTGAAAAGAAGAACGATTTTATAGATAGTCGTAGTTGCTATTCCGTACTTGCCGATTTAGAAAAGACGCTTGATTATCTTGACGGCAAAGACCCGAAGAGAACACGTTGCGACTTGGCAAACAGATTGCATTTTGCGGAACGGCGCGGCGAGACGCGAAACATAGATTGTACGTACTTCTACGTTACGTTCTATAAGAAAGGAACCTGTCACATCACGTTTAGAGATGATGCAAAAATCTTGATAGACCGGCTGAACATCTACGCTGGCAAAAATAAGAGTTGGCTTCCGCCGAACTACGGAAGAGCATCGTATAAGAGTATGACGGAAGAAGAGCGGGCGGTTGTAGATTCCTTCGACGGCGGAGAAGAGAATTATAACAAAGTGTTTGAAAATCAAAAAGACTATTTAATCGAAAGCAACGGTTTTTTGGCGCTCGCTGCGGGAGGTCAGTAATGAATAACGAAAAAGCACAGTATATGGCAGCGCTTACTGTTCAGCCGTTGTCAGGAAATGTCGGGTTTACTGTAAACGCTTACGGTAACAGCATAGAAACGGCAAAGAAAATTGCGATGCAGAACCTGAATGAATTATGCGCGAAGTATAAGTTCCCGATAGGGGAAATATGGGTAATGCTTTCGGTTGAAAAAAGTGGAGAGCATATTGACTTTGACGAAACGACTGCACAATGGGACGGCAAAGAAGCAAAAATAAATTGGGATGTGGTGGTATGAAAGAAGTTTGTATCATAGTTGCAATGTTAAAAGAAGCGGAGCCTATCGTAAGGCAATTTGATTCGATAGTTGAGCATAATGTCTTCGGAAGACGTGCATTCATAGGAAGGCTGAATGGAGAAAAGTTAAGCGTTATCGTCAGCGGCGTTGGGAAAGTAAACGCAGCAGTGTGTACGCAAATAGCATACGATTATTTATCTGCAGACATTATTATCAATATCGGCGTAGCAGGCGGTCTTAACAACACAGTAGAAATCGGAGAGATGTATGAAATATACAGTGCAGTACAATACGATTTCGATTTATCAGAAGTTAACGGTACGAAAATTGGAACGCTGGACGGTATGTATTCTAACTACTTAACTTTCGACGTTACACAAATGGACGCAAGAAGACTTGCGACCGCAGATAGGTTTAATGATAGCAAAGAAGATAATGTACTTTTGACGCAGATTCTGGATGCGGATGTGCGTGATATGGAAGGGGCTGCGATTTTGCAGGCTTGCTATTTCAATGATATTGAGTGTTATTGTTACAAAGTCATTTCAGATAAGTTTGGGAGCGGAAGCACGGTTGAACAGTATCAGCTCAATCTCGAAAAGTGCTTGAAGAAAATCGGGGAAAAGATTCCGACAATTCTAAAAAGGGTGTATGGCAAAGAAAGATGAACGGGTATCAGGACAGCTTATTAAATGAACTCATAGTAGACAATTTTGCGGGCGGCGGCGGTGCAAGTATCGGCATTGAACTTGCCGTTGGAAGACCGGTAGATATAGCAGTCAATCACGATGAAGATGCAATCGCAATGCACAAGGTCAACCACCCCTGCACGACGCATTATCAGGAAGACGTGTTTGCGATTGAGCCTGAAAAGGTTACGGGCGGAAGACCTGTCGGCATAGCGTGGTTCTCTCCCGATTGCAAGCATCACAGCAGAGCAAAGGGCGGTGTTCCCGTAAGCAAGAAAATTCGTGGTCTATCGTGGGTTATTCTTAAATGGGCATTATCGCACGTTGCGCCGCGCTGTATCTTTATGGAAAACGTAGAAGAAATCCAGACGTGGGGGCCGTTGAAAGAAATTGATGGTAATACATACCCTGATCCCGAACGAAAAGGCGAGACGTTTAACGGATTTATCGCAATGCTCACAAATGGCATCAGTAAAAGCCATCCTGCATTTGCGGAAGCCTGCGAGTTCTTAAAGATTACGCCTGATAGCGAACAGGGGGACAGACTTGCAAACGGTCTTGGGTATAATGTGGACTATAAAGTTCTCAAAGCCTGCGACTACGGTGCGCCGACAATCCGTAAGCGGTTTTATTTGATAGCGCGTAGAGACGGGCAGACTATTGTATGGCCAGCGCCTACACACGGGAAGGGATTGAAACCGTACAGAACGGCGGCAGAGTGTATTGATTGGTCCATTCCTTGCCCTTCGATATTCGGACGGAAGAAAGACCTTGCGGTTAATACGCAACGGCGTATAGCGCGTGGGCTTGATAAGTTTGTTTTGAAGAATCCGCGCCCGTTCATTATGGAGATGAACTACCAAAATACAGCGCAAGACCCTGAAAAGCCTATGACGACGCAGACGACGGCAAATCATCACTATTTGATAACGCCGGAAATAGTAAGCATCAGCCAGACGGGGAGCGAAAACAGGGCGAGTTCGGCAAAAGAGCCGTTGAGAACGATATGCGTAAAGAATGAACATTGCGTAACCACGCCAATATTGACGAAGTTCCAGCAGAACAGTCTGGGGCAGAAACCCGAAAAACCGATTGATACGGTTATGGCGGGCGCAACACGGTTCGGCGCGGTTATGCCGTATCTCACAAAGTATTTCAGCGGAGAGAAGCAAGCGGGAGCGGACATAAACGAGCCTGCGCCTACGGTTACGGGAATAGATCACAGCGCGGTAGTTGAAAGTCATCTGTGCGTATTACGGAAGAATACGGACTGCAAAGCAATGGATGAGCCGTTGCCGACGCTTACTACATCCGCAGGGCATTTTGCGCAGATTACAACGTATATTCAGAAGTACGACGGTTCGCAAAATTTGAAGAACTGGGACAAAGTTCGCAAACTCTTGAATGATTATGCCGGGTACAGTATAGCGGAAGATGAAATACTGATTTTAGAAATTAACGGAATACGGCATTTTATAGCGGACATCGGTATGCGGATGTTGAAAGCGAAAGAGTTAAAACTTGCGCAGGGATTCCCGATAGATTACGTTATCGACATTGAACCGTATATCGGTAAAAAGTACAGCGAAGCAAAACAAATTGCAAGGCTCGGTAATGCGGTATGCCCACAAGTTGCTACGGCGCTTATCAGAGCAAATATGACCGATCTGGCATATAAGAAACCACTTCACACAGTTAAAGAATTAAACGCCGCTATGTGCGGATAAGGCGGTTATATGAAGTATTTTATATCAAGTTGCAGCAATGGTAAAGATAGTCTTGCAATGACATATCGTCTCATAGAAGAAAAGAGGCCATTAGACGAGATTATCTTTTACGACACGGGAATGGAGTTTAGTCCGATATACCATAACTGGGACAAATTAAAGAAAAGGGCGGAATCTGTTGGAATCAAGTGTACGTTACTTAAACCAGAATGTCCGTTTACCTACACTATGATAGATAAGCCGGTAAATGTTGGTAAAGCGAATGAACATAGAGGGTATGCTTGGTGCGGAGGTGTGTGTCGCTGGGGAACAACTGAAAAACTAAAAGCCCTTGATAAATACTGTGAAGAAAGATATGCGATTTGCTATGTTGGGCTTGCTGCAGATGAGCCTGAAAGGTTAAGTAAAGAAAGGAAGGCATATAAAAAATTCCCACTTGCAGAGTGGCGGATGACAGAGAAAGATTGCCTTGATTTTTGCAGAAAGCGCGATATAGGATGGAATGAATCGGGAATAGATTTGTACGACATACTTGATAGGGTTTCCTGTTGGTGTTGCGGAAACAAAAACTTATGGGAATTGTACAATATCTGGAAATACCTGCCTCACTATTGGGAAAGGCTGAAAGCCCTGCAAACAGAGATAGAGCGTCCATTCAAAAAAGAATATTCGATATTCGCGCTTGAAGAGAAATTTAGGAACGGCTATATTCCGATACACAGAACACGCAAGAAGGTTGACGTATGAGAAAGAAGGCTATTTTAGTTATCATCATAACAATATTGCCGATATTGTTTCAATAGGTAGGAGATATATGATTTTACAAGGAGATGCACTCATTAAACTTCAAGAATTGCCTGCAGAAAGCGTAGATTGCTGCGTTACATCTCCGCCGTATTTTAAGTTGCGCGATTACGGAGTAGAAGGACAAATCGGGCTTGAAGAAACGGTAGAAGAGTACATTGAAAAATTGGTTGCGGTATTTCGGGAAGTTCGTCGTGTATTGAAAAAAGACGGTACGCTTTGGGTCAATATAGCAGATAGTTACGCTGGCAGCGGGAAGGGCGCAGCGAATTACCCTGAAAACGCTGCAAAGTATAAGCAGGGAACGAATAAAGGATTGCTTGGAAGTGGTATCGACAGAACAGATGTAGAAGGATGTAAGCCGAAAGATTTGATAGGCATTCCGTTTTTGCTTGCATTTGCGCTTCGCACAGACGGTTGGCATTGGCGACAGGTCGATATATGGAATAAGCCGAATTGTATGCCGGAAAGCGTAAAAGACAGATGTACGAACTCTCACGAGTACGTGCTTTTGTTTTCCAAATCATCGCGGTACTATTTCGATTATCAGGCAATAGAAGAGCCGTGCGTTGGGTTCAATAACGACCCGCCTGCAGGAAGCAAGGGGACGTTAAGACCGAACTCGCGGCGCAGGAAGGGCAATAGAAAGACATTTCGAGGCGGCGGTACATACACGCAAAACGGTGCGTTTAACAATGGCGAAGCAAAAGATAATGAAACGCACGGGAATCTTCCGAACGAAACAGGGATGCGTAGAAAGCGGTCTGTATGGAATATTCCTACGGTTGGAAGTAAGTACCACCATTTTGCGACGTTCCCGCCGAAATTGGTTGAGCCGTGCATCTTGGCTGGTAGCAGAGTTGGCGGAATAGTTCTTGACCCGTTTGCAGGAACTGGAACGACGGGAGAAGTTGCAAAGCAAAACGATAGAGATTATATACTCATAGAATTGTCATCGGAAAACGCGGCTATCTGTCACAAAAGATTAGAATCGGGGCAGATGTCGTTCAAATTTATATAAAAGGAGTTGTAACAAATGGTTAGTTTTGATGCTTGTGAAGGAAATCCCGGAGCGTTGACTTTTATGTGTCAGGCGTATATGGGTGGAGGTATGAGAAATGCCCTCAAAGCAGAACACGCATTTCAGCGCGTCATAGATGCTGGAATCAGAGGAAGCAGACTGTATCAACTATGGAACGACTGTTGCGGACGCGATACGGAGTTCGCGCTTGAAGTTATGGAACAATACGACATAGAAGAGATAAAACGGCACATAGATGGGGACGGTTGCTATGGGGAACCTTTTGAAAGGAGAAGCGGCGATGAAACGGATTAAAGAAAAATTGGAAATCAGGGTAGAATATCTGCCCAACGACTATCTTGAAGACGGCGACGACTGGGAATTGTATATCTCGGTTAACGAAGATAATGCGGGACCGCACAATATTACACCGTTCGGGAAAAGCCTTAAAGACCTGACGGTTAACGAACTTGTGCAGTACATCAAAGAAGCAATCGAGGAGGAACTGTTTGAATGAAAGAGAAAAAAAGAATACTGACTGAAAAAGAACAGAAGGTAGCGATTGACTTCTTGGAAGAATTGATACTCGCAAATACACCTGTTCCCGAAGGGTTCTTCAATAAAATGATGGAAAAGTATGAGCTTATGACAGACCCGTTTACAGGCTTGCCGTGTACGCCGAAAGAATACGCAACGAACAGGTTGGAGTACGATAGGCAGAGTATGATACAGAAATACGGTCATTGCGACGGATTGGAGTAAGAATATGATACATCACGTTTGTATGAATATAGACGGAGCAATCGTAAACGCCAAAGATTTGCGCGGTTGCATTACAGTAGAGGGACACACGCTTAACACGGTGGCGGAAGTTAGGGCGTGGTTGAATGAGCAAAAGGCAAAAGGTTATAGAGTTCTGCCGTTCGGCTACTGTAAGTGTTTCGATTTTCAGAAAGGCTGTCCGGGACACAAGGCAAAAGAGGAGTGCGACGAACACGAAGCGATTTGCAAAATTGCAAGCGCTATTTGCGAAGAAGAGAAGACCTGCCAGCATTGGTGCGGCGTTTATACAGAATGTAAAGCATATCAAGAAGCAAAGAAAATATACGAGGAGCGAAAAGCCAAATGAAAGCAATGTTAATATCAATACGCAAGCCATTCACGGATATGATATTTCGTGTGGACGATTATTACAACGACTACGATAAGACAAACGAATGGAGAAAAAAGCCGTTGCCGCTGGGACATTATTTTGTTTACGAAAGTAAGTATAAGGGCGGAAGCGGAAAAGTAATCGGGGAGTTCGACATCGTAGAAAACCACAAGTTCCCGATAGGAAGCATCTCTTTTGAAGATTGTATGGCAAGCGACTTGGTTAAGCAAGGCATAGTTGCTTACGGGTTTTTGAAAGGGTACGCAAACGGGGCAGAGTTTATCTACGCAAATATAATCAGGAACGCAAAACGCTATGACAAGCCGAGAGAGCTGGGGGAGTTCTTAACGCCGAGTGGAACGGGTGGAGTTTGGGGAAATCATTATCTTTCCCGACCGCCGCAGTCGTGGCAATACGTGGAGGGCTAAATACCGTGAAAAAACTAACGTATACAAAAGCAGAATTACTGCGCGAAGCAAAATCGTTTTCGTTATATTACGGCAGACTTGAACTTATGTCAGACGAAATGCGCAGACGGTTTGAAGAGTTTGTTGAAAAGGTTAAAGTCTACGAAAAAGAAAAGGGGGTATCGCTATGAGCGCTTACGAACAGATAAAAGATATGATGGAAATGATCGGGATTAAAGCATTGCTTGAAAGTATGACAAAACCGATTATTGATTTGCTGAATACACAGCTTGCAGAAATAGGAATTGAAGCTGATATAAAATTTGACATCGAGGTAAAATCTATCAATCTCGACACGTTTCGGGAAAAAAGGAGGGTGTAATGAAAAAGACAAAAATCGACTGGTGCGATTGCACGGTCAACCCTGTTGTAGGGTGTAAGAACGGTTGCAAATACTGTTACGGCGAACGTATCAATACACGTTTCCATATCGTAAAGAATTGGAAATGCCCGGAGTTCTTTCCTGAAAGGTTGAAAGAATTTGAAAGCAAAACGCCGAAGAGCGTTTTTATCGACAGTATGAGCGACATTGGAACGTGGAGCGATGAATGGCTTGATGCGGTTGTAGAAGCGATGTACAAAAATCAGCAGCATTGGTATTTGGCGCTCACGAAGACCGGCATAAGGCCGCTTATGGATAGGCTGTGGAAGTACGCGTTAAAATACGGGGAGGCGGCGCCGTTGTACATCGGGAAAAGCATTACCACACAAGCGCAGGCAGATGTTCTCTTTAAGAACGGCGACATTACGGACTTTTTGAGCATAGAGCCTATTTTGGAGCCGATTGATATGACGGAAGCGATATGCACAACAGCAACTGTCATAATAGGTGCAGAAACGGGGAACAGAAAAGGCAAGGTTATTCCGCAGAAAGCGTGGGTTGACGACATCGTAAGGCTTGCTGATCAGCACGGCATTAAAGTATTTATGAAAGGTAGCCTGCGGAAGATTATGGGAGATGATTTTAGACAGGATGAGCTTGCGTGGGAAAAACACGACAAGCGCAATCAAAAAGCATAAACCGCGCTATAACGTCCGATATTTCTTGTCATCTATTTCTCCAACCGATAGAATCCTATCAGTCCCAGAAGCAACCAGAACGTAAAATGCTTGCAATTCTGCAATAAATCAATTATAATATAGGCATCTTCCCAAAACGAGCGGAAGGTGCCTATATTATTATATGGTATAGAAATCCTGCTTCCCGTTAGACAAGGGGATTGCCTGTTGGCTCATGCCGATTTTTTCCGCCAAAGCCTTTTGGCTCAAATTATATTCTAACCGCAATTCTTTGATTCTGTTCATGGTAAGCTTTTTTATTTATTATATAAAGATGAACACGGAATTGCTTTATAAAAAAATTTATTACTTGTA
>Ga0137307_101810_pt1 | contig 16920 bp, 14 predicted proteins | sample NAcewD2O_March_2_FD_97180 | JGI IMG/M metagenome (GOLD analysis project Ga0137307, IMG submission 97180) | Mouse cecal microbial communities from Vienna, Austria - N-Acetylglucosamine amended D2O_March | ecosystem: Host-associated > Mammals > Digestive system > Large intestine > Cecum | place...
TCCTATATATCTGTCCGCCCGATCTGTCCCCTTTGGGATACTGAGTTCTTCTACACGCTCCAGTATAGGAAATAACCAACTGCAGTATCCCTCCAGCACGGCTTTTCTCGCTACAATAATATTATAATTATAAAAAAATCTCTGCTTTAGTATAGCCGAAAATGCTTCCGAATACTCCGGGGTATTCTCCAAAACCGCCTTTCTGACTGCATCCCAATCCTCTTGCTTCAGATATCTTCTGTGGTGTGCCCCGATGTCCGGTTCATAGGGCATAGGATAAGGCAACACAGCATCCACGCCGTTGTCCGCCAGCCTTAATACATCATCCTCTGTAAGCTCCAGAATCCTCCGGTAATGTGTCAGACCATAGTATTCATACTCCGGATCTGCCGAGGGCCTGCAAAGCCGGTTTCTCCACATCCAGTAAAGAGCCGTCAGTTCCGAATAGTTTCCATTTTTATCCGAAATATTTTCCCCATCACAATCCAGTATATTCGCTACTCGTTCCCTGCACAATACAGTCCCGACCTGTATCGGAGTGACCCATTCCGGGAGGTCATACCTGTCCGTCAGAGGTCTGTCCTTATAAAATTTTGCCATGAACATATGTATATTTGCCCTGTGGTAGCCCACTGGAAGCGCCCTTAACGGCAGATATTCCCTGTCGCAGGTATAATGATAGCTCATGAGCTCTGCCCACCTGGGGGAGCTAAGCCGCACATGGCAGAAAAGGCCGCGCTCATCCAATGCCCTCTCAATGGAGGGCATCTGATTTTCCGGTGTTGCGATCAGAACCTCCGTCCATTCCTTCTCCTCATCTGATAAAGACGCAGAAAATGCAGCTAATTCCAAAACCGGAAGCCCTAAAAGCATCTGTGCATTGTCTTCTCTTTGTGTTACCACAAAACACCGGATCTTTCTGATGGGATATAAATTATGTATCGCTTCGTACGCGCCAATCGCAATGCCCTGGGCGCCGTATATAACCAAATCCATTATTCCCCCGCCATTTCTGCAATAAAATGCTTTTTTGCTATTGCTGTTTTATAATCGTTCTTATGATATTCAAAAAAAATTGTCATCAATCTTTCCGCCAAAAAACCAAGGTATCTCCCCTGATAGGTATCCTGACGTTCTCCTATTTCATTTTCACAACGGAATAAAATCGGGAACAGCCACTCACAGTATTGTTTTAAAATCTCTCTGCGTGTAATCAGCATATTGTAGGCATAGTAATAATTTCCTTGTTCTACTTTGTATGCTGTATCAAGATATTGTGGAAACAAATAACAGACAGACTCCATCATAATCCGCCAGTCTGCCTCTAAATGGTCACTGCAGTACTGCCATTTTACTCCTTCAAGGTTCAGAACAGGTACTGTAAACACCACATCTATATCTGATTCCGGCAGCCATATAGCCATTTGGTCACTAATACTGAACCTTCTTCGGTAATGACTTAATCCCACATATTTTGCACAGTCATTTTTCCATATCCAGTAAAGCGCTGTCAATTCACAATACTTTTTATTTTTTGCAGAGATATTATCTCCCTGATCATCCCTTACCATGGCAATCCGTTTATTGGATAAAGCGGCTCCTACCTGAATTGGTATCTCAAAGCTACGGTATGGCACTCTTTCTTTTAATATACGATCCGCTGTACTATGCGCCACATAAATCCGGAAATTTTCTGTAAACACCTCATCCAGGCTAACACAGATATCCTGCCTCCTATGATATGCATACCAAAACCAGTTTCCTCTGATATCACTCCATTCATCACTATCAAAAGAAAGTGGCCTCACATGCCAAAAGCCTGCTTCGGACAGACGTTTCAATGCTCCTGGCATATTTTTCTCATGCAGTGCAGCCAGTATCAATGCATCCTTATATAACCCGGCATGCCCAATGTCTATTACCGGAGTTCCGTCAACATGATCAGGATTACTTTTCAAAGACTCTACAATAAACGCTTTAATCCTTACACAATACGGTTCTCTCTCCAAACAGCTTTTTACTGTCTTTCCCATCATACCAGCTCCATATATGATAACCTCATCTGCATTTAGTATTTCTTCCACCAATTTATTCCAGTAGTTCATATCCCCGTCTCCCTAATCTTTAAATTCTCTGTTGCATTTATAAATTTGGAATAACTACCTTTTTGGCATCTATACCGGAGGCACATAGTTTTTCCATAATCTTACAGGCTACAATTTTATTTTGTATGGCAATTACCACGTAATCAAAAGAACAGGTCTGGATTTCATCCGGAGCTATTCCCCGGACATTTCCAGTCCTATACGTAATGTTCCCATGGTTTTTATCCGCCCAGGCAACAATACTGCAATACCGTGTCTGAGTGATCTGCTGATAAAAAACAGCCCCCACTTTTCCCATCCCATATAAAATAATCCTTGCTCCCTGTCTTATTCTGTCATAGGGAAACCGGAAAGAGTTCACCTCCAGATATGCTGCCGGATCTTTTTTCCAAATGATACGCCTCATATAATAATCCAGCTGTATCAACAGGGCTGCACAATATTTACTTTCCACGAAACATCTGTATAGTTCCTGATAAAGATAGGATGCATTGAGATAAGCATCCCCTGTCTCTCTTAACGATGCCGAATCCGCATGATTTACATAATGATATTTACAGTCGTCTGTGAGAATAATTTTATTGGACAGCAGAAGATACTGATATACTATCGCTACGTCCTCACCATCAAAAATATGTTTATCAATCTTATCCAGCAAAGGCTCAACAATATTTCTCCGAAACATTTTATTACATAAGTATGGCAAAACGCCGAAATGATATGGCCGCTGGCAGTACAGCATTCTCCCATATAGCTTCTCTCTATCTGGCTCAGTCGCATATTGTCCAGCCGGGATTCCATTATATTCGCTGACTACGGTTCGCTTTTCTTCTGGCAGTTCCCTGGAAATACCTGCCGCAACAATATCTGCTCCTTCCATATACGAAACCATTGAAGATATATAATCATCTTCAATCCAGTCGTCCGCATCTACAAATACAACATATTCCCCTGCCGCCTTTCGAATTCCCGATAGACGCGCAAGGGAAACACCACAATGACAACAATGCTCCACCAGTATTAAATTCCCATATCTTTCATGATATATATCACAAATATTTCCTGTTGAATCGGAGGATCCGTCATTGACTAGAATAATTTCTATATTTCTATAATTCTGCCTTATCAGACTGTCCATACATTTTCCAATATACCGTTCGGCATTGTATGCCGGCACAATAATACTGACCTTGTGTGTACATTTATTTCTCAATGTATTGTCCCGCTTTCACAAAAATATTTCTCAGAAAAAACTCCTCATTATCGCATATCAAAATATGTTCTTCCTGTATCCCCAGACTCAAAAGCTGCTTTTTCATCTCTATTGCATGACTGATACTGGCAATAATATACTCCTCATGCGGATACCGGAGTGTAATCTCCTCAGGTTTGTACACTTTGTTTCCTGTCAGTCCATCCATTTGTAAAAGTGTGCTGTTATCCATAAATAATACTTCTTTATTACACATTTCAAAAAACTGTTTTAAAATATCTCCCATATGGCCTGCCCCAAATACAACAACCCTTTCCGTATGCTCCAGGGAATTCCGCACAAACTTCAGCAAAGCCCTGCTATTTTCCGTTCCTGAAAATATACATTGCATAAACTCTGCTTCGCTGTTTCGAAGAGCTTCCGCAATCTTCCTTACTGTTTCCATCACATTTTTTTCTTCATATTTTTCTTCCTCCCTCTGCACTTTTAAAAAACGATATATCTTTTTTGCATTGTCCATTTTATGATCATCCGGCAATTCTCCAAGAAACCACCGGCAGCTGATTAGTTCCCAGCTAAAGAACATATTCTTATATTTTTTCCACTGATTTGTCTTTTTCAGACATCCCATTAATTCTTCATATTCTTTCATATGTAATTCAATACCATGTAAAGAATTAACAGATGCATTTGGATTATCAATCCTGTAACAATAAAATGCTTCCCTCATAAACCAGATCTTTCTGGCATACATTTGAGATAAAAACGAGAAGGACACATCCTGGTAGGCAGCCCCTTTAGTTTCATTCATCCGTATATGGTTGTCCAGTAAAAACTGTTTTCGATAAAGCCCATTCCAGAAACCATTAACTCCCTGTTCCAAAAAAAAGGTGTTTTTATCGGAAATAACCACCTTCTCTGTAAGTTCACCCTGATAACAGGATTTTAGTGGAAATCTATATTCCTTATTACCAATATGAAAAACCTGATAGTATCCGGCTCTAATTACATCCAACCGGTACTTGTCCGCAATTCGATACTGCTTTTCATACATTTCCGGAAGTATATAATCATCTGCCTCACATATACCAATATAGCGCCCTTTTGCCTCCTTCAATCCCAGGTTAAACTGGACTCCCACACTGGCGGATGCATGTAAAATACGGATCCGGCTGTCTGTCTGCCCCATTTCTCGAATAACCTCCAGGGTTCCGTCTGTACTTCCTCCGTCAATAATCAGGATTTCTATCTCCTGGAGTGTCTGGTTCATAACGCTTCTAATGCACTCCTCTATATAATCTATCGTATTCTTCACATATATGATTACCGATACTTTGACCTCATTCATCTTTCTCTTTTCCTTTTTCATATTTTACGTTGCCAGATTCCTGGGTATAATGCCTCAACGCACGGTATATATACTGGTCAAAAACCTGAAAATCGCTCACACCAAGCTGCCTCAGTGTTCTCTTCATCCCTTCCCGCGCATTATACGCAATCACAGACAAGATAATCTCTCCCTGTTTTTTTATTGCTTCGCTTATTGGTAAAACCGGAACCTTTTGAAAAATTAATGTCTTATCTGGTACTTCGCTTACGGCATAACACAACACTTTTTCGTTCAGCCCTTTATCCTCCAAAAAGTGATAAAACATCCTTCCCACATCTCCGGCACCATATAGAATAATTCCTTCACTGTCTGCAACAAGCTTTTCTAACCCATCAAGGATTATGCTTTCATTGACTTCTATACGGTAATTTCCCAGTTCCATAGTCTTCATCAGCAAATTATCTAACGGGGTCAATGGGACATTCGATTGTTTGTCTATTCGGAACTCATCCATATACTTTGCATGAGATGCAAGCAACGAGAGGTATTCCGTTATTTGTTTCTGCAGCCTGGGATCATCTTTTCCCTGCAAAATAAGCAGATATAGGATTTCCCGATATACTACCAGTCTGCTTCGTACATTTTCCCATCGGATGCTGCCGGTCATTATTGATTTTTCTCTTACTCTGTATCTGTATAGTTTTTCTGATAAATGTGCCATCCTCTCCGCTTTTAAAAAGCATTGCATGCAAAAAAGCGCATCCTCATAAAGAATCCCCGGATAAAATAGGATTCCTTGATTCAAAAGCCATTCCCTGTTTATAAATAATAAACATGCTGAATCACAATATTCATGGTTGCTCATCATATCAATAAAAAATTCTTTTCCTTTTCTGATTCCCTGATAAGCGTGGTTTTTATAGTAGTAGAAGTCCTTATTATCCGTCTCTTTTAAGTTGCCCTCATACAAAAGCTCTGTTTCAAAACTTAAAAGCTCCAAATCATCTTCTTCCGCTTTTTGAAATAATGTATTTAGAACATTTTCGTTCAAAAAATAATCATCTGCATCCAAAAAAGCAATGTATTTCCCCTGTGCGTTCCTTATGCCGACATTCCTCGTCTCTGCAAGTCCTTTATTCTCCTGACGAATCAGCCTGAATCGCCCGTCTCCATTCATACAGTTCTCAATTACTTTACACGAATCGTCTGTGGAACCATCGTCAATACATATAAACTCACAATCAGAGAATCGCTGAACCCCTAAGCTATTCAGGCATTCTCTAAGATAATGTTTTACATTATAGACTGGAACAATAACAGAAATATTAACCATAGGATTCCTCCGATAAATCATTTGCTTACAAATTCCCATACCTTTGACTTTTTGATGCCGTCCTGAGCCCCTCCTGTTTCAGAAAATATGACCATATTCAGAAAACCTGCGAGGCTGTCCTTTACCTCTTCCCTAAATTTCTTTTGGCCCAGTTCCTGAATCCAAAGATAATAATTCCAGTAACATTTCTTTGAAAACCGTTCTGGATAGTCAGGATCCGTCTGCCTGCATTCCAATGTCTCTAAATCAACACTGAGATACGAATATTTGCATGGCATAAAGTGTATGGTTTTTCCTTCAATAATGTAGTCCCAATAGGAACACACATAGAGCCGGCCTGGAAACAAATGTTCATTTTCAATCATGCCTGAATTTATAATTTCAAACCGCTGCATATATTGGTCATATACATATAAACCGCTGCCTTCCTGTGGCAACAAAAAAATGTACCTTTGTGTTGCAATAAGTCGTACAAATTCCCTTTGAACCTTGATTGGAATTTCTGCCATACATCTTCCGTCTTCATCGAATTTATACAGTGTTTTCCCTTTCATGCCTAATGCCCATCCATCACTGCCGCAAATGTCTGCACAACTGATCGGCTCTGATATCTCCAATGTTACAATCTGCACCTTTTCTCCCTTTATGCTGCACCAATAGGCAGAGTTGCGAAGCAAAAAGCTAATCCCGGCTTCCGCAATAGAAGCACTCCATATTTCAAAGATATTTTCCGGCTTTTTACCTCTCTGCCAAATATCAAATTTATCAATACACTGCATCGTATCCAGATCTATCACCAGAACCGGTTCATTTGAAAAGAAGGGAATACACACCAGACTGGATCCTATAACAACAGACTCCTCCGAAATATAGTGAAAGGAGACGGGATGAAAATAACTGATTTTTTCTGTAGCTATGTCATATACAATCCATTTTTTCTCAAGATCTGTTGGCAAAATAAAGATCTTGTCATGCCAGTACACTAATTTCCTTACAGAAAAATAACCTTCCTGGTACATCTGCATCGGAGAAACCACACATCTTATTTCTCTAGTTTTCTTATTGGCGCAATGTAACCCGCCAATTATCACATCACACCACCAGACTGCATCTCTATTATGACACGCTGCACAGACACATAACTTTTCTGCCATATTTATAAACCGCCTTTCCTAAAAAGCCATTCTTACTGCACTAAATTTACCCAGTTCTCCGCACACAGCACATTTTCTTTCGGAATTCCGTTCTTTCTGAGTTCTAAAAAAATGTCCCTTCTATATACGTGCGAAGTGATCAGCACACCGGCATCCCTGTAATTGCGGTACAACTCGTCAGGCGCAATTACTTTTTTTCCGTGAAAATAAAGCTCCTCCTTTTCTGCACGGCCATCGCAAAATATGGCCTTTTCCGTACATTGTTCCCCCAAAAGTTCTGTAAGTTTCTGTGCATTCCCACCTGTTCCATAAAGGACAACCTTCTCCTTCTTTTCTATAAATGCCTTCATTTTCTCCAGAATCTTTCTTCCGGTATCAGATATTTGAATATCCCGCTTTATCTTTCCTCTTTTTCGAAGCTCTTCAATATGATATTTTATGTACAGATTCGTGGAATCGGGAACCAGATATGGGAGCTTATCATATACTCCCTCCTCAATACATTTCCGGACAAAAGATGCACTGATAACCTGCCCGCCATATTTTTTTCTTGGTATCTCATGAACTTCAATCCCATATTCAGGCAGATTATCCTTTAATTGTCTGTTATACTGTGCAGTAACCTTATCTATTGGCTCCTCTCCTACAAATCTCTTTGTAATGTGCAGATAAGGCGCTATATACTCCGAAAAAAAGAAGATATCTTTTGATGCATCCACCTTTCTATCGTCTGTCTTCTCCCGTTCATAATAATTCCTAAATGTAGCCTTTGTTGCTAAAAATTTTCCGCCTGGCAATACCGTAACATTATCCAAATGTTTTGTACCTGCTTTAATTAATTCTATTCTTTCCCGGAAAGGGAACACAAAAGCATCCTCTTCTACCACAAATATGTATAACAAATCCGAGTTTCTGCTCCCCCACTCTGCTAAATATTGATGACCATATGTAAACGGATTACATGTCATTACGATTGCCGCTATTTTTTCTTTCGCAGATCGTCTGGTTATCAAATGATCAATTTCTGTCAGATAGCCCTCTATTCCTGCTTTTTCCCTGCTGCTTAACTGTTTTTTCCCATACTGCAGCACGATGCCGTCATCCTGCGGACAACTTTCGTTATATCCAGGCAAAAAAATTTTTTCCATAAGAGACGAAACGATCCTCTCGTTTCCCCTTCTGGTAGTATGGATTGGAACGTCAGAATACAACCAGTCGTTTCCAGAATAATTTTTAAATAGTTCAGTCAGGTCAAGATCATATCCTTCTACAGCCTCGTCCAAAAAAACAACCATATCGTTCTTATGGATTTCGCACTCTAAAATTTCTTCACAAAAGAAATCATATTGAAACCATGGCCTGCAGATTTTTATTACTTCATACGTAAGCCCTTCCTTCTCAAGGGCTTCTGACAGCAGCGTTGCTATTTCATCTTCGGTAAATACCTCGTCCCCATTGACAATACATGGGCCGACCAGATATATTTTCCTTGCGCCATTCCCAGTACTCTCTATCCACTTTTTTCTTTTCATCCATCCTTTTGATTCCTCATATGTTTTTGAAGTCATATATGGTAAAATTTCTATAACCTTTTCCCTAAGCCTCTCTGTCCACAGAAACGCATCTGAAAAGCAATAAAAAAAATCTGGATGCTGTACAACCTCTCCCTCCGAAGGAACCTTCGCATAATATGTCTTTATTCCTTTCATTCTCAGGGTATCCCTGAGCGCCAGAATATCCCTGCAACGATCTATCTTATCCGAGACAGGATACTCACAGATAAATTTACAGTTATGAAGATTTTTCCCTGGTTTTTCAGCCGGTATGAGACGTATTCTGGGATGTTTTTCAAATATCTCCTGCACTTCCTCATCTATGCAGTTTTTCCATCCATGAAAGCACTCGTATTGAAAATAATAATCTAACTCCTCCTGTATACTAAAATCACGTATTTCATAATAGGATACTATGGAAAAATAAGAATCTCCATCATACACGATAAAAGCTGTATTATATTTTTCCAAAAATTTCTGCTGTTCGTAAAATTCGATAAAGTAATCCATTTTGGCATCTTGAAGCTGTATTATTTTAGTTTCCAGTTCTGTCATCTTAATCCAAGGCCATCTGTTTTGCTTTACATAATCTAACTCAGATAATATCATTTCCATACTATTCACATCCTCAATTTGGTATTTTTCGTTCTTACCATTTCATATTCGAAAGATACAGACATTTCACCATCCTTCCAGACGAGATCAGGATTGGAATTCAATGTTCCCGTAAAATAAAAATATCCGTTGCTCCCCTCTTCAAGTCTGACAAAATTTCCATCTTCATCATATTTTGAGGCATCTAAAAACAAAACATATTCATCCGCCCTTCCTTCTACAACATTCAGGATCGTCTCTGTCTTTTCTTTTGCGTTTTTCCACACTACATCAACATTAATTTTTTTAATACTTGGAGTTTCGTCTGTAATTTCTGTTTCTGACAATTCATACATCTCTTTTTTCTGACTAAAAGAAACTTCAATGTTTTTTATTTTAATGGCGACATTTGTATTACCATAATTTTCAACCTTAAATTCATCCGAAAAAATCTGACCTCTTCCACTTAGATTATCTGGATCCAGATAAGCCCTGGAGACTGTCGGAAACGAAACATTATATATATCGTCTTCCCTTTTTTCGTCTTCAATCGTTAATCGCTCTGTCTCCTCTGCTTCTGTTCCTTTTTTTTCTATTTCAGCCGGCTCTTGTTCTTCCTCCTGGAAATCAGATTTTACCGCTTCCTCCTGTTTTTTTTCGTCGGGCGTTTCCACGTCTAAATCCTTCTCATCTTCCTTTAATTCCCCTGTAACCATGTCTCCCTCTGACTCGCCAGCTGTTTCGCTCTCCTCATTTTCAGATAGGTCTTCTCCATTCGGAATTTCGGAAGTCCCCTCATCAACAGCATAGCCCGCTTCCGTCTCCATACTAATATCATCACTTCTATTTGGGGAACTAATTTCAAATCCCCAGTTCAACCCATTATTCAGCAGACAGACTGCTAAAAAAAATACTAGCTTTTTTTCCATATGGTTACTCTCCTCATATAAAACTTAAAATCCGGCTCACCCCTTCAGGCGAGCCGGAAAGCAGGTGCGGCAGATACACCTATTCATTTACACTACATGCTTTTTAACCATCTATTTATTTTAGTTTACAGTTAATGTAGATACAACGATACGTCCGTCAGATAATGCAATCTCAAGATCCTGTGCCTTTCCTTTTAAATCATCACCGGCCAGGTATGCCAAACCACCGTCATCCTTCGGAATAGTAATAGTCGCATCCATTTTCGATGTAGTCGTATTCTTAGCATACGCTACTGTAAATGCATCGTCAGCCCATACATAATCTTTATATTCACTTGCATCATTATGAACAGCTATAGCAGTAACTGTTGCATCTCCAACATCCGGAAGAACAATCTCCAGATCAGTTGCACTGCTTCCTGATGTGAATGTAGGAGCAGCTGCGATTTTTGGTGTCTTAATATTACGTGCTTTGCTTGCTCTTACATCATAAGTGATTGATACCGCAACGTCATCTGCCTTCCAGTCTGCATTGGAATTAGCAACACCTGTAACTGCGAATGAACCCACACCTGCTGTTACTTTGGTCGCATCACTCGTAAATGTTGCTCCTGCAGTAGCATCAGTAGTAGTAGGTGCAGCAATATCTACTGAAAGCAGAGAGCCATATTTTGTAATTGCCACACTGTCAGCCGGTGTCGCATAATCTGCCACTGCATTTGTCTCAAACTGTGCAAAATTAAGCTTATTTTCTGCAGTAAAGGCCAGTGTCTCACCCGCCTTAGCCTTAATGGTAGCAGGGGTTCCTGCTGTAGACAGATTCAGGTTAATTCTCTTCTTGGAAGAAGTTGTCTCCTCAGTAAATGCATTATACTCTGTTATAACATTATCCTTCTGTGCTGTAATCGTTGCCTTTACTGTGGCATTTACCGGAATACCGATATCCTTGTCTGCATCTACAGATGCATTCCAGATATCAATGCTGTTAGATGCAACTGAGAACTTCTTAACATCTGTAGCACTGCTGTCTGAAAATGGATTCACCTGAATATCCGCCTTTACTGGCACCTGGATTGTAAGCGCCGGTGAATAAATATCAAATGATGTTTCAAATGATCCGCTATTGTCTGCTGCAAAGGCAGCTGCCGGGACACACATTGTCATTGCTAATGCAACAGCAGTAGCTTTTGAGAATTTTGATTTCATAACGTAAAATACCTCCTAATTATTTTTTAATCTATGTATATCACGGGGTGTAATAATATCTGCCGTCTTATCAACACTCTCTCGTGGACATACCTGAAAAAACTTCAAAAACCGCTTCCTTCTATTCCTTTACAACCATCAGACTAACGGCAAAGGATACTGTTCCGAGTTCCTTATCAGGATCTTCGTCATCCAGAATATGGTAAGTACATAAGGCATCATATGCGCCATCCGGCAGCACCTGGTTTAATTCTAATTTATCCAGCCTTTTTCCAACCGGAAGAACTGGAGAACTGTAAAGTAATGTCTGTTCTTCATCATCAAGATATACCTCAAAGTAACATTCATACATATTACTTATCGAATTCCCTATCTGCGCATTGCTTGAAACAGCACTTCCCGATGGAAATGTCCAAATCATATTCATATCAGTTGTAAACCTAGCTTTAGATGCCTTTTCATCAAGATCTCCATCAACAACAAGGCCCTCTGAAATATTCCGTTCTGCTTTCTCTTCCGGCTTATGTAAAAGGAAGTAGATTACGACGCCCAAAACTATAATTACTAAAACCAGAAGCGCTGTGATTAGTTTCTTTCCTTTTGTCTTATTTTGCTCTTTGTTTTCCATTGTTCCTCCTTGTCTATAAATTTCAAATCTTGTCATAATAACATCTGTTCTACCGTTCGCATTAATTATAAAATATAATACATATACTTTATTTTATAATCACTACCATATGATTTTATAAAAACGTATTCATATTTTATATAATAAGATATATTGGTCATCCCTCTTTCAAAGGATGATGCGCACATTCACGCTTCGCTCCCCACTACATCACAGATCATCTCCATGTTCATGAGGTCCTGGCCTACCCAATCCGCAGAATTACATCTGCCTTCTAATGCCGTTCTTTCTTTTTATATACGGCAGACGCTCCGCGTCAGCCTCATCACGAACCCACCTCTTAGTCCTTACGGTAAAACTCCTGCATAATGCCGGAATTTATCTAAATGGCTGTTCTTCGCAATCATTCTTTCATATCTATTTCTTATGGATGACTCCATTCCCCTGCCCTCGCTTCTTCACATTACGGGCAGTATTGACCTTCTCCTCCGACTCATATCCACATACCGGACAGATAAATCTGTCATCCGCTTTCTTTCCAGGTTCACCGCATTCACTGCACTCATTGCTGATGTCCTTTCCCAACACCTCTACAATCTGCACCGACTGCTCCCTGCACTTCTGTTCCAGACGTTTCCTTATGTATCCCCTCTGCCACTGGGAAATAGAATAGTTTATTTTTTTATTCTTCCCTCCGGCCTGGGGCTTTGGAAGTTTTACAATATAGAGCACCTCCGGCTTTTCCTCACGCAGGAAACGGTTCAGCTCCTGATTAATATAACTATGAAGGCTTTCCTCCAAACGCTGCTTCTTGGCATAATACTTTTTACGTCCCGGATTATCACCTTTATTATGGCTGTAGCTACTGGCCTGTGCACGTATCCATTCTGAGTATACAAGCTGATGCTCTCCAAGCTCTGTCCCATACTGATTTCCATCATCCGTAGTCACCATCGTATAAAAACCAAACGCAACTCCTACCTGATTTCTGTAATCTTTGTGGTGTCTGACAGCAACACCTACGGGAACCTTGATTTCCACACGGCTTTCTTCCGGATACAGTTTCACATACAACTGGCTGCGGTACTGGTTCCCATCCGTCAGCGGAATGAAGATACGTTTCCGCTTTTCCTTTATGGAAATATAAATTCCATGATCTGCATACCGGTAAGCCCTTTCCGCCATGGCAAATCCATCTGCCTTATCTGTATGCAGCTTCACATGATATTTCCGCACCTGTCTGCACAGATAACGGTGCATACTTCCTATATCCACCTTTACTACAAGATCCTCATACTGTTTTGTCATCTTCGCAGTCAGTTCCACTGGTTTCTCGTTCAGAACCGCCTCGAACGCATTATTCACTTTTATAAGGAAACGCAGATAATGCTTTTCCTCTGTCGTGAAACCATCATTTTTACTGATCAGTTTTGCAAGCTTCGCTTTCGTCCGGGTCCACTGGCTCTTAATCTCACCCAGTGCATCAAAGATGGCAAGATAAAAATATACAGATGGAAGACCTAATGTCTCCCGGTAGCCGCTCTCTGTCATTTCGTTCTGAACCGTGTAGCCAGGATATATCTTTGACAGACTGGCAATGCCGCCATAACGATTATATACATAGTTCTTAACCTTGCTGTAATCTTTCGCAATGTCAAGAAGCTTCTGCATATCCCCACCTGATACAGGTTCTTTATTGTACTGATGAATGGTCTTGCAGATCTTGTCTGACGGCATTCCTTTAATCCCCCTCAAACCTGCGTAATATTGAGACTTGATGCCTTTTATCAAAAAGTGTACTTTTTGGAAATTATTTACAAGGAAAATTTTTCGGTAAAAATATATAAAAAATGGGGTTAAGTTACTTGACGAACTGTCGATATTATAATAGAATGGTTGAGGATTTCAGACGAAAAAAAACATTACCAAAAAGTACACTTTTTGGTAATGCTTTTTTAGTTGATTTAACTGTTTTATCTCTTCGTGAAACTTGAAATTTTAAAATGCAGTACCTTCCTTATACCCTCCGGCAAATTGGTTGAATCAGTCTTATCTTGCATGACCGGCATTAAGCAACTGCATAAATCCGTCCTGGAGAACCTGGGAGCAGTTTACTCCGCGCTTTTCTGCCAAAGCCGCCATCCATGCAGGAAGCGAGACGTTTTTGCGGACTGCCCTGGTATCAGTTGCCGCCCGGTATGCTAATGTATCAATGCGAATGATGGAGCAGACGGCATTATCAGGGATATCCAGCTTATGCTGCGGAGTGGCAGCAGGTATCTCGTTTCCTTCGTCCTCTGCCACTGTAAGCCATCCGCTGGCATCATCGGTAATCATCTCAATGGCATCATTGATGTTGCTGCCGGTGGTAATGCATCCGGGAAGATCAGGCACTCTGCAGTAGTATTTGGTTCCGTCCTCACTTGGTACAAATGTTGCAGTATAGATATATTTCATAGGTCAGCCTCCTTTGCTGGCGGCAGGGATTTAACCGTTTTATAATTACAAAAATTTCTTCCATTCCATATTCAGCTGGAATCCTCTCACCGCATCCAGTCGCTGTAAAGCAGCTTTATTTACATCAACTATATCCTTAAAACTCCTGGTCTGCGCATAGACACCATGTTTCTCAAGATATTCTATTCTTCGCATAGCTGTCTCCAACATGACTTCATTAGCTGTTATTGTTGCCTTATATGTGCTTTTACTAACATTTTTCATCTGGCATCTTACAGAATTTAAATAATGCATAAATGCCATTGTTTCATTGAATGCAGTCGCTGTAGGTAATGCACCTGCAAACAATAAGTCGACATAACCCTTATTCATGTCCTTCGATGGCTTCATCTGCTGAAGAACCCCTGCATTATAGGCCACATCCAAAAATCCCATTTTATATTCTGAAAGTGCTGCTGGATAGTAATACCATACACTCTTTCTTTGAATTGAATCATCTTCTTTAAACTTATTAGAAAATCGCCGCACATTCAAATAAGTTCCTGTCGCCATCGCATCAATTCCTGTGGCTGAAAGACACAATAACTGGTGATTTCCATAACCCATTATCACACGTTTGCCATGTAATTTCAACGCCGCACATATCTGCATCAAATTTGAAAGCCACATAGGGGTATCCACAAGATACTGCGCCTTAGGCGGATGGGCAATAATATAGTATCCATCAACGTCAAATTTTACTGCTTCTGCAATAATCTCTTCTATTTCCTCTTCCTTTTGCAATAGTAACATTTCTGGTAATGTTACTGTTAATAACAGTTTTCTTCCTTTTACATATTTCCTGGATGCATCTATCAATTGATTACTCTGCCTGACCCAGCGTTTCCTCCAATATGCATCATATTCAAACATTGCTGACGGAATAATAAAATCAACACATCCTGCAATATCATTATATTCTAAAATGGACTGAATCAAATTCTCCTCGTATCTTATATTACTTTCGAGATGTGTATTAAACGAGGAATCCCAATATTCATATTTTAATAATCCTTTATGCTTATCCTTAGGATAATATATCTGTGGATCAAACAAAGTTTTAACTTTTGCCTTCTCAAATCCTCTTCGCCATGTTTTTAATTGTGTTGGCGAAATATCCCTTGGGCTCAGAATTGCTGTTGTTCCTCCCCATTCCCGGCTTAAATCCATTGATATTTTTTTCATCCCATAACCGAACTGTAAATACAATTTCATTTGATCACCCCTCTATATAACTTTTTACACTTTCAAACCATTCATATGCCTTTTGTGCCGTTTCCGGTCTACGCGTCACATGCTTTTGCATAAAGGTCTGCAATAATCCCATAAATTGCATATCTACATCTCCCTCAACAACCACACTTTGAGGTGTAATTGTCACTGTATTGTACCAAACTTCATTAAGATCCATTTCGTCTCCACGTATGAAGGGATGTTTGCCTGTAACTGCTTCAAACACGACCACCCCAAGTGAAAATAAATCTGCTCTGCTGTCAATATCATGCTTAGCATACTGAAATAGCTCCGGCGCACCATATCCAGGGGTATGCGGTCCCATTTTTGCCTCTGTATATGTCAGTGAATTCTTATTTAATGCCCTTGCTATACCAAAGTCAATTAAACACCATCGCCCATCATTAGCCCTTATAATATTTTCCGGTTTAATATCTCTATGAACAATCTGCCGCTTTTCCATCTCAACAATAACCCGAAGCAATTGTTCTGTTAAATCCATTGCCTCAGACAAATTCATTTTCCCAGCAACCATTTCCTTTAATCCTATACCTTCTATGTATTCTTCTAAAAGATATATTCCCTGCCGGGAGTCTATACTATATGTATCAACCTCTAACACTTTGGGAACATTGGGAAATTGATTCTCTGTCACAATCTGTATTTCCCGTACCACTCGCTCACTTTGCCCCTCAACAATTTTCAAAACAACTTGTCCGTAAGTTCTATGCCTGACAAGAACAACCTGCTTTTGTCCACTTTGTGGAAATTTCTTTATTATCTCTTCAATTCCAAAATTACCAATTATATCCCTTTCAGACAGCATTCGCCACTTCTCCTCCCAAATTCAAAATACGCCCTATCCATTCATTAAATAAAATTGAATTAAAGCTTACTGGAATATGTGATTGCTTTGCAGTTTTTACCACCTCAAATGCATCTCCATTTTTTACACATAAACCAACGCCAAATTTTTTAAACTTAGCCAGGGTCTCTTTTTTGGGTTTTGACTTCAGAATAGACAATGCGTAACTCTCTGATGCAAAATTTCTATTTATGATTCCCTGTTGCAAGACTTCATCCAGTTTATTTATCTTTGCTTCTACTGCCTGAATTGTCCGTGTTGAAATCTGCCTGTAATCAATC
>Ga0137307_101813_pt1 | contig 16878 bp, 14 predicted proteins | sample NAcewD2O_March_2_FD_97180 | JGI IMG/M metagenome (GOLD analysis project Ga0137307, IMG submission 97180) | Mouse cecal microbial communities from Vienna, Austria - N-Acetylglucosamine amended D2O_March | ecosystem: Host-associated > Mammals > Digestive system > Large intestine > Cecum | place...
TCCCGAAAGCCGTGATAAAGCATTGCCCTACCTGCAACGCGCCGACTCACTGCGCCCCACCCCTTATGTCACCGCACTCATCAACAAGTTGAAACGGCGTTAACAGACTTTTTTACCGCGATTGCGCGCAAAATCCAGGCGCTATTTACGCCCGAAGTCAGCGGGAATTTCCCCCCAAGCATCAGTGTCCCAGCGCAGCACGGGATTAGTGATGCGGTGGGTCTGCACCCACACATCGGCACGCGCCAGCAATTCAAAAATCTTCCCATTGCGTGGCGTCCGCAGCAACTTGGTGCGGCACCCCTTGTTTTTCAACCAGCTACGCGCCGTGCGCGAATCGCTGTAGACCGGTGTGGCAGAATCGCCCTTCTTATACAGATAGGCCAAGGCATGAACCAAGGCAAGATATTCCGCAACATTATTGGTGCCATCGTCCAAAGGGCCCACACGGAATAGCTCTATCCCCGATTTAACATCCACTCCGCGATATTCCATACGTCCCGGATTCCCGGCACACGCACCGTCAACGGCGATTGCATCAGGATTTATCTCCGGGATATCAACCAATGACAATTGCGATGTCCCGTCGGCTTGCCTACCGGCATTACGGTCGGCAATCGCACGTATTACAGCCGCCTCATCGGCGGGGTCGCCTCGAAACGCCACCGCTGCCCCCATTTTGCTGTCAAAAACCTTTTATTTTGCCCCGGGGGAACCTTTTACCTGCTCAAGGCAATCATCCCAATCCTCATATATCCCGGGGTCACGCCCCACCCACACCACATAAAACTTTCTCTTTCCCATAGTCGACAATAACTTTCAAAGCCATGAATCAACTCAACGACAACAGCAGCCTGATATCGGTGTAGCGCACTCCGGCCAGACGCGCCACACGCTCATTCACCGCCTTTCCCATAAATGTCAGCGTAGCCTCCTGCAAACCTGGGGTGAGAGGCAACATCGCACCCGAACCTTCACAGCCTGCAATCCTGTTCAGCAAGGTTATGAAAGTGTCGCTAAGCGCCATAGCAGCTGTGCGCGGAACAGCACTTCCGGGATTGATGAAACAGGCATGTTGTCCCGCTCCGCCACGGCTCATTTCGTTCAGCAGGGCGAAACCTGTGCGCCATCTGCAATTCCCGGCGTCAATCTCGCCCATATCAATGTTTCGTAATTTAGGAAACACCGTACCCGGGTTTTCCGAAAGGTCGAACAGAAGCACCCTCCGTTTAAGCACCTGGCTTACATCGCCATCTATAGGCAAAGGCTCGTTCCTGTCGGTTATCACCACTATATCGGCGGTTCGCAATGCACCCTCAAGCACACGCGGGTGAAGCGACGACCCTATCACACCGCTGCCGAGCTGGCGCAGGGCCGTTCTCAACCGATAGACATCATCATCGAAAAGCCTCACCACAGCCCCAAGCCCTATGGCCGACCTGGCTGCGGCACATGCCGCCAGGCATGAACCCACAATGGTCACCTCACAAGGGATAACCCCGGCTATCCCACCCAGAAGGATGCCCTTCCCGTTCACAGAATCGGCAAGCATACCGGCGGCCATGGTCATTACACTCCGCCCGGCGATTTCCGACAGAATATCTCCGAACGGCCGGTTGCCATGGTCATCGCGCACAAGGTCAATAGCAATGTTTATCACCCTGCGCGACACCAGCTCCCGCGCCACCTCCCCGGCCTGCGGACGAGAAAAGTTGGCAAGGCTCAACAAAAGCGCGCCACGCCGCAACCGCCTTATATCAGCGATTTCCAATGGTGCCAAATGAATGACTATTTCAGCCTGCAATGCCTCGGCGCGCTCCACAATCCGTGCCCCGGCACGTACATAGTCGGCATCCGCATAATGTATGTATGCAGCCGCACCGCTCTCCATCTTCACCTCAAAGCCCATACGGGTGAGCGCACTGACAGCCTCGGGGGTCAAGGGGAACCGTTTCTCGGCAGGATTGTCACATTTAGGCAAACCGATTGAAGCACGGCGGCGGGACATCATAGTTTCCACAGGCGATTCCAGTGGTGTGGGAACTGAAACAGAATCATCTGGCTGCATCTTCACCTACTTTAAATTTTTCATTCAAGAACCTCGTGTAAAAATCCAGGCTCGAATCCCTTATCTCATCGGCTGTTTCAAGAGAATCGGAACAGAACCTGAACATGGCACGATTATAATATGGCGCACGCTCCGTCTGCTTGGCCTCGATGAACCTTTCAAGCTCCTTTTCCGACAAGCCCGAAATCAGCGGACGGCTGGCCTGTGCATCCAAGAGCCTCCGAAGCAACACCGGCAACGAAGCCTGCAACAGCACCGTAATCCCGCAGGCATTCATCCATTCCATGTTGCCCGAATGACATGGCGTGCCGCCACCGCACCCGACAATCACATCACGCCCCGACGACACCTCCCGCAGCAACTCCGATTCGCGTCTGCGGAAATAATCTTCCCCACGGCAAGCGAAAATCTCGCCCACCGGCATCCCCTCCCTCTCCTCAATAACGTCGTCAAGGTCGATATATGTCAACGATGGGTAGCAGGAAGCAAGTCCACGCCCGAGAGTGGACTTGCCCGCACCCATGAAACCGATAAGGAAAATCGGTTTCAACATCATTTGGCCTTACCTGCCGACTGCTCCTTCAGCAAATCTCGGATTTCAGTGAGCAAAACTTCCTCTTTCGACGGAGCTGCCGGAGCGGGAGCAACCTCCTCTTTGGCTTTTTCAACCTTCTTGCGCATGTTATTGATGAATTTAATCATCACGAAAATGCAGAATGCCACAATAATGAAATCGACAACAGTCTGAATCCATGCACCCCAATTCATTGTCACCTCCGGCTTCAAAACCTCCTGGCCGTCCATGACGGCTTTCTGAATCACCCATTTGTAGTCGGTGAAATTTATCCCCCCGGTTGCCACACCAATAACAGGCATGATTATGTCATCTACAAGCGAACTTACGATTTTACCGAAAGCAGCACCGATGATGACACCGACGGCCATATCCACCACATTGCCTTTCATGGCAAATTCCTTGAATTCCTTTACGAAGTTCTTCATAATATAATAAACAGCTGAATTAAAATATCAATTCCCCTAAGAGAGTGTTTGAATTTAGCTCATATATATATTGAGAGGATTTTAACCTTCACGCCCCGGTGCCCGCCAATGCCAATGCGGAGAAAAACAGAGCGAAAACGCCCAAAAGCATCAACACAGGGATTACCACCGATATCACCAGCCCGGCAATCGCCAGGCCTCGTGGCTTACGTCCAAGCCCTATAGCAGAAAACACCACTGCCAAAACCCACAGAGGCCAACCAACATAAGGCACCCACCACATGACGGTGGTGAGTATCGAGAGCACAAAACCCGCAGTGCCTATTCCATTGGCAGACCGAGGCTCCGGATGCCATGGCTCCCCGGAAGGACGGCAATAGCGTCGATTGCCATAACCCGGCCCACATCCCGAAGGAGGCGGGGGTGGAGTCGCACGCCAACCGGGAGACGGCTCCGGCCGATAGTTCACATCATTATATGTCGACATACTATATAGTTTTAAATCATCTACACTTCATCTTCAAACCACAGGGGAAACGGGAAGAAAAGCATCCTAACAAAGCCAGGAATCATCACTGCCTTCAATTGCAAAGATACGTATATTTGGCGTAAACGCCTATTGCAAAATGAATTTTTACGGTGATTCTCAAAAAAATCGCGACACAACCGCTCCATAATTGAAGAATTGTTCTTATATTTGGCAATTCATTTTGGAACAAGCCGCTCTATGCAAATCAATTGCAGCAACGGCGGCAGTGCCCTCTTAAACCCTATTTAACTGCATCATATGGAAACGCGTGAACAGTCAATTGCAGCCCCCGAGGCTTCAAACGACCAATCCTCCACCCTCAACCCCGAAGCAAAAGTTGCTTCGGAAGAATCTGTTGCGACAGCTCAGCCCGAAAATCCCAACCCTGAAATCGCCACAGAAAGCCCACAATCAGAAAACACACCGGAAGATGACATTGTTGAACGCCCGGTTGCCGTTGCCTCTAAAAAAGATGTGATTAAGGCACTCGCAACGTTGGCCGACAACGAATCGGCCGACATCTCCCGCGATGAGATTTCCCGATTGAAGCAACAATTCTACGCGTTCCGCAAAACAGAGCTTGAACAAGAACTGGACGATTTCATCGCCCAAGGGAACGACAAGGCAACATTTGTCCCTGCCCTTGACCCAGATGAAGAAACCTTCAAAGAACTGATGACACGCATCCGCGACCGAAAGGCTGCAATCGCAGCAGCCCTGGAAGCAGAGATGCAGCAGAACTTCGACCGCAAGCAAAGCCTCATTGAAGAACTGACCACACTGGCAGCCGACACCGACAATGTGAACCTGGCATTCCCCAGAATCAAAGAAATTCAAGCTGAATTCAAAGCCATAGGCGATGTCCCCCCTACAGAGGCCACAACCCAATGGAAATCCTACCAGACTGCCGTGGAGCAATTCTACGACCAGCTAAAGATAAACAAAGACCTCCGCGACTACGATTTCCGCAAGAACCTTGAACTTAAGACAATCCTCTGCGAGGAAGCAGAGAAACTCAACGACGAGGAAGATGTGATACTTGCATTCAAGCGTCTTCAGAACCTCCACGACGAATGGCGGCAGACAGGACCTGTAGCCAAGGAGGAGCGCGAAGCCATCTGGACTCGCTTCAAAGACGCATCAGCTGTGGTAAATAAAAAATACCAGGCATTCTTTGAAGAACGCAAAGCCCGCGAAACCGAAAACGAGGCCGCAAAAACCGCCATATGCGAACGCATCGAAGCCCTTGATTTCACATCGCTGAAAAACTTCGGCGCATGGGAGGAAATGACCAAAACCATTCTTGCAGCCCAGGACGACTGGAAAAAAATAGGATTTGCGTCACGCAAGGCCAACACCGCCCTATTCACCAGGTTCCGTGGCTTGTGCGACAATTTCTTCACCCTGAAGGCGGAATATTATCGTGCAGTCAAGGATGAACTCGCCGAAAACCTTGCCAAGAAAACCGCTCTCTGCGAGCAAGCCGAAGCCCTTAAAGACTCCACCGACTGGCGTAAGACCGCCGACCGACTGGTAGCCATGCAAAAAGAATGGAAAACCATCGGACCGGTGGCCAAAAAGCATTCCGATGCGGTTTGGCGCAGATTCCAGCAGGCCTGCGACACATTCTTTGAAAACAAGAAAAAAGACCTGCACGAAAACCGCGCTGAAGAACAGGCAAACCTTCAGGCAAAGCGCGAAATAATCGGTCAGTTGAAAGCCATTCCTGCAGATGCTCCACGCAACGAAGTTATGGCCACCGTAAAAGAGCTACAGGCGAAGTGGCAGGAAATCGGCCATGTACCCTTCCGTGAAAAAGACAAGGTATACGATGAATACCGTGCCTTGTGCGACTCGTTCTATTCAAAATCGCGCGATGCACACGCCGGGCTCAACCGCTTCAAAGAGGTTGTCAACGACATGAGTTCCGACGAAAGCAAACTGCGCCGGGAGAGAGACCGCATAGTTCGCGCCCGCGACATCAAACGCAACGAACTGAAAACATACGAAAACAATCTCGGCTTCCTCTCATCCAAGAGCAAATCAGGCGATTCGATGGTGCGGGAAATGGAACGCCGCATCCAGCGCATCAAGGACGACCTCGCCGGAATCGACGAGAAAATCCGCCTCATTGACGCAAAGCTCTGATAACATGGCTTCATAACGTAACAACAGAATAGAACCGCCCATGTATAACAACAATTCCTCAATCAACATGCCGCCGAAAGGCATAATAAAAGGGATTCTCTGCGGCGTGGCATGCATCGTAATCGTCATAATTGCAATGGCTTTCGTCAAGCCATGGTACAACGTATGGTCACAGGAGATGGAAGGCAAGGCTGAATTCGCCAAAGCCGAGCAGAACCGCAAAATCAAAATAGAGGAAGCCAAAGCCAACCTTGAGGCAGAAAAACTAAATGCCCAAGCCGAAATCGAACGAGCCAAAGGTGCCGCCGAGGCCATCCGCATTGAGAACGGAAGCTTGACACCAACCTACATACAGTACCTTTGGGTGCGTCAGCAGGGTGACCTCAACAACAAGACGGTCATATACGTACCCACCGAAACGAACCTGCCGATACTTGAAGCGACCAGAGGGCTTAACGACACACCGCAAAATTAACCGTTCCCCACCCCATATGTGAAGCGCGACGATTGCCTGCATAAGGCAATCGTCGCGTTTCCCGTTACAGACACATTTCTGCGTTATCCGCGAGAGCTATTCCCCCATACATATAATTCCGCAGAAAACACAGACCAATACATAAAATCACTGTCCTTTACGTAGCCGAACGAACTTTGGATATATTTTTAACGATTCCGCCATCATTCCGAACCGATAATCAACAGCGCCAGGCTGACTGCCAGCAGGGCAAGGTCAACCAGCTTGGCGCGGACATGACGTTCGCGCAAAATAATCACGCCATAAAAAAACGACACCATCACGCTTCCGCGCCGTATCATCGAGACAACCGAAATCATGGAACCGGGAAGCGAGAGAGCATAAAAATACGCCAGGTCGGCGGCAGTGAGGAACAAGGAGATTCCAACAATCGTCCAACGCCATTGAAAGCGTCCACCGAAATGCCCCGTGCGTTTCAAGACAAGAACCACAACACTCATCAGTAAAAACTGATAAAGCGAATACCATGCCTGAACCTCAAGCGGTTCATAGCTTTTAAGCAGATATTTATCATACAGGGCACTGACGGCACCAAGACATGTGGCACCTATCGACATCCACAGCCACCGGCTGCTTCTCACCGAGAACCCCTCCTTAGCCCCTATGCGGCTTATGAAATAAAGCGAGGCAAAGCCCAGCAGGATTCCGCACCACTGCAACAGGTTCAGCCGCTCGCCAAACACCAACAACGCACCGACAAGCACAATGACAGGACGTGAAGCATTAATCGGCCCCTGGATAGTCAACGGCAGATGCTTTATAGCGAAATATCCCAGAACCCACGATGACAGCACTATCACCGCTTTCAGCGCGATTTGAAGATGCCCCGTTATAAAACCGCCGAGCCCCACACTCCCCTGCAACAGGCATCCGGCTATGACCGGCGACATAAGCAGAGTTCCAAACAGTGTATTGAGCAACAAAACTGTCGGCACGTTGTTGCCACGCACCGACAGTTTCTTCATTATATCATAAAAACCCAGCCCCAAAGCCGAGCAAACGGCAAGCAATATCCACATACCAGTTATGTTTAACGCGTGAAGTCACATTAACTTCCCTGCAAAATTAGCATGTTTCAGTCGCCTCGCCAAACACAGGCCCCACTATTTATCGGTGGCGAAGGGTGCTACCGGAAGGCCGGTCACGCCGTAAAGGTTACCCCCGGGATAGTCAGCCCAATTGTAGCGGGCAGCCGTGGGTTTGGAAACCAACGGCGAGGAGAGCACAATCGTGTCGGTGCCCTCAAGGCGCGCGTTGGCATAAGCGAACTTGCCATCCTTATCCCCTATGATGAAGCCAGTAAGAGCCGATGATGTGGGCTTGACAGCGCCGTTGAACTTAAGCACCATCTTGTTGCCCTCCACCTTGGAACTTACACAGACAGGTGCCTCATAGACACAATCCTTGCCATAATCACGGTTGAGAGCGATAAGCGACAGGCGGCGTGCCACCTCCTGCTTGTTTGTGGGGTGGATGTCCACAGGATTCCCGAGGTCGATGGCAACGGCCATGCCGGTGTTTGGCAGCGACAGAGCCTTTGCCTGGCTGTTGCGCAGCAAAGCCCAGTTGGAATCAGGCTGCACATTTATGGGCTGCATGAAACCGGCAAGCTGAACGAAATAGAACGGCATCTTGTCGTTCTTCCAAAGGTCGCGCCAATTGCGAATCAACGCCTGGAAAAGAGGCTCATATTGCTCTGGGCGGCCAACGTTGCTGCATCCCTGATACCATATGACACCATGCACCGGCATGACACGCAAAGGATTTATCATCGCATTGTAGATGGAAGTGGAAATGTGGTTAGGCCACGACACATCGGGCATGGGCTTGAGAGGCTCGTCGAGGTTCTGAGCCATATAGCCCCATTCACCTGCAAGCGGATATGTCTTTCCGTCGGCCTGGACGTTGATTTCGGAGGCATCTCCACAGATACCGCCAAGACCACCGTTATCAACCACACAAACGGTCACCACATTATCGCCGGCTTTCACCAGATTGCCCGGCACAGTGTAGGAACGCTTGTGCATGCAGTCACCCATGCCTCCCACTTTCACACCGTTGAAATACGTGCAGTCGCAATCGTCGATCGTTCCGAGGTTAAGCACCAGGTCATTTCCTGCGGCAGATGCAGGCAAAACCACTTTGCGCTGCATCCACACACCGCCGTCATAGCCGGGCAGCACACTGTTTTCCCAGTAACCAGGCACTTCCATGCTGCCCCATCTTTTGCCCGACTGCATCTTTGCGGCATCGAATCCCGGCTTGTCAAGACCATTGGCACGCATGTAGCTTTCATGCAGCTCCGCGATGAGTTTGTCCACACCGCCGTCGTCAAAGCCCACGTTGCGCAAAGCTTCCAGTGTCATCTCGAAGCCGGGCACATCCTGGAGATAATCGTAGCCTGTCCAAGCCTCGGCATATGTACCTCCCCACGACGAATCAATCACACCGACAGGCACTCCCAGTTCCTCGTGAAGACGAAGCGCATAAAGATAGGCTATGGCAGAGGAATTCATCGTGGCGGGGGAATACATCCCCCAACCGCCGTTGCTCACCTCTGCATCGTCCTTCGGCGAAAGAGCTATCTTCTTGGTCAACTGCAGCAAGCGGATATCGGGATGCTGGGCAGTGGCAACAACGACATCGGAATTCATTATCTTGCCCATTCCTCCCCAGCCCTCCACAGGCATCTCCATGTTGGATTGCCCCGAGCAGAGCCACACCTCGCCTGAAAGCACGTTGCTCAACACAAGGTCATCACCAGTTCCATCCGACAGAACCACAGTGAAAGGCCCGCCGGCGGCAGGCGTAGGGAGCGACAAGCTGAAACGCCCGTCCTTATCTGCTTTCACGGTAGCCTCCCCTCCATTCCAATCGGCCTTGACCGACACTTTCGCACCGGGAGCGGCCGTCCCCGGAACAGTGAGAGTGGAATTCTGCTGCACCACCATATTGTCAGTAAAAAATTTCGGCAAAACAACCTTTGCCGACACACCGGAGGCCAACAGCGCCCCGGCTGCAAGAAATATGACTTTTTTCATTTCTATGGAATTAGTTTCTTTGGTTATGAATAGACGATTACAGCTATAAAAACCGTTAAATATGTAACCCGATTTTAAGCAAAATATTGTAAAAGCGGCATATCGGTTTTGCCACGTGACGGAGAATCCTTAATTTTGCATCAATATGACGAATCGCAATCGGCAACGTTGGTTCTGCGCTTTTCAGGAGCAAGGCAAACGGGCGGTGACGGCTCTACTGGCCGCCGCTTTGCTTGTGTCGTCGTGCCCCGCAGGTGCCTATGCGCAGCAACCCGCCGCCAACGCAGCAAGCCAACGCGCCGTTCGTGCGGTTCCGCGCCATGCCGCCAACGCGCAACCGATATCCGCCGACCCCCAAAACGCCCTCCCCGACTCCATCGCCATCGGCGCACCGCTGACAGCCCCCTCAGAGGTAGTGGAAGATGAAATCACCGACAATGGGGGCAGAATGGAAGTGACACCGGTGGACACCGTCGCAGTGCTCCCCGACAGCATCGCTGTGAAAGAGGACGAATGGGTGCCGCGCGAATTCGAGTTCAATCCGAATCCCACCAAGGCCACATGGATGTCGGCTCTTTTTCCAGGGTTGGGACAAATCTACAACCGGCGCTACTGGAAGCTTCCAATCATTGTGGGCGGATACCTGGGTCTGGCCTACGCCACCAACTGGAACAACTCGATGCTGCGCGACTATACCCGGGCATATGCCGACCTGCTCGACAACGACCCGAACACACGCAGCTACATGGACATGTTCGCACCTAACGTCAAAGAGGAAAACCTCGACCGCGCCTGGCTGCAAAATGTGCTCCGTTCGCGCAAAAACTACTTCCGCCGCAACCGCGACCTTTGCATCATCTCCATGGTGGGTGTATATCTCCTGGCCATGGTAGATGCCTATGTCGACGCCTCCCTCTCGCATTTCGACATCACACCAGACCTCTCTATGGACGTTGTTCCCGCGTTGATGCAGGACGGCCGCCAGCGCTACCCATCCGTAGGACTGGTGTGGGCATTGAATTTTTAGACCACAAGGGCGCACATGCGCCCGACATCCATTATAACCAACATCAGCAAGATGAATCTTCTCCGAATATATCTGACCGCAGCCTTAGCCGTCACAACGCTGTGCATAACGGCAAAACCGACTATACTCTCACTCGCCGACCACGCCAACGACTCCACCATCGTCTATCCAGAAAGCGTGGAGACCGACACCCACAAGATGATGCAGAACTGGTACCTGCAAAACTACACCGCCCTCGACAAGGATGCCGATTCCCGCCCCGACGTGGTGACCACCGACGAGGAAATCATCAAACGACTGCAAGCCATCCCCACCACCATCGAAATGCCGTTCAATTCAGTGGTGCGCGCCTACATCGACATGTACACAGGCAAGAAACGCTCACTCGTCGAGACTATGCTCGGCATGAGCCTCTACTACATGCCTATTTTCGAAGAAGCCATAGAGCGCGAGGGGCTCCCCATTGAGCTGAAATACCTCCCGGTAATAGAATCTGCCCTCGACCCCAATGCGGTGTCACGTGCCGGCGCAACCGGCCTCTGGCAGATAATGCTCCCCACGGCAAGGGGGCTGGGGCTGGAAGTGAACACCCTCGTTGACGAACGCCGCGACCCGATACGCTCATCAGAGGCTGCCACAAAATATCTCCGCCAGCTCCACGACATCTACAACGACTGGTCGCTCGCCATAGCCGCCTACAACTGCGGCCCGGGCAACGTGAACAAAGCCCTGCGCCGTGCAGGAGAGGAAGGGAAAGATTTCTGGTCAATCTACCCCTATCTGCCGCGCGAAACACGCGGCTACGTGCCATGTTTCATAGCCGCCACCTACGTGATGAACTACTATAACAAGCACAACATATCGCCCGCGCTCGCCAAGCGTCCGCTGCTCACCGATTCGGTGCATGTCAGCAAACGAGTAAACTTCAAGCAGATTTCCGACATTCTCCATATCCCCGTCGAGCAGTTACAGACACTCAACCCCCAGTACCGCAAAAACGAAATTCCCGGCGACACCCACCGGTATTCGCTGGTGCTCCCCGCCAATCAGACCTATTCCTACATAATGAGCGAGGATGCCATCGTGTCGCACGATGCCAAGCTTTATGCACGCCGCGACGTGGTGGAACCCGCCACCGGCATGGAACCCCGCCCCGACACCGTAAACGGCCAGGAGGGGGAATGGGTCACAACCGAGGACGTGAAGTGGCATAAGGTGAAACGCAACGAGACAATGGCGTCAATAGCCAGGAAATACGGAGTGACCCTGCGCAGCCTCAAACGCGCCAACGGGAACATACGCAAGCCAAAACGCGGACAATCGCTCAAGGTGGTCACCACAAAGCGTGAGTTCCGCCCCTACGAGATACAGCCACAGGAAAACGACAACCTCCTGGTAAGGAATCCCGAGCCTGAAATGCAGGAGCAAGCGGCCACCGACAGCGTGGCCGCCTCACCTGTCACAGCTGCTGCACCCGATTCAATATCCACCGAGGCACCGGCCGCATACAATTCCGATTTGTCGGACAAGTCAGACCTGTCAGACAAGTCGGACGAATCCGAACAGTCCGCCACAGCCACCCAGGCAGAACAATCGAAAGCGGCCGATAAAATTTCGGGGAGTTTCCAGTCTTCCAAGGCTAAACGCGAAGCCGCCGCATCCAAGGCCTCAAAAAGCAAGAAGAAAGCTGCGGCCAAGACCCACACCGTGCGCAAAGGCGAGAGCCTTTATAAAATAGCCAAGGCCAACGGCACAACCGTGAAAGAACTTCAACGCCTCAACAACATATCCGGCAACAAAATAAAACCCGGTGACAAAATCCGCGTCAAATAGAACTACATAACCAACATTCAGCCACAAACCAAACATTCCATCGCAATGGAAGAACTGACGAAAAACACAGCCTCGGGCAACCTTGAGCTGATTTTAATCAACATCAGCGGTCACGACAAACCCGGCGTGACCGCCGCCCTGACCTCCATTCTCGCCAAATACGAGGCGATGATTCTCGACATCGGCCAGGCCGACATCCATCACACACTCTCGCTGGGCATCCTGTTCCGCACCACAAGCGACGTGTCGGGCGACATTCTCAAAGACCTCCTGTTCAAAGCCTACGACCTCGGCGTGAAAATCCGTTTTTCACCTGTAACCGTCAAGGAATATGAGAACTGGGTGAACCGCCAGGGTAAGAACCGATGGATCATCACATTGCTGGGACGCAGACTGACCGCACGCCACATAGCCCTCGTATCGGAAGTCGTGGCCGAGCAAGGCCTGAACATCGATGCCATACAGCGTCTGACAGGCCGCCAGCCGCTCGACGAAGGTGTAGTCCCGACAGCAAAAGCATGCATCGAATTCTCCGTGCGCGGCACCCCGGCCAACCGCGATGATATGCAAAGTCGTTTCATTCAGATTTCATCTGCGGAAGGTTTCGACATATCATTGCAGGAGGACACCATGTACCGCCGTTGCCGCAGGCTGATTTGCTTCGATATGGACTCCACGCTGATTCAGACCGAATGTATCGACCAGCTTGCCGAGCGTGCGGGCGTTGGCGAGGAGGTGCGCGCAATAACAGAGCGTGCCATGCGAGGCGAGATTGATTTCAATGAAAGTTTCCGAGAACGTGTGGCACTGCTGAAAGGGCTTGATGTGAGTGTGATGCAGGATATCGCCGAAAACCTCCCCATCACCGAGGGGGTAAGCCGCATGATGGAAGTGCTCAAACGCACCGGTTACAAGACCGCCATCCTGTCCGGCGGGTTCACTTTCTTCGGCGACTATCTCAAGCGCAAATTCGGATTCGATTATGTCTATGCCAACGAACTCGAAGTGGAGAACGGAAAACTCACCGGGCGCTACGTAGGCGAAGTGGTCGATGGCAAGCGCAAGGCAGAGTTGCTCCGGCTTATAGCACAGGTGGAGAACGTCAACATCGCCCAGACCATCGCTGTGGGCGACGGGGCAAACGACCTGCCAATGCTCTCCACTGCAGGTCTCGGCATCGCATTCCATGCTAAACCCAAGGTGAAAGAAACGGCACGCCAGTCAATCTCCACAATCGGCATTGACGGAGTACTCTACTTCCTCGGTTTCAAGGACTCTTACATCCAATGATAGACAACACCACATTCGGCACACTCAAAGCGATGTTCCACACCTTCGGGTGCAAACTGAACTTCGCCGAGACCTCCACCATCGCCCGTCTGTTCGCACAAGAGGGGATATGCAGGGTCAGTGGCGGAGAACTGCCCGACATAATCGTGGTCAACACATGCAGCGTGACCGAACTTGCCGACAAGAAATGCCGCCAGACCATCCGCTCGCTGCATCGCCGTTACCCGCAGGCCGACATCGTGGTCACCGGGTGCTACGCACAGCTGAAGCCCGATGAGGTTGCATCGCTCAAAGGGGTGGCCGTTGTGGCCGGTAACGACAAGAAAGGGGAGCTGACAGCATTCCTGCGCAAATGGATTGCCGAAAAGAACTCCGCCGGGCAACAGCACAGCAGCGATGTGCACGTGATTCCCGCCAGGGACATACGCTCATTCACCCCATCTTGCTCACGCGGCGACCGCACGCGCTATTTCCTGAAAGTGCAGGACGGATGCGACTACTGGTGCACCTACTGCACAATCCCGGCAGCGCGGGGACGCAGCCGTTCCGGCACGATAGACTCTATCGTGGCTCAAGCCCGTGAAGCTGCCGCCGACGGGGCAAAGGAAATTGTGATAACAGGGGTCAACATAGGCGATTTCGGCAAGCGCACCATGCTTCCCGACGGCACACAGGCCGCTGAAGCATCCGAAACCTTTCTCGACCTCATCCGCCAGCTCGACACGGTTGATGGAATCGAACGTTACCGCATATCTTCCATCGAACCCAACCTGCTGACCGACGAGATAATCGAATTCTGTGCCTCGTCGCGTGCGTTCATGCCCCATTTCCATATCCCGTTGCAAAGCGGTTCCGACGAAGTGCTCCGGCTCATGCGCCGCCACTACGACACGGCCCTGTTCCGCCGCAAGATAGAGCGAATCCGCGAGCTGATGCCCGATGCTTTCATAGGGATTGACCTCATTGTCGGTGCGCGCGGCGAGACCGGCGAAGAGTTCACCCGCTCCCGTGAGTTCGTGGAAAGCCTGCCGATAACGCGGCTCCACATTTTCCCCTACTCCGAACGCCCCGGCACCAAAGCTCTTGAAATAGCACATGCCGTGTTGCCCGAAGAGAAACACCGCCGTGTCAACGAAATGCTCCGTGTGTCGGAGAAGAAGATGGAACAATTCGCATCGCAGTTCCTCGGAACCGTGCGCCCGGTGCTGCTCGAGCATGGCAAGCCGGGACAACCCATGGGAGGATTCACCGACAACTACCTGCGCGTCAGTGTAGATGCCCCACGCCACCTCGACAACACCATAGTGCCGGTACGCCTCCTGTCGCTCCTCCCAACCGAAATCGGCGACTGCCACATCCATGCCTCACTCGCCCTGTAACCCGACCTCAACGACAATGACCGACGGCAAGACCTCCATATCCTTCCGACTGCTGACAACCATGCTGAAACTCATGGCACACCTGCCGTTCTGGATGCATTACCGGCTAAGCGACCTCACGTTCGTGCTGTTATACTACATCGGCCGTTACCGCCGCAGGATTGTCGACAGCAACCTTGCCGCGTCATTTCCCGAAATGACACCGCGGCAGCGCAGACGCATATGCCGAATGTTCTATCTCAATTTCTGCGACTACATCTTCGAGACCATCAAGTTGTTGCACGTCAGCGACAAGCAGATGCGCAGCCGCATGACATTCTCGGGAGTTGACACCACCGATGCCAGCCTCCGCGCAGGCCGCCCGGTGGTTGCCTACTTCTCCCATTGCGGCAACTGGGAATGGGCACCGTCGATAACCCTGTGGAGCACTCTAACACCGGGCAAAGATGCCGAGTTCTGCCAGATCTACCGCCCCCTGCGCAACCAAGCCATGGATTCACTGATGCTGCACCTGCGCAGCCGTTTCGGCTCCGTGTCGCTGGCCAAAAACATGGCGTTCCTCGACCTTATGCGCTACCGCAAACGCGGCATACCCACAATCACAGGCTTCATGAGCGACCAGAAACCGAGCCACGGTGACCCCGGCCACGTTGTGCGCTTCCTCAATCACCCCACCGCATTCATCACCGGCACCGAGACGGTGGCACGCCGCATGAACGCAACCGTTGTCTACTGGGACATGACCAAGCCGCGGCGCGGCCACTACCACATCGACATCAAACTAATCACCGATAGCCCCGCCGAACTGCCGTCGGGAGCCATAACATCGCGCTACGCCTCTCTCCTTCAGCAGACAATCCGTCGCAACCCCTCCATCTGGCTCTGGAGCCACAACCGTTGGAAACACCCCGTCGAAACACCCCCATGCCACCCATCGCAGTCATAATCCTGAACTGGAACGGAGCGAAACTGCTGCGCCGCTTCCTCCCCTCGGTAATCGCCAACACCAATCCGGCATTGGCCGATGTCATAGTGGCCGACAACGGCAGCAACGATGATTCCCTCCGGCTTCTCGAAACCGAATTCCACTCCGTAAAAACCATTCGGTTCAGCGAGAACCTTGGATTCGCCGAAGGCTACAACCGCGCCATAGCCCAATGCAAGGACTACCGCTACACCATCCTGCTCAATTCCGATGTGGAGACACCCCCAGGATGGGTGGAACCTCTCTACAAGGCCATGGAAGCCGACCCGGGCACAGGTGCCTGCCAACCGAAAATACTAAGTGCCGAACATCCCGAAAAATTTGAGTATGCCGGTGCATCCGGAGGGTTCATCGACCGCAACGGCTACCCCTACTGCCGCGGACGCATATTCGGCACCACCGAAACCGACAACGGTCAATACGACACACCACTGCCAATCTTTTGGGCCACAGGGGCGGCACTGATGGTGCGCACCGGGCTGTATCTGAAACTCGGCGGCCTCGACAGCCTATTCTTCGCCCACATGGAGGAGATTGACCTTTGCTGGCGCATACTCCTTGACGGCCACCAGATTATGGCCGTGCCGCAAAGCCGGGTCTACCATCTCGGCGGAGGGAGCCTCCCCGCCGCCAACCCGCGTAAAACCTATCTGAACTTCCGCAACAACCTGCTGTTGCTCCACAAGAACCTCCCCCTGCGCGACCTGCGCCCCACCCTGCTGCGCCGCCGTCTGCTCGACACCATAGCTTGGATGAAATTCATGCTCACAATGGATTTCGCCAACGCCAACGCCATCCTGCGCGCCCATCGCGACTTCCGCCGTATGCGCCGCAACTACACCTCACATCCCGCCGCCAACCTGCTCCGCGACACCCCCTCCTGCCGCCGCAACATCCTCCTTGACTACTACCTGCGCCGTCGCCGCCATTTCTCCCGACTCTAAAAAAGTTTTGCGCCGGCAATTTAAATTGCATAACTTTGCCCAATATTATGAAAAATCTGCAAAAGATTTTGCAGGAGGACGAGAGATGCACAATACC
>Ga0137307_101815_pt1 | contig 16857 bp, 14 predicted proteins | sample NAcewD2O_March_2_FD_97180 | JGI IMG/M metagenome (GOLD analysis project Ga0137307, IMG submission 97180) | Mouse cecal microbial communities from Vienna, Austria - N-Acetylglucosamine amended D2O_March | ecosystem: Host-associated > Mammals > Digestive system > Large intestine > Cecum | place...
CATTCTACCTCCCATTCGAATCTCAGATGTTCTTCATATACTGCAGAACAACATTAGAAAACTCCTTACTACGCAGCCGTGATACGGGAACCTCTTTGCCGTTATCCATATAGGCAGTCCCGTTTTTATAACCTTTTAAGTGCTTCAGATTGATGAGATAGCTCCTGTGGCATCGGAAAAAATGGCCTCCCAGTTTCGTTTCCAAATTCTCAATCCGCTCATAATAATCAAGAACTTCGCCTGATACCAGATTCAGATATATTTTCCGGTCTATGATCTCACAGAAGACAATCTCATCCCTTCGGATAATACGCCCTTCATACCCCTTCTGTATGAGCAGGCTGTCCTCACCGACGCTGTGCATGGAAGCTAACAGGCGCTCCATGGTTCTCTCAAACTGTTTTTCTTCCACCGGCTTGACCAGATAATCGTAGGCCTGCACCTCAAAAGACTGAAATACCATCTCTTTCAGTACCGTAATAAAGATCAGAAATCCCTGAAACTTATCCGCCCTCAGTCTCCTTGCTGTTTCCATACCGTCGATATCCTTCATCTGGATATCCAGAAACAGGATGTCGATCTGCCCGTCGTAGTTCAGCAGCTCTTCGCCGCTTAGAAATGTCCGAAGGCTGATCTCTCTGTTCTTTTTACGAAAAAAATCGGAAACAAACGTCCTTATGTGATCGGACATCTGTTTTTCATCATCACAGATTGCAATATGGATCAAGGCGCCACCTCCTAATTATCATCAAAACAGACATTTTATTATATCCTATCCAAAACGACAAAACAATTTGATTGCCGTGAAATGTTTATCTGCTGACGTGAAATGCATTATGACGAAGCGCTCTTCATTTCCGCTTATCATCTGATCCATTGCCCGACATGTATCCATACCTCTTTCTATATTTCAGGAGCATGAAAAATGACAAACCAAGCGCCATCAGTTCCGCCGCCGGCGTTGCCAGCCAGATCCCGTTCACGCCAAGGATCAAAGGAAGCACGATCATCGTAATCAGCATAAATACGAACGATCTGGAAAATGCGAGGACAGCCGAAACAATTCCGTTGGATAATGCGGTAAACATCCCGCTGGCAAAAATATTAAATCCAATAAAGAACAACGCAGCCGTACATATCCGGTTTCCTGTTACCGCCAGATTATACACCGGATTATCCGTTCTGGCAAATACGGATACCAGCGGCCTTGTCATCACAAAGGAAGCCGCAGCCGTAATCACAGAAATCACCGCGATCACTTTCATACTCAACCCAACCAGCTTTTTCAGTTTTTCGCTGTTCTGTTCTCCGTAATAGAAGCTCAGCATAGGGGCAACCCCGTAAGAATATCCCGTATACAGGGAGCTTGCAAACATCAGCACATACATGATGATGGTAACGGCCGCAACTCCGTCTTCTCCCACGTAATGCAGCATCGTCCAGTTGAACATCATTGTAACAATACCTGTAACAAGTGCCGTCGCCATCTCGGAACATCCATTTGAAGCCGCACTCCCAAGAACCCTGATTCGGAATACCGGTTTCTTAAAATGCAGCAAGCTCTTTTTCCGGCTGAAGACAAACAGACCGGCAACCGCAGTTACAGAATATCCAAGCCCCGTTGCAACAGCCGCGCCGCCGATCCCCATATCCAATCCGGCAATAAACACATAATCAAGCGCCATATTCAAAATGCCGCCCGTCACAGAACAGATCAGGGAAAGGACCGCCTTTTCGCTGGCAATCATATAAAGCGTAAAGTTGTTCATCAAAAGGATCGGCACCGTGAAGATCAGATAACGGCTCAGATATTCCACACAGTATCCCTCTACAGCCGGAGAAAGGTTCATCCCGGCAAAAATAAAATCCATTGCCAGATACCCTGCCACGCACATGACAAGTCCTACAATAACATTTACGATAATCAGAAAAGTAAAATCTTCTTTTGCTTCATCCGTTTTCTGCTCTCCCATTTTTTTCATAATGACCGCGCTGCCTCCGGTGGCGAGCATAGTCGAGACTGCCGTGACAAGCTGGATCACCGGCGCCGTGAGATTGATCGCTGAAAGCGCGTCTGTACCGATCAGGTTTGACACAAACAGGCCGTCAACCATTGTATAGAAGGACATAAACACCGTCATGGCAATCGTCGGCACGGCAAATTTTACAATATTTTTCAGAGTTACGGGCTTCTCGTAAGCATTTGAGTTCTCCATAAATTTTTCCTCCAGTCACCTTGTATTTTCTTCCTGTATACGGTATCATAGACCGTACAGTAACAGTACGGTCAAGAATATTTTGAAAATTTAACGGATTTTATGGAGACAGAGAAATGAATAAGAAAAGCCAATTGCTTACCATCGGACAATTCGCCGCCCTTCATGGCATAAACAAAAAAACATTGATGTGGTATGATGAAATCGGTCTGTTCAGGCCTGCCGCCGTCAACCCTGAAAATGGATACCGCTGCTATAATTACCACCAGAGCCCCTTGCTGGAAACCATTCTCCTGCTCCGGGAACTGGAAGTCCCTATCCAAGCCATACAGGATTATATAAAGAACCGCTCCGCCGAAAACCTGAAAGACCTTCTGGATGAAAAGATAGCTGACCTTGATCTCAAAATCACCCATCTGCAGGCCGTCCGGGAAACCCTCTGCACACACCGCCAGAATATGGCCGCCCTGCTGACAATGGATCTTTCTGAGATCAGCGTAATAGAAAAAAGAGAACGCTGCCTATGGCTCTATGATTTCTGTTTCCAGCCTTCTTAACGGTAATTTCGATGATTATTCCAAACTGTTCATAGAGATACCCCTGCTCACATACCAGAAGGGCCTGCATATGTCGCCCGGAGGCAGATATCTGAGAGCTTTCCACAAGGGTAACCTGGACAGAATGCCAAAACGCTACGAAGAAATTTTCGCATTCGCAGAAAAACATAACCTGACACTCTGCGGATTTTCCTATGAGATGGGCATAAATGAAAATGTCATTGACCGGATTGAAGATTATGATCCTGACCATCCCTATTTGCTCCCTTAGCATTTTATTTATCCCTTTAGACATACACAATTAAAATATACTATACTTAACATCCAGAATGATAATTTCGGGAAATCCCAGAATAGCCTGTGCCAACCCGACTCTCTGCTTATAAGTCTCAGACAACATCTGTCCCGGCTGTCCGCATACATAGGATGTAATTCCATATTGGTTCCATAATCCTAAGGGTGAAACGGAACTGTACGTTAAACTGTCCCCGGCAACGAGAACGTCAATCGTATTTTCGATTCTTTTCGGATTCCAGTTATATTTTTATTTTGATTTCTATTTCTGTATCCGGCTTCTCAATGATAAATTCTTGAAGTTTTTGATATCCAACAGCTGCCTCATGGTAAGCCTTCCATACCTGAAACAGATCCCCCCCAGATTGTCCGAAAATTGCATTAATCTAACAATCAAATTTGAATTTTTGCACTAAAAAATCAGGTATTCCCAGATCCTCTCACGAATCTTTTACCTGACCTTGAAAACTGAATAAAATACACAATTTTTATGCTGCTTCTCCTTTTTCCCTTTCTTTGGTTCTTTCCCAGGGCCTTCCGGCACTTCCGGATTCCACCATGCTGCTTTATTCTCCAGCGTATCTTTGTTGAATTTTCTTAACACTTTTATGACGAAGTACCGCTCAGAAAAATTCTTCTATTAGGCACTTATAAATTATTTTTAGCGCAAAATGGCAAAATTTCTGCATGGAAAAAAGGCTTATGCCAAGGCAGGTATAAGCACAAGATTTTTGATAGCAAGTCCTGCAGCAATGACTTCTTTGCCATAGGCTGTTGGAAAATATTTATAAGTTCCCGGAATTCGTTCAATGATTCCATGGAGACGAAGTCTCTTGAATATTCTGGACATAGCAGAGGAACTTATCTCTCCCAGATATTGGCGGATGGCTTTTCCCTGCAGGAAATGCAAAACTATTCCGGTTTATCCGGGTTAGGAAATAATTTGTGTACTTTATTCAGTTTTCAAGGTACATTATTTTTATTATAATCACTCACTTAATTTGCGAATTCATCTACCTATTAGATTTATTCATCAACTTATTTTCGGACAGTCTCCCCAGAGCTTTCCTGTATCTGTATTTATTTTATCTGCTTTTCTGCCAGCATGACCTTGCACCGCTTTTTATAACATGCAATCCCGTATTTGAGGATATTCTCTACCCCGTCGTCTTCAAGGTCATCTTCATATCTGGTATACTCGATCTGTTTTAATGCTTCTCTGCAAGCAGCATCCAGATCTCCGTCGTGTGCATATTTCACCTCTATGATAATCCCCATATCCCCGGTATCCGGTTCCGCAAGGATATCCGCATATCCCTCTCCCATTTCCCGGTTGGAAGAAATTCCCCATCGGTTCTTCACACCTAAAATTCCAAGCAGAACGCCATGGTAAAAGCTCTCTTTCATGTCAGTTCTTACAGCCGTATCCCGGATACTGATGGTCTTCCTTAAATAATCAGTGAAAATCTTTTCTACGTTTTCTGCATTCTCATTCTGCAGAGCATCACAGAAGCGGTTCAGCGTATCTCCGTCTTCCCGGACATTATCTTTAAAGAATTCCATGATCTGCGTCACATAAATATCCCGGATCTCCAGATTGGGGATTGCCAGCTTCATCTGCCTTCCCTCTGCCTTCCCACGCTGGGTCAGATAACCAGTGGTAAAAAGCAGGCTCCAGATATTATCAATCGTCTGGTAAATCTCCGAATAAGTGAGCTCCTGACGAATTTCTTTCATAATGACTTCCCCTGCCACCAAACGTTCAATCTCCCGTTTGGTCGTAGCATTTGCTGATTCCTGAATAAATCTCTTCACTGCATCATTGCTGCTGGTATTGATCCAGTAGTTTTCTGGCTGCACATGAGGCTCGCTCCTGATCCTGTCACAATGGTTCAGCACATCCCACGGACAGTACACTTCCTCATTTCCAAATTGGTATCCGTCATACCACCTTTTTACTTCCTCGTAATGATCGGCCACATCATAATACTCCAGAAGTTCCCTCACCTCTTTGTCTGTAAAGCCAAAGTATTCATCAAAACGCTCATCTGCAATCGTCAACACCTTCAGATTATTTAGCCCGGTAAAGATACTCTCCTTTGAAATCCGAAGGCATCCGGTCAGCACCGCTAATTTCAGGCTGTTGTTTGTTTTGAGTACCTCTCCCAGCAGGCTTCGGATCAGGGAGATCATCTGATCATAATATCCGTTCGCATGGGCTTTTGCCAATGGGACGTCATATTCATCTATCAGCACGATCACTTTTGTACCATAATGTTTTTCCAGCATTCCTGATAGCCGTCTTAAGCTGCTGCCAAGCGTGCCTTCATTCATATTATCATCCAAAAGTTTTCGATATGCTGCTTTATCATGCTCATTCAGCTTTTCACTTTCCAGAAGGAAATAATATCTCGCCGCCGCGTCAATAATAACCTGGGCTGCCATTTGATAAGCTGTCTCATAGACCCGCGCGTCAATCCCTTTCAGGGAAACTGAAATAACCGGATATTTCCCCATATGTTCCTCACAAAGCGCGGTTTCTTTTGAAATATCCAGCCCGTCAAAAATACGCTTATCCCCATCCACCCTGAAAAAGTGTTCCAGCATACTCATATTCAGTGTTTTTCCAAATCTTCTGGGGCGGGTAAATAAATTTACCGCTCCCCAGTTATGGAGTAATTCCACAATAAGCCCTGTTTTATCGATATAGTAAAAATCTTCTTTCCTAAGTTCTTCAAAATTTTCAATCCCAATCGGAAGTTTCTTCTTTCGCATCTCCATCTCTTTCCACGCTCCTTCCATCCTCCTTAAGCCATTGCCTGCCTTAGATTATTAAATACATTATAGCAACTAAGCAGCAGCTTTTCCATAGAAATCTTCCGGTTCCCGAAGCTCCCAGCCTGCTCCACTACCAGATCCTGATTCTCAAGGAGAAGGCGGCCTCTACCATGCCAGTTCCAGCTTATGACAGATATAGTCCGGCACTTCCTGGTCGGAAAGTTCTAAAAAGCAATCACAAGTTGCAATCCGGCTATTTCAAAGGAAGTTTGACAAAGAATGTAGCCCCTCCCCCATCCGTATCTTCACAGCCTACGTTTCCGTTCATCATTTTTGCAAGTTCATCCGCTATGCTAAGTCCTAATCCAAAATTTGATTTATCTGTCCTTGATTTGTCAGCGCAATAGAAACGGTTAAAAATATACGGCTTATCATCTTCCGAAATGCCTCTTCCGTGGTCGGTTACGAAAAATGTGATATGTTTTGCCGCTGCTGCCGTTTTAATTTCGATTTGCTTATTGTTTATGGAATGGTGAATTGCATTGTCCATAAAAATTGTCAAGATCTGAAAAAGCCGTTCTCCATCTGCACAGAATTTAGGATAACTGCTTTCACTGATTTCCAAGCGCAGGCGGATTTTTTACTGATACAGATTGGTTCATAAGCTTCATATAAGGAGATTAACAATGTATCTATATCAATGATATTTTTGCATAATGTCCATGATTTCGCATCAGAAGAAGCCAGAAGCAGCATATCCTTGACCAGTTTCGACATTCTCATGCATTCATTGTCTAATATTTTAACAGATTTTCTAAATTCAGTATTATCTATTTGTAATTGTTCCAGCTTCTCTGCGTTTGCCAGAATAACGGCAAGCGGCGATTTTAATTCATGCGAAGCGGAAGCGATAAAATCCTTCTGGCTTTTCAACATTACTTCCGTTGGTTCTAATGCTTTCTTGATTAGAAAATGGCTCATAATCGTCACGGCAATAAGAGAAAGAAACCACAAAGAAACATAGAGGAAAGCCTGTTTTGTTAAAATATCAAATAAGGACTGCTGCCTGTAAATCAACGACAGGTGGTAAGCCGTGTTATTTGGCATTACAATCGTTGCAAGTATCCCTAAATATTCGTCATTTCTCGTTCCATGAAACTCAAATATACCGCTTTGGTCTGTAGTCGGTTTCTTATCATTTGTGATTATGAAAGTATCTTCTTTGCCAGTCTGTATGCGGAAACGCTCCAAAAGAGTGTCTGCATCCGTAGGAAAGTCAGAATCTGTCTGGTATATCATCTTTCCAGAGGTATCTTGAATACAGCAGAATATAGAATGTCTGTACTCATGGTAGAAATCCGCATTCGATTGCTCCATGTGGATATAGTTTTTTGAAATGGACACCATGACACAACTGATATGCAAAGCCAAAAATGTGACTGCATCACAGAAACAATAATACAAAAATGTTATACTGTCATCAGACAAAAGAAAGGAAGGTAATGATTATGTCCATACTTATTGTAAACAAAAACAACTTTGATTCTGTTAAAAACAGTGATAAACCCGTACTTTTAGATTTTTATGCAGACTGGTGCGGCCCCTGCCGCATGGTATCTCCCATCGTGGATGAGATCGCAGAAGAAAACCCCCAGTATCTGGTAGGCAAGATCAATGTGGATACTGAACGGGAACTGGCACAAAGATTCCGCGTGTTAAGTATCCCCACCTTGGTTGTGATCAAAAATGGGGAGGTCGTCCATCAGTCCGCAGGCGCAAAGTCAAAAGATGATATTCTCGCCATGCTAAAGGGTTAACTTACGAAGGCGTTTCTTATCAAGGATCGTGACGCCGCCTCTGGAAACTTTCACGATCCCTTCACTGGCGAAATATTTCAGCATTCTGGATACAACTTCACGGGCAGATCCCATATATCGGGCAATCTGCCCGTGTGTCAGTATAATCGTATCCGAACCCGTCCTCACTGCCTCATCAGAAAGGAAAATTGCCAGCCTCCTATCCATACTCATGAACAAAATCTGCTGTATGACCCACATTACATCAGAGAATCGGCTGACTGCGGTTTCCAGCGCAAATATCCGGACATCCGGGTTCCGTTCAGAGACTGCCGCAAAAGCGGAACCGCTGATCACACAACATTCACTGTCCTCCTCCGCGTCCACAAATACCTCAAATGTAACGGCTGACAGGACACAGGACGCTGACAGCATACACAGATCGCCTTTCTGCAGACGATACAGCGTGATATCCTTACCTTCTTCTGACATAATATAAAGACGAAGGCTTCCCGAACGAACAAGGATCACACCGGAACATTCACTGCCGTCATGGATATTCTTTCCCTTCGGATATGTAATACCGTAAGAGTTCCGGCAGATATACTCCCTGTCCACATCCGAAATCTTCTCCCAAAAAGGGAAGATCTCCCTATAAATAGATTCAAATACAATTTCCGGCATTCCGTCTCTCCCTTCGACTGATCTCAATGAAAAAACTGGTTTCCTGAGTGCAGCGTTAGCTTTTCACCTGATATCCTATCTATATGTGTTTCCAGACTGCCTGATGCGCTCCTCCAAGACAAGAACCACCCCGAAAACCGAGGGTATGAGCCGATACTATCTGGAATAGGTCATGACCTTTATTGACCAGAATTTACATACCGATATTCCGTTGCGGATATTGCAGACTCCTGTAAAATTCACCGTAATTACCTTGGGAAGATTTTCCGGGAAAATCTAGGTACAAGCCCCCAGGAGTTCCTGATTAATTTCCGGATGAAGAAGTCTGTCCAGCTTCTAACGGCAACAAAACTATCTATTAAGGATATCGGAAATGCGGTGGGGTATCCGAACCAGCTGCACTTTTCAAGAGCCTCTAAATCTGTGTATGGCATGTCCCCGAGGGAATACCGGTCCAGGCATTATCGGGGCCGCTTAATTAAGTTCTTAAATATTCTGAGGCATCTGACTCTGTCAGATGCCTCAGAATGTGTTTGAAAATTCATTTATAATTCTTTAATTTCCTTCATTTTGACTTTTTGCGTTTTAACGCGTATACTATATTCATAGTTTATTAGGAGGTATTACTTTATGGGATGTCTGGGAAACATACTGTGGTTTATGTGCGGGGGCTGCTTAAGCGGGCTCAGCTGGGCACTCGCCGGATGTCTGTGGTGTCTTACGATTGTCGGTATTCCGGTGGGACTTCAGTGCTTTAAATTTGCGTCCCTGAGTTTTTTCCCTTTCGGAAAAGAGGTTATATATGGAGGCGGAGCCGGCTCCCTGCTTCTTAATATTATCTGGCTTTCCATATCCGGACTCTGGCTTGCAGCCGAATCTGCTGTGATTGGTACGGCCTTATGTATCACAATTATCGGCATTCCGTTCGGACTGCAGCATTTCAAGCTGGCACGACTGGCGCTGATGCCCTTCGGAGCAGAGTTGGGGACGGGGCATTTTTAAAAATGCCCCGTCCCCAACTTCTTCCTTACTGGAGATGCCAGATATCCCGGTTGTATTCTTCAATTGTACGATCCGAGGAAAAGTAACCCGCCATGCTGATATTTACCAGGCTTCTTTTTGCCCATTCCATTGGATTCAGGGCATAATCTGCAATTGCCTGCTCCTTCCGGACGATATAAGCATTAAAGTCCGGCAGTGTCTGGAACCAGTCCTTATCTGTCAGTTCTTTTTGGAGACGCTCCAGTTTTTCCTGTGACCCATACTCTGTCATGATCTCACTTGTAAGGAAATCTATCGCTCTTCTGATATTTGCATCCGCATCATACCATTCTTTTGCGCTGTAATCCCCATATGCGTATCTGCGGATTACCTGGCGGCTGCTTTGTCCAAAGATGTATATGTTCTTTTCTCCTACCGCCTCGGCAATCTCTACATTCGCCCCATCCAGCGTGCCAAGTGTCAGTGCGCCATTCAGCATGAATTTCATATTGCCAGTACCGGAAGCTTCTTTGGACGCAAGACTGATCTGTTCGGACAGGTCGCACGCAGGAATCATCTTTTCTGCAGCCGTAACATTATAGTTTTCTACAAACACAATCTGCAGCCACTGGGAGACTTCCTGATCGTCTTCAATTACCTTTGACAGAGTTAAAAGCGCATGGATAATATCCTTGGCAATGGTATACGCCGGCGCTGCCTTTGCGCCAAAGATTGCTGTAACAGGAATCTTCGGCATATGCCCGGATTTGATTTCAAAATATTTATGAATCAGATACAAAAGGTTGAGCTGCTGTCGTTTATATTCATGCAGACGTTTTGACTGGATCAAGAACATGCAGTCTGGATTTGTACGGATCTTCTGTGTATGCCCAAGCCACTGTGCCAGTGTTTCTTTGTTTTCATGCTTAATCTGTGCAAGCCTTTTTAATACCTCCTCGTCCCCTGCAAAATCCTTAAGTCTTTCAAGCTCTGATGCATTCTTTTTATAGCCCGGACCAATAAGCTCCTCTATCAGGTCTGCAAGCTTCGGGTTACATTTCAGAAGCCAGCGCCGGAAGGTAATTCCATTGGTTTTATTATTAAATTTTTCAGGATACAGACTGTAAAACCGGCTCAGTTCACTGTTCTTGAGTATTTCTGTATGAAGCGCCGCCACTCCGTTTGTGCTGTGGGTAAAATGAATGTCCATGTGTGCCATATGGACTGTTTCACTAGCATCAATGATGGCTGCTGAGGCATCCTCTGTCCTTTCGCGTACAATCTCGTCCAGCTTTTCGATTATGGGCACCAGCTGCGGAACGACTGTATTCAGGTAGTCCTTTGGCCACTTTTCCAGCGCTTCTGCAAGAATGGTATGGTTAGTATATGCACATACCTTTGTCACGATTTCCACCGCTTCACCGAAATCGATTCCCTCTTTACCAAGAAGACGGATCAGCTCCGGAATCACCATGGACGGATGGGTATCGTTGATCTGGATTGCCGCATAGTCATACAGGTCATGCAGATTACTGCCGCGTTCTACACACTCCTCCAGTATCATCTGCGCGCCTGCACTGACCATGAGATATTGCTGATAGATCCTCAGGAGCCTTCCCGCCTCATCACTGTCATCCGGATAGAGGAATAGTGTCAGATTCCTGGAAATATCGTCTTTATCAAAGGATATGCCTTTGCTGATTACGGATGGATCAACCGTATCCAGATCAAACAGGTTCAGATAGTTGGTACGTCCTTCATATCCGGTAACTGCAAGCTGATACAGCCTTGCAGTATAGTCTCTGCCCGCAAGTGACACCGCATACGTCTTACCGGTTTTTCTTGCCCAGTCCCTGCCGCCCAGCCAGAAGTCCGGCAGCTCTCTCTGTGACTGGTCTTCAAATCTCTGCCGGAACAGACCGCAATGATACCGGAGACCGATTCCATCTCCCGGAAGATTCAAGGTGGCAAGGGAGTCTAAAAAGCAGGCCGCCAGCCTGCCCAGCCCGCCATTTCCAAGACCTGGCTCCGGCTCGGTCTCCTCAAGCTCTGCCATTGATTTTCCGTGGGCGTTCAGACAGGACTTTACTGCATCATACAGCCCCAGGTTGATCAGGTTGTTGCTCAGCAGTTTTCCGATTAAAAATTCAGCGGATATATAGTATAATTTACGTCCTTCTACAGACCTGGCCCGTTTCTTACTTTCCTCTTCTGTAATGCAAAGCAGAGCAGTATACAGCTCTTCATAAGAACACTGTTCAATCTCTTTTTTACAAATGTTTATTAAAGTATTCTCAATCTCTTTCACACCTTTGACTTTCATCATGAAAAATCTCCTTCCGCCTAAATTACTCCTTAATATAATATGATACAAGCGCCAAAAAGTCATGCGTTTCATACTTGCATGAAAAAGCATGACCTGTTTACGCTTACATCATATTATTATCACAATTGTTTCTGAAATACTTGCGCAATCCTATTAAGAAATTGTATAATCCTATCATAATTTACACAGGAGCAATAAAACACTGGATATGAAAACTATTAAGAATAATACGCTTGTACGGGATTCTGCATATCAGGAAACAAAGCGGCATACTGATGCAATGTTTGCATATAATATCTATCCCTGTACGATTCCTGACGATTTTGCTTTTGTCCCCATTCACTGGCACAATAGTATGGAAATCATCTATGTAAAGCATGGAACCGGAATCGTCCGGATAGATTTTGAAACCTACGCAGCAGAAGCCGGCGATATCTTTTTTATATTGCCGGGACATTTACACGGGCTCGGGAATATCAAGAAGAAACGAATGGAATACGAAAATATTATTTTTGACATGAATTTTCTCGGAAGTGACAGAGTGGATCTCTGCAGCCAGAAATACCTCCAGCCTGTCATAAACGGAAAACTGATTTTCCCCTCCCGCATCAGAAAAGAGGATCCCGTCTACCCGTCTGCTGCCGCATGCCTGGATGCTTCGGACCGGTTATGTTCCTTACGCCCTGCCGGCTACGAGCTGGGCGTAAAGGGACATCTGATGATCCTTTTCTCTATTATGATTCAAATGACAGTGAAACAGGAAAAAGAGCCTGTTAATGATAAAAATATCGAAAAACTGAAGACTGTACTTCTGTACATTGAACAGAAGTATGACCAGAAGCTGACGGTAGAGCTTATGGCTGAGAAATGCGGATACAGCGCCAGCCACTTTATGCGTTGGTTCAAAGAGGCTGCCGGATCTGGATTTGCCGGCTATCTGATTGAATACCGCCTTAGCAGGGCTGCCCAGGATCTCCGCAGTACGAATGATACCATTCTAAAAATTTCGGAAGCAAACGGATTTGACAATCTTTCAAATTTTAACCGTTTATTTAAAAAGAAATTTGGAATGACGCCTGGTCAGTTCCGTCGACAGAGCTTTAGTCCGCCCCCTAAATGAGGGCGTATTTTCTATACCTCTAGGATGCACCTACTTTTTTGCGCCGTTCCGCAAGCTGGGCTGCGAATATGTTTTGTGTAATTTTCTCCTGATCATCCTCAGTAAGCTCTAAAAACTTGCAGCCGTATTCATACTTCCCATCCTCTCTTTCTATGATGCGCAGTACCTGGCAGTACATGGAAGATATGGGCCTGTCCTCAAGCAACTGTACCTTCAGCAGGAATTTATCACCTTCATGATATCTGCACTCCGAGCTGACGCACGCCCCTCCCACACTAATATTCAGCATTCTGCACGGCTTTTCCCCAATCTCCAGTCCACTGAACATCGTAACAGTTGCGTCAAGATCCGTGCTCAGCCGGAAAAAGGCACGGTCATTTCCTATTTTGGTTACAACCAGTTCTTCTGTCTTCCATATGTGTTTATCCCTGGGTGTAATGACTCCCTCCATATAAACCGCTTTCTTTTCATGATCACTGTATCCGCGGATCCTGACGCGAAGAGGTTCGCTGTCCTCCTTCGGAATCTCCATTTCAGAATATTGATATAATTCCGCTGTATTTTTCCACAATCCCTGTATTTTTGCAACAAAAAGAAAACAGCCGTCAAAATCTGTCACCTCCACCCGCATGCCCGAATAGTGATGCAGCTCTCCGCCATTGTCTGTTTCCTCAGTTTTAACAGGCTCCTTTTGATTCCTCATCCCAAACAAATTAAAAAACTTCATAAACCTTCCTCTCTCATTAATGCTGCATGACATACCATTTTCATTCTTTCACCACTTTAGAGCATCCTTCAGCCTTTAAGTAAACGCTTATTCACTCTATTGGCTGTATAAATTATACCCTACTCTGTTTCCAACGGCAATACTTTTCTTGCATTCCGCTTACAGCATATTTCCTCTTTGGTTACTGTTCACTCCGTGACCAGCAGCCTCCGCAAATCCATCTAAAATTCGCTCCGCGAATGAGATTTGCTCTTTCCCGAATCACTTTCTTACGGTCTGTGCAGCGAATGCACAGACCTGTGTGAACAGCGGCTTAATGAATCAAAAACATATCGTTTATTGCGACAGATATTGGACATATCCCCCACAGTATGATAAAATGATACAAACGTCAAAAGGTCATGCGTTTCATGCTTGCATGAAAAAGCATGACTCCCCGACGCGTAAAACACCGAGAAGTAGCCATTTTTCGTAGAAAAATGAGCGGATTCGAGGTGTTTTAGGATTGTGAGAGTGCGTAAGCACGGAACAATCCGTGTATCAGAAGCGCCAAAATACCTTTTGACGCTTACATCATAAAATAAAGATAATTACAGAAATATACAGGAGGTTGCTATGCGAAAAATAAATCAAGGATTAGCCTGTCTTTTAACAGCCTTTCTATGTGCCGTGCCCCTCTTTCCCCTCCCGGCTTCTGCCCAGGAGAATGCAGCGGTTCAGCCGGTTCAGCCGACGGCGCGTCCAACACAGCCGGTTCAGCCGGCAGCCCGTCCCACGCAGCCCGTACAGCCGGTTCAGCCCGGAGGGCCATGGAGAAGAACTGTCAGGGACAGAGGTTCTTTTTACAATCCCCTTACAGATAATCTGCAAAGAGGAAGCCGGCAAAATACACAGACCCAGGCTGCGGACATGACATCTGCATCAGACGGACCGGTAATCACGGATCAGACAGAACCCTATGAAGATAAGATTGTCCTTAAATGGAAACAGGTAGAGGGCGCCAGCGGGTATGAAATCTTCCGCAGTCAGAAAGAGACCGGAACTTATACAAAGATAAAGTCCATTTCCGGCGCTGCTGCTGTGGAATGGACAGACGAAAATCTGAAAAAAGGTGAAACCTATTATTACAAAATCAGGGCGTACAGGGAATCCGGCGGAAAGAAAACGTACGGAAAATTCTCGAATATATACAAAAAAGGAAAAGCCGGCTGGGTTTACAAGGACAATAAGAAGCTGTACTATAACTCCCAGGGAAAGCTGGTAACAGATGTAAGCGGACTGATCGGCGAGCAGTCGTCCTATGTCCTCATGGTCAATAAGCAGGAAAATGTAGTGACTGTATATGCAAAGGACGATGGAACAGATTCCTTGATTCCGGTAAAAGCATTTATCTGTGCAGCCGGAGAAGACACGCCGACCGGAACCTTTTATACACCCCAGAAATACAGATGGCTTCTTTTGGTTGGTCCCTGTTATGGGCAGTGGTGTACCGGAATACAGGGGGATATTCTGTTCCATTCCTCCCCTTATAAGACCCAGGATAACAAGGATCTTGATATAGCAGAATACAACAAACTGGGGACTACCTGCTCACACGGGTGCGTCCGGCTGAAAGCAGGAGATGCAAAGTGGATCTACGATAACTGCGCAATTAATACACAGGTTGTCATTTACAGCAGCTCTGACCCGGGGCCACTTGGAAAGCCAGTGGCAGAACAGCTTGACTCTTTCCATACATGGGATCCGACAGATCCCAATATGTCTTCGGAATGTCAGAAGAGACACTGCCATTGAGTATACACAAAGGTTCTCCCATAATTCTTGTCTGCGGGATTGCGAGAGCGCGTCAGTACAGATCAATCCGTGTATCAGAAATGTTAAGAGGAGAGGAAAATGGAACAGATATCATTATTTGACAGCAGCAGGCAGACGGCGCCTCTTGCAAATCGGATCCGGCCTCAGACGCTTGAAGAATTTGCGGGTCAGGAGCATCTTCTAGGAAAAGGGAAGATGCTCCGGGCGCTTATTGAGCAGGATCAGATATCCTCCATGATATTCTGGGGACCGCCCGGCGTCGGGAAGACTACGCTTGCCAGTATTATTGCAGGACGGACATCGGCTGACTTTATTAATTTCAGCGCCGTGACAAGCGGAATCAAAGAGATTAAGGAGGTCATGAAGCAGGCTGAGAACAGCCGGAAAATGGGAATCCGCACCGTTCTTTTTGTGGACGAAATACATCGGTTCAATAAAGCACAGCAGGATGCATTCCTTCCTTTTGTAGAAAAGGGAAGCATTGTTCTCATTGGCGCTACAACAGAAAATCCTTCCTTTGAGGTAAACGCCGCACTGCTCTCCAGGTGCCGCGTATTTGTATTAAAGGCGCTGGATAACAAAGATATTGTAAAACTTCTCCAAAACGCCCTTAAAAGTCCGGCAGGGTTTGGCGACCAGCATGTGAAGATTACAGACAGGCAGATCGAGGCGGTTGCGGCATTTTCGAACGGCGATGCCAGAACTGCGTTAAATACACTGGAAATGGCGGTTTTAAATGGCGATATCCATGCAGAGGGGATTCTTGTCACCAATGAGGGACTGGAGCAGTGTATCAGTAAAAAATCTCTTTTATATGATAAAAATGGGGAAGAGCATTATAATCTCATATCAGCCCTTCATAAATCCATGCGTAACAGCGACCCAGATGCAGCAATTTACTGGATGTGCCGAATGCTTGAGGGCGGGGAAAATCCCCTGTATATTGCAAGGAGGCTAATCCGCTTTGCAAGCGAGGACATAGGCATGGCGGACAGCCATGCACTGCAGGTTGCAGTAGCCGCCTATCAGGCATGCCATTTTCTTGGATTGCCAGAGTGTGATGTGCATCTGACCCATGCGGTCACCTATCTCTCTATGGCTCCCAAATCCAATTCCTTATATGCTGCCTGTGAAGCATGTAAACGCGATGTGAAGGAACTACGGGCTGAACCGGTGCCCCTTGTACTTCGCAATGCCCCTACAAGACTTATGAAGGAGCTGAATTACGGAAAAGGCTATGAATATGCCCATGATACAGAGGAAAAACTTACTCATATGCAGTGTATGCCTGACATGCTTGGAGACAGACGGTATTATCACCCGGGCATACAGGGCGAGGAGAAGAGGGTGCGTGACAGACTGAAAGTCATTGAGGATTATCGCTCATCACAGTCGGGGACGGGGTAAAATTAATTTTACCCCGTCCCCGACTTGTAAGCCCACAATGACTGCTTTTCTTGACAGCTTTTCTAGCCTGCCCGTGCTTTCCTTTTAACAATACGATTAACCATGCCATCACAACAAGCAGGAGTATTTTTGATAACCTTATTTAAGATAATAGAA
>Ga0137307_101818_pt1 | contig 16806 bp, 11 predicted proteins | sample NAcewD2O_March_2_FD_97180 | JGI IMG/M metagenome (GOLD analysis project Ga0137307, IMG submission 97180) | Mouse cecal microbial communities from Vienna, Austria - N-Acetylglucosamine amended D2O_March | ecosystem: Host-associated > Mammals > Digestive system > Large intestine > Cecum | place...
CTTTTGTCCCCAGTCAGGTAGTCCATCGTCCCCATCCTGCTCCTTGTCTGGGAATTCCAGATATCGCTTGTGGTATCCAGGCCGCTCTTTTGGCAATTGCAGAAAACAAAAAAGATATTCTGGCTGCTGAAGGAAAAACCCATTAATCCAACTACAAAGTCTGACCGTTTTCCTTTCCCCAAAGAAAATCCTTGCCATATTTTCATTTTCCTATATAATGTAAGAGAACAATTCATCAATTAGGTATTTCAGATATTCCGTCATAAAACTAACACAGAACAAGGAGGATTTTATTATGCCGCAGCGAACCGATATCCACAAAGTTCTCATCATCGGATCCGGCCCCATCATTATTGGTCAGGCATGCGAGTTCGACTACTCCGGTACTCAGGCATGCAAAGCGTTGAAAAAGCTGGGTTACGAGATCGTTCTGGTCAACTCCAACCCCGCCACCATCATGACTGACCCGGAAACTGCCGATGTCACCTACATCGAACCTTTAAACGTACAACGGCTAGAGCAGATCATTGCCAAAGAGCGTCCGGACGCATTATTGCCAAACCTGGGCGGCCAATCCGGACTGAATCTCTGCGCGGAGCTCTATAAGGAAGGTATTTTAGACAAATACCAGGTCAAAGTAATCGGTGTCCAGGTAGATGCTATTGAGCGGGGCGAAGATCGAATCGAATTCAAAAAAGCCATGAATGCGTTGGGCATTGAGATGGCTCGCAGCGAAGTTGCCTACACGGTAAATGAGGCGCTTGCCATTGCAGATCAGCTGGGATACCCGGTTGTCCTTCGGCCCGCTTACACGATGGGAGGCGCCGGCGGCGGTCTGGTGTACAACAAAGAAGAATTAAAAACCGTCTGTGCCCGCGGATTACAGGCCAGCCTGGTCGGTCAGGTGCTGGTGGAAGAATCCATCCTTGGCTGGGAAGAGCTGGAGTTGGAAGTAGTCCGAGATAAAGAAGGCAATATGATCACCGTCTGCTTCATTGAAAATATCGATCCCCTTGGCGTTCATACAGGTGACTCCTTCTGCTCCGCCCCCATGCTGACCATCTCCGAAGAATGCCAGAAGCGTCTGCAAGAACAAGCTTATCGAATTGTGGAGTCTGTGCAGGTTATCGGCGGCACCAACGTACAGTTTGCCCATGATCCCGTCTCTGACCGTATTGTCGTGATTGAGATCAATCCCCGTACTTCCCGTTCTTCTGCTCTTGCCTCGAAAGCCACCGGTTTTCCGATTGCCCTGGTATCTGCCATGCTGGCCACTGGACTTACCTTAAAGGATATCCCTTGTGGCAAATATGGCACTTTGGACAAGTATGTACCGGACGGCGATTATGTAGTGATCAAATTTGCCCGTTGGGCATTTGAAAAATTCAAAGGGGTAGAGGATAAATTGGGCACCCAGATGCGGGCCGTCGGCGAAGTTATGAGTATTGGAAAAACCTATAAAGAAGCCTTTCAGAAGGCTATTCGCAGCCTGGAAACCGGACGCTATGGCCTGGGTCATGCCAAAGATTTTGATACCCGAACAAAAGAACAGCTTCTGCAAATGTTAATCACTCCTTCCAGTGAACGTCATTTTATCATGTACGAAGCTCTGCGCAAAGGAGCTACCGTAGAAGAAATTCATGATATTACCAAGGTAAAAACCTGGTTTATTCAACAAATGAAAGAGTTGGTAGATGAGGAAGAAGCTCTGCTGACTCATAAGGGCGCCCTTCCTGCGGACGAACTGCTGATCTCTGCCAAGAAAAACGGCTTCTCTGACAAATATTTAAGCCAGCTTTTGGAAATTCCAGAAGACACGATCCGCAATCATCGCATCGAGCTGGGAGTAGAGGAAGCCTGGGAAGGAGTTCATGTCAGCGGTACCACGGACAGTGCTTATTACTATTCCACTTACAATGCCCCAGACAAAAACCCGATCCATACCGATAACCCCAAGATCATGATCCTTGGCGGCGGCCCCAACCGTATCGGACAGGGCATCGAATTTGATTACTGTTGTGTTCACGCCTCTCTGGCTCTGAAAAAGCTGGGTTTTGAGACTATCATTGTCAACTGTAACCCCGAAACCGTGTCCACGGACTATGATACCTCCGACAAATTGTATTTTGAGCCCCTGACTCTGGAAGATGTATTGAGCATCTATAAAAAAGAAAAACCACTAGGCGTGATTGCCCAGTTCGGCGGGCAGACTCCACTGAATCTGGCTGCCGAACTGGAAAAGAATGGGGTTCGTATTTTGGGCACCTCTCCATCCGTCATTGACCTCGCTGAAGATCGGGACCTATTCCGCGCCATGATGGAAAAATTGGAAATTCCCATGCCTGAATCTGGCATGGCCACCACCGTAGAAGAAGCCCTTAAAATCGCCAATCAAATCGGATATCCCGTAATGGTTCGCCCTTCTTATGTTCTGGGAGGACGAGGAATGGAAGTTGTCTACGACGATGAGAACATGATCGGTTATATGCAGGCGGCTGTAGGCGTAACTCCGGATCGCCCGATTCTGATTGATCGCTTCTTGAATCATGCTATGGAATGTGAAGCCGACGCCATCAGCGATGGTACGCACGCCTTTGTCCCTGCCGTTATGGAACATATCGAACTGGCCGGTGTTCACTCTGGTGACTCTGCTTGTATTATCCCCTCCCTTCACATTTCTCCGGAAAATGTGAAAACAATCCAGGAATATACCCGGAAAATTGCCGAGGAAATGCATGTACGAGGACTCATGAATATGCAGTATGCCATCGAAAATGGCAAAGTCTATGTGCTGGAGGCCAACCCCCGGGCATCGCGAACCGTGCCTCTAGTATCCAAAGTATGCAATATTCGTATGGTGCCTCTGGCCACCGATATTATCACGGCAGAATTGACTGGCCGGCCATCGCCGATACCCCAGTTAAAAGAACAGGAAATTCCCAACTATGGCGTCAAGGAAGCCGTATTCCCCTTCAATATGTTCCAAGAAGTCGACCCAGTATTAGGGCCGGAGATGCGTTCCACCGGCGAAGTTCTAGGACTTTCCCATTCCTATGGCGAAGCATTTTATAAGGCTCAGGAAGCTACCCAGTCCCGTCTGCCTTTAGAGGGCACCGTACTGATCTCTGTCAATCGCAAGGACAAACCGGAGATTGTGGAAGTGGCCAGAACGTTTGCCGAAGATGGCTTTATCATCCTGGCTACCGGTACCACTTATGATCTGATTCACGAAGCTGGTATCCCGGCCAAAAAAGTGAAAAAGCTTTACGAGGGACGTCCCAATATCTTGGATATGATCACCAATGGAGATATCCAGCTGATCATCAATTCCCCCTCCGGAAAAGATAGCGTACACGACGACAGCTATCTGCGCAAGGCCGCCATTAAAGCTAAAGTGCCTTATATGACCACCGTTGCCGCCGCCCGGGCTACTGCCAGCGGTATCCATTACGTAAAAACCCATGGAAACGGAGAAGTAAAATCTTTGCAGTTGCTTCACAGTGAGATTCATGATAAAGAGTAAAAAGAAATAAACTACCCCAGAGAAAGAAAAGAAACAACGGTTTTTCCATCGTTTCTTCTCTTTCTCTGGGGTATCTCTTTTCAGATATTCCCACTTATAAAACTCCCCATTCGATGACACAGACTCACGAAAACCGCTTTCTCTCTCTGCCGTTTGCAATCATCATCTCCTCCCGGTATTTTGCTACCGTTCTTCGGGAAATATCCATTCCTTGTTCCCGGAGCAATTCCGAAAGTTTACTATCACTATATGGTTTTTGTTTATCCTCTTTCTCAACAATCTCGGCTATGGCCTGTTTGATCTGCAAAGACGCAATTGCCTCCTGTCCCTGACTAAGCCCCTTCTGAAAGAAATAATTTAAAGGATAAACGCCCCAGCAGCACTGCAGATATTTGTCCTTCAGCGCCCGGCTGACCGTGGATTCATGACAGCCAATACGTTCTGCCGCATCCATCAGGCGAAATGGCTTTACAGACTTTTCTCCATAAACAAAGAAATCTCTCTGTACATCCACAATACAGCGTGCGAGAGCCAACAACGTAGAACTTCTTCGAGAAATACATTCTTGAAGCTCCTCTGCCTGGCGAACCTTGGCAAGCAGATATTCTTTCACTTCCGGATCGCAATCGGATTTCAGCATTCCCAGATATTCCTGGTTGATTTGCAGTGTAGGACAGGTATAATCATTTAGCAAAAGCTCAAATCCATCCTGAAACTTTACTACGGTAATGTCCGGCGTCACATAACGCATCAAATCCCCATTGTCAAATCCCTGAGCGGGCCGCGGATTCAACTCCCGAATCCGTCCGGCTGCCTGAACAATATCCGCAAGGGGTGCCCGCAACTGTTTCGCTATTATAGGAAGCTGATTCTTTCCCAATAGCTCCATGTATTCCGAAACAATTTTCCGCTCCAGATCACCACAATCTTTTCGCTTTTCCATTTGTTTTAGCAGACAATCCTGCATAGAAGCCGCACAGACCCCGGCCGGCTCCAAATCTCGCATCACCGCGATACATCTTTTTGCGGTTTCTATTGAAACATGATTCGCCCTGGCTACCTCAGAAGCAGAGATCGTAAAATACCCACTTGAATCCAGACATTGAATGATATATTCAAAAATCTCCTGTTCCTTATCCGTATGCATTCCGCCAAGAAGCTGCAGATGCAAGACGTCCTCCAAACGCTCCGTTGTCGAACCAGCCACATTATTCATACCTTTTTCATTTTCTGCATCTTCATGATCGTATTGATAATAGGAACGATTCTGCTCATCTAAACTCGCCAGCCATTCCAATTTTTTCAGACGTTCCTGTTCTTTATCTTCTGGTACCCGTTCATCAAAATCAAGCACCGGATTCTCTAATGTTATCTCTTTAATATGATCTGCCAGCTCCTGCGTACTCATCTGCAGAATGCTGACGGACTGGATCATTTTTTGTGATACGATCTGCTTCTGGGTTTGCTCCAACCGAAACGACATTCTGATTTCCTCCTTTTGCATTCTATGTACGTTCGGAATCTTTCTCAGTTCTCTGTCATTCTTCTGATAATCCAGTTCGCTCTTTCATAAAGCGCTTCCGGCTCTGTACCTACAAAATATTTTCCATCCTCATAGAGGATCTGTCCATTAACCATCGTCAATTTTACATTCTGTTTGCTGCCGCTATAGACCAGATTTTTCACCGGATTATTTACCGGCTGCATATTTGGCTGCTGCAGATCGATCACAATCAGATCCGCCAGCTTCCCCTCCGCCAAACATCCGCAATCTGCCAGTCCCAAAGCTTGTGCACCGCCCGATACCGCCATCCGCAGCACTGCCTCTGCCGGTACCGCAGCTGCATTCTCCTCCCGCAACTTTGCCAGGCCAGTTACCAGAAACATTTCCCGAAACATATCCAGACAGTTATTGCTGGCTGGTCCGTCGGTTCCGATTGCCAGATTGATTCCCGCCTCTAATATGTCAGAAATCCGGGCAATCCCGCTCGCCAGCTTTGTGTTGGATCCAGGATTTGTCACCACCGACAATCCGCGCTCCCGAAAAATCCGAATATCCTCATCTGTCAGATAGACACAATGATATCCGCCGCCACCATAACGAAATAGTCCCAACGAATCCAGATATGCCGTAGGCGTCATTCCATGTCGTTTGATACACTCCTCCACCTCTCTGCGCGTTTCCGAATTATGAGTATATACTGGTGCCTGATACCTCTCTGCCAGCGCTGCCACTCCCTTTAAGAGTTCCTCTGAAGTAGTATACTCTGCATGAAAACCCAAATGATAATGGATTCGCTCATCATAATGATTCCATCGCAGATACTCCTCTTCCATTGCCTCTAGCGACGATGTAAAATTATTCAGACTGCTGACTAAGACTGTCCGAAAGCCACAATCCATTGATGCCTTCGCAATCATCTCTGGCTGAAAATACATATCAAAATTAGCCGTAATCCCACCAGACAGATACTCCAAAATGGCCAGCCGCGACAACTCATAAATATCCTCTCCTGTCAGCTTCGCCTCCATTGGAAACACCTGCTGCTGCAACCATTCTTGCAAAGGCAGATCGTCAGCATACGATCGCAGAAAAGTCATTGCCGAATGCGTATGTGCATTGATAAATCCCGGCATCACCAGATTCCCCTCTAAATCGATCTCCCGATCCCACTTATCTTCCTCTTGCCCGGATACAGACATTCTTCTACTGCTGTTTTCCGTTTCATCACTGCCATCTGTGAACGGTTTTTCCGGCCCCACATACACAATCCGGTTTTTATCCACCCAGACTTCCCCTCGGCGGATCTCCATATCCCCGTCCATTGCCAGCACCCGCGCGTTATACAACCGAATCCTCATATCGTTCTCCTTTTTCATAATAGGATTCTGCTCCGATCTTGTTTTCTTATCTCTTCCCCTTATCATAAATCTCTCCCAACGCGCGCGGCGCCCGATTATACTTTGAGAAAAAGATCAACAACAACAGCGTCACTACATACGGCAACGTCATCACCAGATCAGAATAACTACTTGGCATCTTAAGCTTCTGTACCAGATAATACCCTCCCGAACGCGCAAATCCAAATAACAAACAAGAACCCAATGTGGGTAAAATTGTCCAGTTCCCAAATATCAAAGCAGCAATTGCCAAATATCCATACCCTACATAGATACTGGAAGAAAAATTAGCTGAGATCGAATAAGCAAAACAAATCCCTGCCAGTCCGGAAAGCCCCCCTGAAACCATCACTGCCACCAGGCGTACTTTTCCCACATCCACGCCTGCCGCATCCACTGCATGAGGGTTATCTCCGCAGGCACGCAGATTCATGCCATAACGAGTTTTAGCCATCACATACCAGGCCACCAACGCTACCACCAAAATAATCAGTTCAAATGGATATAAATCCTTAAACACGGCTCCTAATACCGGAATCTGCGATAAAACCGGCACCGTAATTCGCACCGAAACCCCCAGCACAAATTTGTCTGAAGCCGCCCCAAACACACTGCGGTTTAAGTACTTTGTCAGAAACGCCGTCAGCGCCATGGCCAAAATATTGATTACCACACCACTGATCACCTGATTGGCTTTAAAACGGATACAAAGCAATGCATGTAAAAGAGAATAAACCGTTCCTCCCACAATTGCAAAGATCACTGCGATATAAAAAGGCGCCTGGGACTGTTCGGCAAAACTTCCCGCCACCAGCACGGCTGCCAGTGCTCCCACAAAAGCACCGACTCCTTGCAGACCTTCCAGAGCCAGATTCGTAATTCCACTCTTTTCACTGTAGATCCCGCCGATGGCCATGATAAACAAAGGTAGTGAAAATGAAAGCCCATCAATAATAATCCGTTCCATCAGCTCTTCCCCCTTTCGTCTTCCTCCTTTAACTCATCCCGAAAACATTTTACCTTATAGCGAATAAATACCCCACAGGCAGAAAATAGCAGAATGATCCCCGTAATTACCGAAGAAATCTCGGATTCCAACCCTGATGATGAATTCATGTACGTACTCCCTTTACTGATAATCGTCACCAAAAATGAGGAGAAGATAATCCCAATGGGATTACTGTTAGCCAGCAGAGAGACAGCAATCGCATCAAACCCTGTACTTGCCAGCACCCGTGGCTGAATCGACCCAAAATATCCCAGATAATAAGTTACTCCCGCCAGTCCAGAAAGCGCTCCCGAAAAAATCATCGAGGCAATTACATTTCGGCCAACATGGATCCCCGCATAGCGGGCCGCATTGCGGCTGGTGCCCACACATTTGATCTCATAGCCAAATACGGTCCGATCCAAAATAAATTTGACCAGCACAGCGGACAGAATAGCCAATACAATCCCCAACGGAATATCCATTTTCAAATTACCTATCGGCGTATCCATCATCGTCAATCTGGCCGCCTTAGAGACTGCGTTGGACTGCCGCGACACGGGATTCACATAATAGGTATTAATGAAAAAACTGATAACATACTGTGCGATGTAATTGAGCATGATGGAAGAAACCACCTCGTTGATATTGAACTGATGCTTCAGCCACCCAATCAGGCCCCCCATCGCCGCTCCTGTCAGCATACCCACGATCAGCACTAACGGCTTAGCTACCGGTGCCGCCAGAGAACTGTAGCCCACCACCAGAGTAGTAAGAAATCCCGCCGTCAGCATCTGGCCCGATACTCCGATATTAAACAATCCAGCCCGCAGCGCCACCGCCACTGCCAGCGATGCAAAAAGCATCGGCGTCCAGGCATTCATAAAGCTGGTGAAATCCGTCAGCATGCTCTTAAAACCAGCATAGGATGGTTTCGGAAGCAACCCGGAACCCTGCAGCAAATTTTGATATGCCACCAACGGATTTTTTCCCAAAAACAAAATCACCACTGCTCCTGCCAGCAGACTCAAAATGATGGCAAACAGAGGAATGGACACCGACTGGTGTCTCTCGTTTCCCAGCAGCCGAACCATGCTGCGTTTAAACATGCGGCTATTTCCTTTCATCCGACTTCACCCCCATCATAAATTCTCCCACCTCATTCGCCGTCAACAATCTGGCATCGGCAATCTTCTGAATCTGACCATTATAGATAACTCCGATGGTATCTGCACAATCCATAATTTCATCCAGCTCCAGTGAAATCAGCAGAATCGCCTTTCCCGCATCCCGTTCCGCTATCATCTGACGATGAATATTCTCAATCGCACCGATATCCAAGCCCCGTGTCGGCTGCACAAAAATCATCAGTGGCGATTTCAACTCGATTTCCCGCCCGATAATCGCTTTTTGCTGGTTGCCGCCACTCATGGAACGTACCACTGTTCGCACCCCCTGGCCGCTTCGGATATCATATCGTTCGATCAGTTCTTCCCCATAGCAGTCAAACGCCGCCTGATTGAGAATCCCTTTTTGGGAAAACGGTTCCCGGAAATAGTTCTTCAACGCCAGATTTTCTCCCAGAGTAAAATCCAGAACCAGACCATACGCCTGTCGATCTTCTGGAATGTAGGAGATTCCCTCCATCGTCCGCTTGCGGATATTATCATTGGTAATGTCCATCCCATTGAGCACAATACTACCTTCGGACGCTTTTTCCAAACCCGCAATAGCATCCGCTATCTCCACTTGCCCATTCCCTGACACCCCCGCTATGGCAAAAATCTCGCCGCCTCTCACCGAAAAAGAAACATTTTTGACCACTTCAAAGCCGTCTGCATTCTTAACTGTCAGATTTTTCACCTCCAGCACCGTCTCCCGGTACTCCGGCTTCTTTTTCTCCACGGAAAAGGACACTTCCCGACCTACCATCAGATTGGCCATCGTCCTAGTGGAGGTTGAAGCCACATCCAACACATCTACCAGACGTCCCCGATTCAAAATCCCACAGCGATCTGCCACCTTCTTGATCTCCTCCAGTTTGTGAGTGATCAGAATGATCGTCTTGCCATTGTCCCGCAACCCACGAATAATCTCGAGCAAAAATTCAATCTCCTGCGGCGTCAGCACTGCTGTCGGCTCATCAAAAATCAAGATTTCCGCCTCACGGTACAACATTTTTAAAATCTCTACTCGCTGTCTTACCGACACATTAAGTTTCTCAATCACATCTGTAGGATTGACCTCCAACCCATATTTTTTTGACAGCTCGGCCACTCGCTGATCTGCCTTTCGGATATCTACCCAGGGCAGAATGCCAAACAGACGATCCCTATCCTTAAGTCCCAGGATGATGTTTTCTGTGATCGTATAATTCTCCACCAGCTTAAAATGCTGATGGACCATGCCGATATTTAGCCGGGTGGCATAGCTCGGTGATGTGATCCGCTCCCTTTTCCCCCGGATAAAAATTTCCCCCTCATCCGGCTCGTACATCCCAAACAGCATACTCATCAGTGTGGATTTGCCTGCCCCGTTTTCCCCCAACAACGCAAAAATCTCACCTTTTCTGATCTGCAGCGTCACGTCGTCATTTGCCACAATACCAGGAAAACGCTTAGTGATATGCTTCATCTCGATAATTGGACAAAGCTCTTTCCCTTCCCGTTCTTTCAAATCTCTGGTAATCTCTTCCGACATGCCATTCCTCCTCTCTGTCTCCTTTTGAAGCGGGATTTCCTGCTAAAAAGGGTTTCTGTTAAAACAGAAAACCGACTTATAGGTGTCTGCTTTCGAAACCTACAAGCCGGTCTCCGGATTTCTTCTGTCAATGATTATCGTTGTTTTAGTCTGATTAATTCAGTCCCGGAAAATCATCTGGCTGGATCTCATTGAAATTGGCCGCTGGAACAATCGTACCATCCTTGACCAGTGCATACGCCTCTTCCAGCTTTTCAATGGTTTCTGCAGAAAGCTGATGGCGACCATCCGCTTTCACGTAACCAGTAGAATCGGTATCGGCCCCCAACAATACATTGCCGCCGGTAAAACTTCCATCTGCGATAGCATTCAGTTGCTTCTCCACATTCATCCCCATCACCTTCAACCCCGAAGTCAGAATGATATTTTCAGCTCCGTTGGCACCGTCATCATACTGATCTACATCACAGCCGATCACCTTTACATTGGCAGCTTCCTTAGCAGCAGTAAACACACCATTGCCGGATCCGCCTGCTGCCACAAAGATAATGTCACATCCTTCATCAATCAGCGCCTTACCTACCACCTTGCCAGTAGCCTCATCCGCAAAACTGCCTACATAGTTGCCGCCTACATTGGTGTTGGTCACGTCTGTACCAGCATACGAAGCGATCTCCACCACCTCGGCCGAAGCGCCCATCTTGGCATTCGCATAATTTACGCCGGACTCAAAACCGTATTGATAATTTACATTGGACGGATAGGCAATTCCGTTGACTACCGCCACTTTGCCGCTCTTGGTCTCCAAAGCCGCTGCTATGCCGGCAAAGAATCCGCTCTCTTGCTCTTTAAACTGCATTGCATATACATTGTCGCAGGATACCTCGGTCCCTTCCGCATCGCTGGGATAGGAATCTACCAGTAAGAACTGCACATCAGGATTGTCGTTGGCAATTGCTCCGATCGCCGCAAACTGAAATCCACAACATACAATCACATCATAATCTGCCACGATATCCTGTACAGCCTGTACAGCTGCCGCCGTATCACCAGTCTCCTCGCGTACCGGCGTCACCGTTGCCTCGGGATGAGACTCGATAAAGGCCAAAATACCATTGTAATTATCCTCGTTGAAGGAACCATCATCCACACCGGAAGGACTGCTAACGATAGCAATCTTCAAGGCATCCGTCGTCGCCTCACCGTCTGCCTTCTCCTCTGTTGGCGCCTCGCCCGATTCCTCTGGCTTTTCCTGTGCCTCAGTCTTTGCCGCTGCTGTGGTCGACGGAGCTTCCTGAGAAGAACCGCCACAGCCTGCCAGCAGAGAACCTGCTAAAGCCATAGTCATAATCATGCATAACATTTTCTTCATAATCCTGTTATCTCCTTTTCTGGTAAAATGATTACTCTTTATTTGTACTACGAATTCCGACAAAACACAAGGATTTTTTTACTGCTGCATGCAATCTCTGCTGCCAGGATAAAACTGCTTTTCTTATTTGAATAGCTACCGGAATCTTGCCAGGCTCTCGGTATAAGGTGGATAACAGATCCCTCTCTCTGTTATAATAGCAGTGATCAGCGTATGGTCCGTCACATCAAAGGCCGGGTTATAACATTTTACTTCTTCGAGTGCCATCGACTGCTGATAAAATTTCTTCTTGATTTCATCCGGACTGCGCAATTCAATTGCAATATCTTTCCCCGTTTCACAGTTCAAATCAATGGTCGAACTAGGACCCAGTACATAGAAAGGAATCCCATAATACCTAGCCAGAATTGCCACGCCACTCGTACCGATCTTATTTGCCGTATCGCCATTGGCTGCTACCCGGTCACAGCCCACCAGACATGCCTGCACCCAGCCATTTTTCATCACCAAGCTAGCCATGTTATCACAAATTAGAGTCACATCAACACCTGCCTTCTGCAGCTCATAGGAAGTTAGTCGCGCCCCCTGCAATAGCGGTCGGGTCTCGTCAGCAAACACATGAAACTCCATCCCCCGCTCTTTTCCCAAAAACAGCGGGCCAAGTGCCGTCCCATAACGGGAGGTTGCCAGCGGACCAGCATTACAATGGGTAAGAATCCCGTCTCCATCTTTGAGCAGCGATAGCCCATATTCAGAAATTGCACGACACATCTCCTGATCTTCCTGCTGAATCGCCATACATTCCTTCTCCAAAAGCTCCAAAATCCTGGCAACCCCCAACTCCTTATGTTCGATAACCACGCGCTCCATACGGTTTAGCGCCCAGCTTAAATTGACCGCCGTCGGCCGTGCAGAATCCAGATATTTCCGATATTCACAAAACTGCCGGTAAAAATCATCATAATCCTCCGTTTGGATCGTACGTGCCAGGATATAGATACCAAAACCCGCACAGATGCCGATAGCCGGCGCCCCTCTTACCTTCAACTCGAAAATCGCGTCATAGAGATCCTCTGGCGTTTGCAATATCAGATATTCTGTCCTTGCTGGTAACTGTGTCTGATCCAAAATTCTGACGGAAGCTTTGTCTTCCCCCAGCTTTACATTATCTATGTGGGTGACTTGCTTTAACTCGCTCATGTTCATGCTCCTCCTATTTAAAATTTTACATCTCATTCGGATTGCTTTTTTCTTCCAACAAAAATCCTGCTTTAAAAGCCTTTGAAGCAAACGCTTTCTCCCAATCCTTCAATTCATAAAATTCTACCGCCGGCAATTTCACCAACCGCTTCTCTAACAACCGTAAAGCCGGCCGAAAAGGACCACAACGACTGCCTTTGATCGTAATTTCATTCACTACAAACCGGCTCATATCCACTTCCACGGTCCCGGCATAGGTGCTTTTTAAAACGATTCTCCCCTGTCTGCGCACCAGCCCAGACGCTAACGTAAGCCCAGAAGGAGAGCCGGACGCTTCCACTACCAGCTCAAAAGACTCCTCTGCCTGGCTTTTCTGCCCTTTGGCGATTCGCTCTGGATCTATATTTTCCGAATCTTCTCCACCATTTATCCAATGTTCAGATGAACTGCATGGCATCTGTGCCAGCAATCGAGTCTTACCCAAAGCAGCAAATCGAGCCAGCTTCTCTGGATGCTTGCCGATGATCGTTAGCTCTGCTCCTTGAAGATGCAACACCGAAGCTGTCAGATATGCCAATCGCCCGTCACCAATAATTGCGATGGCCATATCTGGATGAATGTGTACCTGTTCCAAAATCTCCAGCGCTGCCGCCAGTGGCTCTGTTAGGAGCGCTTCCTTAAGCGAAAGGCTCTCCGGAATCTCATGAAGCAGATGCGTAGCCAGCGTCATATATTCCGCAAAACAGCCATCTTTCCCAGCCATGCCGATCACTTTCCGCTCCGGGCAGTGCTTTTCCCGGCCGGTACGACAATAAATACACTGACCACAGCCAGCGTTTAACTCGCCCACTACTCGTTTGCCCACCCAATAGGGATCGGAAGACATCTCCACAACTCCCACAAATTCATGTCCCATAACTCCCCGGAAATCAGGGCGATAACCCTTTAATACCTCCTGATCGGTGTTGCAGACCCCTGCATAGAGAATACGGATCAAGCTCTCGCTTTTCGAAGGTATCGGCATGGGCAAATCCTCCCGATATACGGCTCTCCCTCCCTGAAAATAAATGCCTCTCATTTCTTATCCCCTCACTTTCTGCCTCATCAGGCATCGCTCCTTGTAAAGAATCGCTCCTGCCATTTCCGCATTCTTTTCAAGTCCTCATCCGGTTCCCTTGATTCACTCCTCATAGCCAGGAATCACTACTGGCCTCCCGCTTGTCAGCGCCATATAATAGATCTTCGCGGTGTCTTCCACATAGACACTGTTGATATAAGCAGACTCAACACTTTCCCCTACTGCCACCACCCCATGATTTGCCATCAGACAGGCGTTCTTTCGCCGTAAAATTTCCACTGCATTCAATCCCACCTGCGCGCTTCCCTGCTTTGCATATGCACTGACCTCTATTTTCCCCTTCAAAAAAGGAATCATTTCGATCAATACTACCGGGATCTCCTGATGATTCACCGCAAAACTGGTAGCATAGGGCGAGTGCGTGTGCACCACAGCCCGAACATGGGGCAGACTTTTATATATTTCCGCATGCATTCGCCATTCCGAAGAAGGCCGGTGACAACCCTCGATCATATTTCCCTCTAAATCTGTTACTACCATGTCCTTCTCTTCCATAATTTCATAATCATAAGAACTGGGAGTAATAATCATATACCCCCTCTCCGGAATAAAAACGCTCATATTCCCGCTCGTCCCCGCCATTAACTTCTCGCGATATGCCTTTTTTGCCGTTCTCAAAACCGCCTGTTTCCTTTCCACCCATGTTTCCATGCCGTTCCTCCCCTATTCTACTGCTTCCTTAAAATTATTTTTTCGATTTTCCTTTATCCTTAAAATGGTTGTTTCATGCTTTTGTCCTTTAATGTCTCTGTTCTTTATTCCCAAAAGTTTCGCAAAATCTGGCCGAAAAGGATGCTCTCTCCCGTCCCCTATACAGATGGGAAATATCTCCCAAACGCAGTCCGCGAAAAACGGCAATCCCCTGCTCCCGCTCTTCACTCACCACTTCTGTCACGGATGTCGGTGCCAATGCCAAAGCATGCCATAACACAAAAGGCGAAACATTCCACATATGAGACAACAACACACAAATAATCCCAAAATGACAAAAGCAAGTAATCGTCTGTGTATTCTCCCTCACCACACGGTAGTGAAGCCCCTCCCGCACATATCCATAACATTCCAAAAGCCTGTCTAATTCTGTCACCGTCTTATCATAAACCGAAATCAGGTCACTGTATTGCGCTACTTTTGACTCTCGCCAGAGCTCCCGATCCAGATATTCAGAATGCCTGGTCAGATAATCCGGCAACATATCCCAAACTATACGCATACCGTAACGCTCTCCGTCCATCCGGGTATCGTTATATGCTTTCTGCAGCTCCTCTGATCGATTCAGATCCACCTTGGCAGGGAACTCTCTCAGCCAATCCAGCGTTTCTGCCTTTTTCCCCAGTTTCTCCAGACTATAAGCCGCCGTCGCTTGCGCCCTCCCCAAAGGCGATTGATAACAGTCTCCCATCTCCAGTTCCTCTGCCATCTCTGCCAGAAGCGATGCTTCTTTGTGCCCTTTCTCCGTCAATGTATCATTTACATAGTCCGGATCTCCATGCCGGATAAACAAAATTCTCATATCGGTATCCTCTCTGCCAGTGACTGTCATAACTTTATCAAACATTCTTGTTCCAGCCTTCCTGCCTTGCCCTTTCTTTTTGCTTCTGTCATTTCTTCTTTCAGCAAATCTCCCTACTTTTCTGATTATTTCCCATCTATTAAAGGGACCCTCAGGGAACAAGGAAACACTCTCCTTTGTTCCCTGAGGGTAAGAGCCTTAAAAAACACAGCCTAGCTGCATCAATGTCATTAAGATTAAGATAAGGAAACGAAAAGCATAGTCAAGGAAATGAGGCGAGAACCAACGCCAAACCGTCTGCGGGATTTTTCCGGTTTCGAGATTAAGAATTCCTAAAATCCCTGACTTTTGCTAAAAACGAAACGAAAATATACAAACTCGCTCCGCTCAAACAATGTATATTTTTGTTTCAACGCCAAATTCAGGGATTTAAGGACTTCTAAATCTCTACAAAGTCAAAATCCCGCAGACGGTTTGGCGTTGGTTCTCGCCTCATTTCCTTGACTATGCTTTTCGTTTCCTTATCTTAATCTTAATGACATTGCTAGCTGCATAACCGGTCTTCGCAGCCAGGTGAACTTGATCGCAAAAATCATTGTTTTGAAGGTATTATATCATGAGAAAGTAGGGGGAGCAAGGAATTTTTATGCCAAAGAAAACCTATGAAAAACGGGTGGAAAATTTCTTTTTTGCATGCTATAATAAATCAAATAACATATTTAGGAATAATAAAAAATGTTTTTCTACCGCTATCCATTTAATATGTCCAATGAAAAGGATACACCCATCAAATATAAAAAATTTTATTTGAATTCAGGGGAAATGCAGCAATGAAAAAAGAAAACAAGTATATCCTGCCAGTTCTCACAATTGTCGTTGCTGCATTAGCAATTTTATCAATTGTTGCTTTTACGATCGTAAATCAGAAAAATATCACAAACAACAATAAAGAATATCTGCTTGATAATACAAGTCAAATGGCTGTACTTGTAGATGATTCCCTTATGCACGGGTCAACAAACATTCGGGTGCTGAGTAATTTGGTAAGTGAAATACTTACATCTCCGCAAGTCGATATTGCTACCTTACAATATATTTTGGATGATTCTATTTTTGATTTTATTGAGTTTACTGATAAAGAAGGAATGAATCACAATACAACAGGCGGTGTTTCAGAGGCAAATGACCGCCAGTATTATCTGGATGCAATGCAGGGAAATTCTGGCGTAGAGCTGATATTTAATTCCCGTGCTACATACGAAACTCTCTTACTGTTTTATTCTCCTGTATATTATCAAGGCGAAATTGTCGGTTCCCTGATTGGAGCATATAAAGAAACAAATCAATTGGATAAACTTTTGACAATGGACGTATTTGGTTATACCGCGGAGGCTTATCTGTGTAATGAGGATGGACTTATCATTGCAAGCAATCAGGATATTGACACCACGGCAGAATTTTCAATCAAGAC
>Ga0137307_101819_pt1 | contig 16790 bp, 10 predicted proteins | sample NAcewD2O_March_2_FD_97180 | JGI IMG/M metagenome (GOLD analysis project Ga0137307, IMG submission 97180) | Mouse cecal microbial communities from Vienna, Austria - N-Acetylglucosamine amended D2O_March | ecosystem: Host-associated > Mammals > Digestive system > Large intestine > Cecum | place...
GTATCCAGCAGGTTGTTCACCACTCTCTGAGGCGAGGGTTGTTCTATCAGATATTTGGAATGCCTGGAAGCGTTGGCATAGTCCCCTTTGGCCAATGCGGACAGGATCTGGTTCTCGATTTTTGCGCGCGCCGCCCATCTTTCCACGTCTGATTTTGAAGTGGCTTTTTGAGGCTCATGTCTTTTCACATCAGGGTCGGGACGGAATTCTGGACGCACGATACGAAAATCGGAAGCATCAATCTCAGCATAACTAAAAATCTCGTTCATGGCTTCAATCAGGGACAATTCATCCTTTATCACAGGAAGATGCATATAAAAATGCTTTAAATATTTAAGATCTGTGACATTGATATGCTTTGAGGAACATAAAATTTTGTTAAAATAGTATTCCGTTGGCTCGGACATAAGAAACGGCCCTATCGATATCACTTCATCAGGATACATACTGCTTCGGGTTAAAATATAATGATGCAGATAGGGATCATGGCAGATGTAATATTGATCCGGAATGACGGCATCAGCAAAATTGGACAGATTCTGATATTGTTTTTCGGCATCTTCAAAATAGGTTCGGAACTTGAGATCAATCGATTCAAGATCCGAACAGCTTTTCTTCTGATATATCAAAATATTAACATCGCATAAACTTTTGAACAGCTGCCGCAGCATATGCCAGACAGGTTCTGAAATCGTTCCCAGATAAGTTTTATTTTGTGGCATATCAATACCTCCTGTTTTTTACTGAGTACTCTCGGAAAGTCCTCTGCACCCGTCTTTATGGCTGATTTTCCGGGAGTATTCTTATTATAAGTCAAAATTATACGAATATCAATTATTTTTATACGAACCATGAATCGGGCAGTCCGATATAATAAAGCTAAGTACGAGATCCTGGGTTCCGCAGTTACTTTGAAAGATCAAATGAAAATCCACCTGAAAGAATGAGGGAAAGAACGATGAAAAACGAAAAAGCAAAAACCTGGCAATTAATTTTATTTCCATTTAATGATGCGGCAACAAATATCATTATGATGTTAATGTCATTTGTGAGTTATCTGTACACTGGCGCAATCGGCACCTCGGTTGTGTTTATCTCGACTTTTTTGACAGCGATGAGGATCTGGGACGCAGTCACGGATCCGGTGATCGGTTGGATCATTGATCATACCGGCGGAAGATTCGGCAAGTTCAGGCCGATGATCCTGCTGGGATATGGCTTGATGCTGATCAGCCTGGGCCTCATGTTTTTGGCGGCCCCGTCGATCGGAATCGAAAGCGCAAGGGTTGCATTGTTTGTGGTATGTTATATTTTCTATATCTTTGGATATACATTCCAGACCGCCTGCTCAAAAGCAGGACAGACCTGTATCACCATCGAACCGGAACAGCGGCCGATCATCACAAGGGCCAACGCGATCATCAATAGTTTTGTATTTATGCTGGTTCCCGCGTTTGCGTCAAATTATATTGCGGCAAAATACCAGGGCTTTACAACAGAGGCGCTGCAGGAATTCTTTCTCATAGCCATGGCCGTAGCGGGACTTTTCACCGCATTCGCGATCGCGGCGCTCTGGACGCGTGACGTTCCTGAAAATTGGGGAGCCGGCGACGGCAAGAAAGTATCCATCAGGGAATACCTTGATATTATCAAAAACAACCGCCCGCTGCAGCTTCTGATCGTTTCCTGCGCTTCGGATAAGGTGGCGTCTATGTGCGCAAGCAATACATCGGTAACGGTCATGCTGTTTGGGATCATCCTGGGAAATTATGCGTTAAACGGAACCATGGGTATCATCATGATGATCCCCAGCATTATCATCACCCTCCTTGGAACCGAATACGCCAAGAAAAAAGGCTTTAAGGATACAATGAAGAATTTTTCGATTGCCAATATTGTCCTGTATGCGTTTCTTGGCGTGCTGATCATGACAATAACGCCTGGGACGGTTACCTTTTCCTCTGTCAATTTTATAACGGTCCTTTTTGTTGTGCTTTATATTTTGGGAAATGGGTCAAAAACAGTTTCTACCTCTATGAACATGCCTATGATCGCCGACTGTACCGATTATGAGGTTGCCAGGACCGGCGCTTACGCGCCCGGCATTATCGGAACGATTTTTTCCTTTGTTGATAAGGTGGTCAGTTCCCTTTCCACAACGATTGTTGGATTTCTGCTTGCCGGGATCGGGTACACAAGCACGCTGCCGCAGCCGGGAGACGCTATTTCCGGAGAGATCCGCATGATCACGTTAGCCTGCTTTGTGATCATTCCGATCGTCGGATGGGTGATCAATGTGATCGCACTCCGTTTTTACAGCCTTTCACATGAAGAGATGCTGTCGATCCATGATCAATTGATGGAAAAGAGAGGAGCCGAGTCCTGATGCGTATAGAAAAAATGGTATTTGACCAGGAGAAAAACACTTCTCTGACAGCCTATATTCAGGAAGTGGGCGGGGAGTACCGCCATGTGACAAAACGCCCTGGGATATTGATCATCCCGGGAGGGGCATACCAGTATTGCTCTGACAGGGAGGGAGAACCTGTTGCTTTTGAATATTTAAAAGCGGGATTTCAGGCGTTCGTTCTTCGGTATACGGTTCGTACGGAATGGCCGGAACCATTGGAGGATTACGAAAAAGCAATGGAAATCATCCGGGACCGGGCGGATGAGTGGAATCTTTATGTGGACAAGATCGCGGTCATTGGTTTTTCCGCCGGAGGACATCTGGCGGCCTGTGCGGTGACGATGGCAAGAAATAAGCCGGCAGCCGGCATATTGGGCTATGCCGCTATCGACTGCAGAGATGAGATTTTAAAGAATGCTCCCAATGCGTTAGAGTATGTTGACGGAAAAACAGCGCCCTGTTTTCTGTTTGCCACCCGGACAGACCAGCTTGTTTCCTGCCGGAACACCATTGATTTCAGCCGCGCGCTTGCGGAACATGGGGTGTGCTTTGAATCCCATATATATTCCCACGGCCCGCATGGATTGGTAACAGGCGACCAAAGTATCGAGGACAGCGCGATCCCACGGCCAGAGAGCTATCATCACTGGGTACAGGATTCGGTAAACTTCCTTAGAGATATATTCGGGCATTTTGAGAAGGGAGGGATGTCTGCTCCGAGGATCAGAGCGCACGATACAGGAGATGATGAGGACTATTTATCGGTTCATTGCACAATAGGAAAGCTTCTTTCCAGTCAGGAAGGAAAATCTGCGATGGAAGATATCATGCCGGGACTGCGGGATGGATTTGAAGGCTGGAAACGCAAAATGAATGAAAAGTACCATACGAATCTGGATATCGGCCAGCCAATGGAGTCTTATGTATTAAGCACCTTGTGGAATATGCTTGGAAGAGACAGCAGCATGCTAATGGAACTGCAGAAAAGACTGGAAAAAATACCAAATGATCAGAGCCTCTGAAACAGAGGCTCCCGGGCAGGAGAAGAAAATGAAAAGAACAGAAATATTGGAGAGATTACATATAAGAGTTCCCGAGAATTCCTTTGTACCGGTCATCATTGATACGGACGCGAAAAATGAAGCCGATGACCAGTATGCCATCATGCATCATTTATTAAGTCCCAAATTAAAGGTTTTGGGGATCGTGGCGGCGCACTATGAGAGTAAAGCCGCCATTCCCGGAACCACGATGGAAAAAAGCCGCGAAGAGGTTTTGCGGGTTCTTGGCCTGGCGGAAATAGAGGATGTGCCGGTATACAGGGGGTGTAAGCTGCCGCTTCAAAGCATCCATGAAAAACAAGATGCCCCGGGCGTCCAGTTTATGATTGAAGAAGCACGGAAGGCTGACGGGAAGATTTTTATTGCCGCGCAGGGGGCGATGACAAATGTTGCCTCTGCCATCAATACGGCGCCTGACATTGCGGAGAAGATCATCATTTTATGGAATGGCGGGGGCCCTTATCCGAAAGGACGGGCGGAGTTTAATGTAATGCAGGATCCGGATGCCGTACGCGCGGTACTGGCAGGCGGCGCGGAGATCTGGCAGACTCCGCAGGATGTCTATGCGTCTTTGGAGGTATCCCTGGCAGAACTGTCCAGGAGGGTGCGCCCCTGCGGCAAGATCGGGGCCTATCTCTATGAGCAGCTTACCGCGGAAAATCTGGCGGCATTCCGTCCGGAATTTTTACTGCGCTCCGGAGAAAACTGGACCCTGGGGGATAATACCACAGCGGCGGTACTTCTTATGAATGTATTTCGCGGCAACTGGCACATGGAGCATGCTCCCCTCATAAAGGAGGACCTGACATACGCGGAGAATCCGAATGGAAAGATGATACGGGTCTATGACAGCATTGACGTTCGGTTTACATTGGAGGATTTTTTCTCCAAATTAGAACTTGCATATAAGCAGGATACACTGTAGGAATCCGTATTTTGCGGACGCTGGGATACAAGGCGGCGGAAAGAAAAACATATGTTCTAAGAAAATTCTTTTGTATAGGTCTGTGTCCGATAGGCCTTCGGTGTCATTCCTGTAATACGCTTAAACATCCGGGTGAAATACTGGATATCTGGAATCCCGGAGTATATTGCGATTGTCTTGATCGCAAGGTCAGTGTCTGAAAGCAGCGTTTTTGAATATTCGATTCGGTTACGGTTTACATATTCTGTAAGCGGAATGCCAACTTCTTTTTTAAAAAGAGTGGAGAGATAGCTTGCATTTACATTTACCTGATTTGCCAGTGATTTCAGGCTTAGATCAGCAGTCAGGTCTGTGCTGATATAAGTGATAGCTTTTTGGATCGGCAGCGAATAATCTTTTAAGTTATATTTTGCTATAAGCCGGCAGTATCCTTTGACCATTTTATTCTGGAAAAGAAGAAGCTGTTCTGCGTTTGCAAGTCTCTCAATCTGTTGAATATTGCCATTAGAAAAGCTGTCAATATGGATAGGGTGGACGCCGGCATGTTCGGCAGATTTTCGTAAAATAGTATTCAAAGTGATGCATAAGTCCCGGTCATCCCGAAGATGATCAGAAAGCCTCTGTGGAATACGGTAAGAGAAAAAACGGTTGGCGCATTCAACCGCCAGGGCTTCATTGCCGGAACTGACTGCCTTCATTAGGGCATTTTCTGTTTCGTACCGGTCTTCAATGTGACGGATATTCATAAAGGGTTCATCTGGAACCCGAAGATAGTTATGGTAAATCTGAGACCAATCCGGAAATTCCTTTTCATCTTTATAACAGATTGTATAGTTCCCTTTGCCGTAGATACGATTGGCGCATAAAGACGTGAAATCATCTAACATCCCCGGATAAGGAAGATATTTTACATTCGAATAGTGGCTGCGTATGGATTCCCACAGTTCATTTGGAATATGCACGGAATCAAAGAGCTCGTCAAAAAAAGAATCACCGGTCCGTTCATAGATCACTGGTCCGATACAATAGATATGATCCGGATCGGGATTCCGCATGAAGATATAATGAAACTGAAAGATATCCGTACAGTAAAGAATGGTATGGGAAGGTAATTCCCTGAACCGCCGGTTTAGCAGCGGGTTCAGCAGGGAATTACTGATTCCCAGAATCTTTGTGCGAAGCCCAAGGTCCAACCATTCATAGGTACTGCAGGGAGCCGCAAACTCATGGTGCGGGATATTTGATATGGCAAACATTTCTTTCACAAAATCTTTGATGATCTGTTTCATAAAAGGAATCTCCTTTTTCGTAAATTGAACTATTTTTATAAATTATTGCACAAATTTCAGGCTGCTTCAATGGTATATAAAAATAATCCAAAAACTACTGGAAATTGTCTCTGTTTAGAATGCTTTTTGTTGTATAAAATATATAAAAAAATAGAATCTGCAAAAGAAGTTTTGTGCATTACGCTGTTAATTTAAAAAAGCTCTGTACAGAACTGCGCAGAAATGTAAGGAGGAGATGTATGAGAACAATCATCAATCTAAATACCGGCTGGAAGTTTATCAATCATAATGTAGGGCTGGTAGACTGTTATCCTGTAGACTGGCAGGATGTAACGCTTCCCCATACATGGAATGCCATAGACGGGATGGATGGGAACGGAAGTTACGACAGAGGCAGTTACTGGTATGCCAGGACATTTGAAACTCCGAAGGAACAGGCGGCGGGCGGAAAAACATATGTGGAGGTTCTGGCGGCGGGGCAGCAGGCAACGGTTTATGTGAATGGGGAGGAAGTAACCTATCATGAAGGCGGATATTCTGTTTTCCGGGCGGATATTACTGACTTTTTGAAGGAAGATGAGGAAAATCTGCTGGTCATCAACTGCTCCAATGAATACAAAGACAATGTATATCCACAGTCTGCAGATTTTACCTTTTATGGAGGATTGTACCGCGGTGTAAATCTGATCAGTGTGCCGGATACGCATTTTAATCTGGACTATTATGGGGGGGCAGGGATTATGGTAACGCCCAGACCATGTGATGACGGCGGAGCAGAATTTGAACTTAAGGCATATGTGACCGCTCCGGATATGAATTTTACCGTACTCTATTCGATTCAGGATAAAGACGGCAGGGAAGCGGCATATGGATGTCGGCCGGCCGATGATACGGCTGTGACCTTATATGTGCCGGATGCAGAACTCTGGGAAATTGACGCGCCGTATCTTTATACTGTGACAGCGACCCTTCAGCGCCGCAATGAGGCTTATGATGAGATATCCGTAAAAGCAGGAGTACGTTCGTTTTCCTGCTCCCCGGACAAAGGGTTTATCCTCAATGGCAAAGAGACGCCGCTTCGCGGGGTAAGCCGTCATCAGGATAAGCTTTACAAAGGAAATGCCCTGACCAGAGAGGAGCATTACCAAGATGCGAAGATCATCAAAGAAATCGGGGCAAATACGATTCGTCTGGCACATTACCAGCATTCTCAGGATTTTTATGATGCCTGTGACGAGATGGGATTTATCGTATGGGCGGAGATTCCGTTTATCTCTGTGTTCAATAAAGCTCCTGCGGCTCACCAGAATTGTATCAGTCAGTTAAAGGAGCTTATCATACAGAATTATAACCATCCGTCCATCTGCTTCTGGGGCATATCCAATGAGATACTCATCGGCGGTATTTCAGAAAAACTGGTTGAAAACCATAAGGAATTAAATGCATTGGCAAAGGAACTGGATTCCACCCGTCTGACGGCCATTGCCCATGTATCCATGACGCCTCTTGAGAGTCCCATGCACCATATTACGGATGTACTCAGCTATAATCATTATTTTGGATGGTATGGCGGAAAGATGGAAGACAACGGGCCATGGCTGGACCGTTTCCATGCGCTGCATCCGGATCTGTGCCTGGGGGTAAGCGAGTACGGATGTGAAGGAATCATTACCTATCACGGAGCAGAACCGGCATGCAAGGATTATTCGGAAGAATATCAGGCAAGGTATCATGAGCATCTGGCGCAGGTATTTGATGAACGTCCATGGATCTGGGGGACGCATGTATGGAACATGTTTGATTTTGGCTGTGCCGCCCGCAACGAAGGAGGAGTTGCCGGACGGAATAACAAAGGGCTTGTGACGATAGACCGGAAAACAAAAAAAGACAGCTTTTATGTCTACCAGGCATATTGGAGTAAAAAGCCGATGGTGCATCTCTGTGGGAAACGTTATGCTATGCGTTCCGGGGAGATGACAGAGATTCGGGTGTATTCCAATCAGCCATCGGTTTCGCTGTATCTGAACGGACAACTGGTGGAAGAAAAAAGCGCGAAAAAGGTATTTGTATTTACCGTAAAGCTGGCAGAAGGGCAGAACCGGCTTCTGGCAGTGGCAGGGGAAGTCAAAGACAGCATGACACTGGAAAAAGTGGAGAATGAACCGGATATCTATGTATTGCCGGAAGTGAACGAGCGCCGGGAGGGAGTTGCCAATTGGTTTGAAACTATGGGAGAGATGGATCTGAAAGCGCCGATGGAATTTCCAGAAGGAAAATGGAATGTAAAGTATGCCATGGAGGAATTCGCGTCATGTCCGGAGGCTTTGGAGATTGTCAGTAAAGCGGTGAAACTGGCTTCCAATTTTGACCTTCGGCCCGGAACAGGTATGTGGGATATGATGAAGAGTGTAACGCCGGAGGAGATCTTATCTATGACGGGAAATATGATGCCGGAGGGATTCCTTGAGTCGCTCAACGCACAGCTGATCACCATTGATAAGGAGTAATCAGATCATAAAATTCGAACGAAAAGGAGAGAGAAAAATGGCTGATAATACGTCTGTCCGTCCTTTTGGTATGAAGGACAAGATCGGATATATGTTTGGAGATTTTGGAAATGATTTTACATTTATTTTAAGTTCCAGCTTTATGTTGAAATTTTATACAGATATTATGGGCGTCAGTGCCGGAATCGTAGGTATTCTGATGATGGCGGCGCGTTTTGTTGACGCGGTAACCGATGTGACTATGGGCCAGATCGTGGACAGGTCAAAACCAACCAAAGAAGGTAAATTCCGTCCATGGATCAAGAGAATGTGCGGACCGGTAGCAATCGCGTCTTTTCTGATCTTTCAGGCAGAATTTGCAGGTATGCCTATGGGATTTAAGATTTTCTGGATGGTTTTTACCTACATATTATGGGGGTCTATCTTTTATACATCCATTAATATTCCTTACGGCTCTATGGCATCGGCAATTTCTGCAGATCCGCATGACCGTGCTGGCTTGTCTACATGGAGAACGGTTGGCGCCACACTTGCCAATATGGTCATCGGTGTCGGTACTCCGCTGATCGCGTATGAGACCGTGAATGGAGCGACTGTTCTCTCAGGTTCCCGTATGACGGTAATCGCCGGGGTTTTCAGTATACTGGCGGTCATTTGTTATATGCTGTGCTTCAACCTGGTGCGTGAACGTGTGGAAGTGCCTCAGAATACAACAAAGCTGGATGTGGGCGCGATGCTTAAGAGTCTGGTGACGAACAGGGCGCTGCTTGGGATTATTGCTGCTGCGATACTGCTTTTGCTTGGTATGCTTGGCATGAATGGGATGTCGGCGTATGTATTCCCGGTGTATTATAACAGCGCTTCCGCACAGTCAATGTCGGCGATGGCAGGTTCTCTGTGCGTACTGATCATCTGTGCGCCGTTCGCTTCCAGACTGGCAGCAAAATTCGGTAAAAAGGAACTGTCTGCAGTTTCCTGTTTCTTCGGGGCGGCAGTCTATGTGGTGTGTATGATCATGAAACCTGCAAGTCCGATGGTGTATGTGGTATTCTACACGCTGGCATATATCGGGCTTGGTATGTTCAACACGGTAATCTGGGCGATGATCGCAGATGTCATTGACGATGCTGAAGTAAGAAATGGGGTTCGTGAAGACGGGACAATATACTCAGTGTATTCCTTTGCGCGTAAGGTTGGGCAGGCATTGTCCTCTGGTCTGATCGGTAGCTTACTGACAGTAATCGGGTATACCGGGGAAGTGGCAAAGAATCCGTCAGCCTATCCGGAGATATTGAACAGTATTTTCAATCTTTCCTGTATTATTCCGGCAATCGGACTTGCGGCAGTTGCCGTGGCGCTTCTGGTGATCTATCCGCTGAATAAGAAGCGTGTAGAAGAAAATGTGGCAGTATTGGAAGGCCGCAGGAAAGCATAATTGGAGGATAAAGGAAAAAATGAGCGGAAAATTTTCAGGGTATCAAAAGAAGAAAAAATATCTTGTCTGTGTGGACAGTGATGGATGTGCAATGGATACCATGGATATCAAGCATATAAGGTGTTTTGGGCCTTGCATGGTGAAACAGTGGAAACTGGAACGGTGGCAGGATGAAATCCTGAAACGCTGGAATGAGATCAATCTCTATACTATGACCCGCGGGATCAACCGTTTTAAAGGACTGGCAATGGTATTGCAGGAGATTGATCAGAAATATTGCCAGATTGAAGATCTTGATACACTGGTGAAGTGGGTGGAAACAACGCAGGAATTGTCAAACGAGGCGCTTAAGACAGCGATAGAAAGGAATGCGGGAAGTATCAGCCTTGGAGAAGCTCTTGCATGGAGCAATGCGGTCAATGCCGCAATTACGGAACTGCCGGATGAAGAAAAGAAGCCGTTTGGCAATGTAAAAGAGGCATTGGAATATGCACACCGGTACGCAGATGTGGCAATCGTATCCAGCGCGAACAAAGACGCCGTCCTGGAAGAGTGGGAAAGGTATGGGCTTCTGGAACATACAGACATTGTGCTGGCGCAGGATGCAGGAACAAAAGCATTCTGTATCGGAGAACTTCTCAAATACGGATATGATCAGGAGAAGGTTCTGATGTGCGGCGATGCGCCGGGAGATCTTAAAGCGGCAGAACAAAACGGAGTCTATTATTATCCGATCCTTGTGCGGCATGAGGCGGAAAGCTGGAAGGAATTTAGGGAAAAAGGACTCGGCTATCTGTTAAACGGAAGCTATGGGAAGGGATATCATAAGATGAAGATACAGGAATTCATGGAAAATCTGAAATAGTAGGAGGTATAAAAGATATGGTTGATATGAAAGCGAAGCCATTTTATCTGACGGATGAAGATTGTAAATGGGTAGAGGATACTATTGCCGGTATGACGGTAGATGAAAAAATTGGACAGTTATTTTTTAATATGGGTTCAAGCCGCGAAGAAGAATATCTTAAGATGACTGTCAGGGATTACCATATCGGAGGAATCCGGTACAATCCGGCCACGGCAGACGAAGTCTATGAGCAGAACCGCATTTTACAGGAAAACAGTAAGATCCCGCTTATTATCGCATGTAATACGGAGAGCGGAGGAGACGGCGCATGTGTGGATGGGACGCCGATCGGAGGGCAGACAAAGATCGGAGCTACGAGAAATGCAGATTATGCGTATCAGATGGGGTATATGGCGAATAAGGAAGCGGCAGCTATTGGGTGCAACCTGTCTTTCGCGCCGGTGAGCGATATTATGTATAATTGGGAAAATCCGGTAATCGGTCTTCGCACTTATGGAAATGAACCGAAGAAGGTGGCGGAGATGACGAAAGCCTATATGGACGGTGCGCATGCGAATCCGGGTTTTTGCTGCGCGGCAAAGCACTTTCCGGGAGACGGACTTGATTTCCGCGACCAGCATGTGGCAAACAGTGTGAATTCCATGAGCTGTGAGGAATGGGACAAGACTTATGGCAGGGTCTATCAGAATCTGATTGAAAACGGATTGGATGCGATTATGGCGGGACATATCATGCAGCCTGCATATGCACGCTATTTTAATCCTGAGCTTACCGATGATGAGATGATGCCGGCAACCTTATCGCCGGAGCTGATCAAAGGACTGCTTAGAGGGAAACTTGGGTTCAATGGACTGGTGCTGACAGATGCTTCCCATATGGTCGGCCTGACCTGTCGAATGAAGCGCGGCGATATGCTTCCGGCTGCGATTACGGCCGGCGTGGATATGTTCCTGTTCTTTAATGAGATGGAAGAAGATTTTGCCAGTATGAAACAGGGGTATCTGGATGGACGGATTACGAAAGAACGTCTTGATGAGGCGCTTCACCGGATTCTTGCTTTAAAGGCGCATATGGGACTCCATAAGAAAGACAAGACGAAATTGGTCCCCCCAAGGGAGCAGGTGCATAAGATCATTGGGTGCGATGAACATGTGGCTATGCAGAAAGAGATTGCAGACCAGGCGATCACGCTTGTAAAGTATAAAGATAAGGATGTGCTTCCTGTGACGCCGGACCGTTATAAACGGATTATGATCGTATACGTAAAGGGATTGTCAGCGCCGGGGCTTGCGGCAATTATAGGGGGGAAGAAATCAAATCCCGCAGAGGAGCTTCGGGACCGTCTGATCGCAAAAGGATTTGACGCGTTTATCTATGAAAGTCCGATTGATCAGATGATCAAGAAGATTGAGGCAGGAGAAAAACCGGATGTCAACCTGTATTTTGCCGGAAAGACACCGATCAAAGAATTCCGTGAGAATCAGGATCTGATCATAACGCTGGTAGATATCGCAGGCGGATTCCAGCCTGTGGCACGTCCTGCATTTGGCATGACCAAAGGCGGCGGAGAGATTCCGTGGTATGTATTTGAACTGCCGGTTATTGTTGTGGGCACACAGTATCCCTATGTGCTGGCGGATATTCCGCAGGCAAGAACTTATATTAATACCTATGACAGTAAGCCCGTCACTCTGGACGCGCTGGTAGAGAAGCTGATGACGGGGGAAGAAGCCTTCAAAGGAAAAGATCCGATCGGTGCATTTTGCGGGATTTTTGATACTCATATTTAAGGAGGAAATGAAGTATGCAGATGACGGGTCGGGCATGCATATTTAGCGCAGATTGAAATATTGCCACCTGTACGGTTGCAATATTGTGTGGACAGTCACCATTGCTGCTTGGCAGCGAGAGTGACTGTCCTTTATATTGAGCCGCTATTTTGTGATGGAAAGAGGATCTCTGGTAGAAAATGATAATAAGCAGCTGCTTCTTGATCAAGATTATCAGAAAATGTAAAAACGATAGGTTATTCATCGCTTACCATTGAAAACTTTCTATCTTTCCTGCCGCATCTTCTGCGGCGGCATTCCGAACCGTTCTTCAAAGATATGGTAAAAATAACTGGTGTTTTCATATCCAACCGCAAGAGCGACCTGCCGGATGGGCAGTGAACTCTCTTTTAACAGCTGAACCGCATGGTCAAGGCGTACCTTCTGTACATATTTCTGAAAAGTCTGTCCCCTATATTTCCGAAGGATCAGATTAAAATAATTCCGATGATAGTGGAATACCTGTTCTAGTTCGGATATGGTAACGTCCGCATCATGAAGGCGGATATAGCGTTCCAGGTCATACAGCAGAGCCTTTTCCTTGCCTTCCTGCCTGGTACTGCGGCGGACCGGTGAATAGTCCGTGCAGAGCCGCTGCAGGAGGCGGATGAGGAATCCCCGCCGAATGTGCTCATATCCAATCTGACGTTCCAGTTCTTCCCGCACAATCTGTTCCAAAAGCGACAGGACCTGTGTGTCAGATGTGCCTTCGTTCTCCGGGGAGACCGGATGATAAGTAAGCTCAAGAAAGCTCTGTTCGCTTTTCTGCTGGTAAAGCGCATGAAGAAGAAAACGGTGCAGTTCATCGGTGGGCGGATAAGTGCGCAGCAGTTCATCCAGATATTCAGCTTTTATCTGTAAAAAAAGTACCGCTGCATCTACGGCTTCGATGCAGTCGGAATGCTCGCAGTTCTGGTCCGTGATGACAAAAGAACCTTGCAGAAAATGATACCGCTCGCCCAGAAGAAGCTGATCAAAGCTCCCATCAATCACATATAAGATTTCCACGTATTCATGCTTGTGATACCACCCCCTGCGGGGAAGCCGGCGCTGGACTCTCCGCATGCCGAAAGGACTGACGCTCCACTCAATTCCACTGTGATCATAGACGTACAACAGAATCTGGAAATCGACAGACATCAGCCGATTGCGGTCAGCCGTCAGTATGTCGGGCTGTCTGTCTTTCACGACAGCTTCCTGCGGCATGCTTTCCCAGGGCGCCGGATAGGCGGCGTGGGAGGAGTCAGAAAATAGAAGATGTTCCCTGATATCGGCAACTCTGTCATGGATCGTTTCGTAGTAAGGCATATCATTCCCCCATTCGTTGGCTGCAATGGGGAACATGAGTCCCCATCTGTTTAAAATCGTGCATTTCGTCCTTAAATTATAGTATAACCGATGATTTCGTCCTTGTCATTCACTCTTTTTCGGACTAGTATAATCATAGATCAAGTGCTGTTATACTGCGCGCCAGATATATCTGTCGTGCAGTATAACATGATGCGCACAGCCGCATGAGGAATTATGCCGCTTTGCGGCTGCGGCTGGCTCGATACTCACGGCAGATTTCATCGGCCGTGAGTATATCATACAGCTGAAAAAATGGAATCAGATTCAGAAACGGAGGAAAATATGAGAAATCAGAATATTGACAAAGGCTGGCAGTTTGAATATGGGATGCGGAGTCCGTTCCCATCCGCAGGAAGTACGCCGAGGGTGGTGGATCTGCCCCACGATTACATGATCGAGAGTGACGTAACACCAGACGCACCAGGAACAGGCGCGATGGGATTTTACACGGGAGGAGTGGCGAATTACCGCAGAATGCTGGACATTCCGGCAGAATGGGAAAATGACCGGATCGGGCTGAAATTTGATGGTGTGATGATGAATGCGACTGTGGAAGTGAACGGCAGCAAGGCCGCCCTGCAGCACTATGGTTATGCACCGTTTTTTGTAGAGATCACCCAGTTTGTCTACTGCGGAAAGGGAAACAGTATTACGGTGACGGTGAATCCCAGCCAGCAGCCCAATTCCCGCTGGTATACGGGAGCAGGCATTTATCGGTCGGTGGAACTGGTGCATACCCCTGCGCTGCATGCCGCCGAGGACGGAATCTTTGTGTACACGAGAGAAATCGAATACAATCCGGACGGAAGCGCTGCCCGCGCTTTTTTGCAGGCGGATGTGGAGGTTTGCAACGAAGCCTGTGAAAATCGTCTGGCAGAGGTAGAAGTCTATTTGACAGAGGAAGGAAGCGGGGACGTTGTTGTCTCCCGCAAAACCGTGGTTCAGGTTCAAGAGGGCAAGGCGGAGCATGCCCGCCTTGCGGTTACGGTTGAGGCGCCGAAGCTGTGGAGCGCGGAAACACCTGCGCTGTATCAGGTTCACGCAAAGGTGACAGAGATTGGGACTTTTAAAACCCATCCGGTTTTGAAAGAAAACGGTTCTGTGGATGAGATTCATGCGCTGTTCGGCATCCGCACTGTGACGGCAGATCCGGTTCACGGGCTTCGGATCAATGGAAAGACAACAAAGCTCAAAGGCGGATGCCTGCACCATGACAACGGTATCCTTGGGGCTGTATCCACCTATGAGGTGGAACTGCGTAAGCTTAAGAGGATGAAGGAGATCGGATTCAATGCGATCCGCACCACTCACAATCCGCCGTCCAGGGCGCTGATGGAAGCATGCAGCCGCTTAGGTCTGTATGTATTTGACGAGGCATTCGATGCCTGGGGGATGGGAAAAATGCCCGGCGATTACAACCAGTATTTTGATACGGACTGGAAAAAAGATCTCAGCGCATTTATGAAACGGGACCGGAATTATCCGGGTGTGATCCTTTGGTCTACGGGCAATGAGATTACAGAGCGCGGCGGGTTGAACAACGGCTATATAATCGCAAACCGACTGGCGGAATTTGTCAGAAATATGGATCCGAGCCGTCCGGTCAGCAACGGCGTCTGCTCCTTCTGGAGCGGGCTGGATGAAGAGCTGATGGAAGAGGGCAGGAAGAAGCTGGAAGAAGTCATCAGCGGCGTTGCGGATGTCCAGAATGTGGATCTGGATGGGAAACAGGACAAGGACTGGGAGCGCTATACGGAACCATTTGTCAATGGGCTGGATATAGTCGGATACAATTATATGGAAGAAAAATATGAGGCTGACCATGAAATGTACCCGGATCGTGTCATCCTGGGTTCCGAGAACTACCCGAAGGAGATTGGCTTCCGCTGGCCGTTGGTGATGCGCCTGCCCTATGTGATCGGGGATTTTACATGGACAGCGGTGGATTATATTGGAGAGGCAGGAATCGGCAAGGCCGTGGCAGTGGAACCGGATGATCCAAGAGTCCAGATGGGCCCCTATGGCCTGATGTCCCACGGTTCGGGCTTCCCCTGGAGGCTTGCAAATGACGCGGACATTGATATCAATGGAAATATTCTTCCCCAGGGAGAATACAGGAGCGTGGTGTGGGGGAATCCGGAAACCTTCCTCTATTCCTACGATCCTGCAGATTTCCACAAGGTAGAGCTAATCAGCAAATGGGGATTTACGGATGTGAGGAAATCCTGGAACTGGCCGGGGCAGGAAGGACAGCCTGCAAAGGTTATTGTATTTTCCTGTGCCGATGAGGTAGAACTGTATTTGAATGGCAAAAGTGTTGGAAAAAAAGCCGTTTCGAAGGAAGGAGAGCTTCCCCAGAGTGTCCTCTTTGAAACCGTGTATACACCGGGTGAGCTTCTGGCAGTCAGCTTCAAAAGCGGAGAAGAGGTGTCCCGCAGGACGCTTCGGACCACAGGAGACCCGGCAGCGCTTAGGCTTACTTCGGAGGAAGCAGGAAAATATATTTACGTACAGGCGGAGATTGTAGACAGGGACGGGCTGTTGGTTCCGGATGCTGAGCTTCTGATGACAGCAACGGTATCGGGTGCTGCCAGCCTGGCCGGATTCGGCTCGGCAAATCCAATCACAGATGAGAATTACACTTCCGGACACTTTACGTCCTACCGCGGCAGAGCGCTGGCGGTGCTAAGAGCCAGTGGGGAAAATGGACAGGCAGAACTGACCATCTCCGCAGAAGGATTGGAAGATGTGAAGATTACCATATAAAAAAGATAAGGGCATCTGCTCAGTACCTTCGCAGATACGCCGCAATCCCATGAAAATTGCCTACGGCAATGGGGATTGCTCTTGCAGTCTATACATTTTGTACGGATAGCGCATTTACTGCGCTATCCTGTGCTGAGTAGTTACAGATAAGGAACTGTAGGAAATAACCTTTGCAGGATCTTCCATATAGCAAACTGGTGGCAGGGTGTAAAAGCCCTGTCGTTTTTCTTGTTGGGAGACTATCATTAAATCAGCTCTGACGCTTAAAAATATTTTGGGAGTCAAAAATATCGTTTTCAAGGTCAATATCGTGCGGTAACATATGTTTGCCCGGGTATTTGACCGGAGGA
>Ga0137307_101820_pt1 | contig 16774 bp, 18 predicted proteins | sample NAcewD2O_March_2_FD_97180 | JGI IMG/M metagenome (GOLD analysis project Ga0137307, IMG submission 97180) | Mouse cecal microbial communities from Vienna, Austria - N-Acetylglucosamine amended D2O_March | ecosystem: Host-associated > Mammals > Digestive system > Large intestine > Cecum | place...
TCCATCCGGATACTGCGGCGGTAGATGGTGATGTGTGGGGCGATGGAGCATGAATAAACTGGGCAGTCATCTGTTTTGGATGACCGCCCAGCAATTTATATCAGGTATTTCAGGATTGATTCATACCAACTTCTCAGGTCATGGTAGTGGATCCAATGCCGCTCCAGCCCGTGATGTTCTGAACAATCGGCAGGACCTACTTCAAACAGCCGATGGAACTCCGCAGTCGGCCCTATGTATACGGGGATGTTGAAGGTTAGAGGGGCTGGATGATGTCTAAACTGATCTCCTGTGATGTCTACGACCAGGCCATTTACAACTAGCCAGGCGTGGCACCATCTATCCTCAGAATCATCACCGTAATATGTGCCGCTTACATAGGTAATTGGGCCTATCCCATTATCAATCAGATATTGCGCCAGCATATCGCTTGTATGCCCGCACTGTCCGGTGGGGAACTTTCTAAAAAACTCGCCCAGCTCATAATTGGCTTGCGCGGCTTCAATGGCTTTACGGAAATTGTGGACTAATGTTTCTAATTCCATCGTACACCCCCTGGGATTCTAAAGGATTGACAACTATTATATCACGTCGGCCCTGTAGTCACAAGGTGGGAAGAAAAAACAGAAAATATTTTTTTAGAGGGTGTAACCTGCACTGATCCGAATCCCACTATAGGGGTGAGAGGCCCTCAACACTAAACGGAGGATGTGACCGTGGAAGACAATAAAATCATTGACCTGTTCTGGACGCGCGACCAGATGGCCATTGAAGAGACCGGCATAAAGTATGGCAGCAGGCTTCAGCGACTGGCCACGAAGATCCTATACAGCCGCGAGGATGCGGAGGAGAGTGTCAACGACACCTATCTGGCGGCCTGGAATACAATTCCGCCCCAGAGACCCGTGCATTTCTTTGCGTTTCTGGCGAAGATATGTCGGTTTGCCGCCTATGGTAAACTGGACTGGAAAACTGCCCAGAAACGTCAGGCGGAGGTGGTGGAACTGACCAACGAACTGGAGACCTGTATCCCGGATTCTGCGGCCCAGGCCGCCTTTGACAGCCGGGAGCTGGGGGAACTGCTGAACATATTCCTCGGGACATTGACCGAGGAGAAGCGGCTGATTTTTATGCGCCGGTACTGGTTTGAAGACTCCGTGAAAGATATATCGAAACGATATGGTATCGGGGAGAGCAAGGTGAAGACCACCCTGCTACGCACCCGAACCAGTCTGAGAAACTTCTTGGCAAAGGAGGGAATCCATCTATGAACGGAAAAGACCTGCTGCTGGGGTTGGGGTATGTGGACGAGACGTATATCCAGGCGGCGGAAGAAAAGACACTGAGGAAGCCCTTTGGTACGGCGTTAAGGCGCTATGGCGCTATGGCGGCCTGCTTTGCGGTGTTGATTGTTGCCACTACGGTGTTCTATACGCGCAGCCCCGTTGGTCCCACGCCGCCCGGACCGGTTGTCGCGCTCCCTGACATCAGCCAGCCGCCTGAGTTCGTCTCTGAGGAAGTGACCGTAGACATGAAGCAGGTTTACTTCAACGATGCCATAGGTTCACAGGAAGATATTTGGTATAACCCAGAGGTCTACACCATTACCTCGTTGACCGGACAGGCCCTTACGGACTATTATCAGCGGGACCTTACCCCGCTCTGGCTTCCGGATGGACTGACCCCGTCGAAACAGAACGGCAGGGCAGAGCAGGTCATAGCGGCGGACGGCACGATTGTCAGTGACATGGCTGTTCTTGATTTCTATTCTGGGTTCCAGGACGATAACTTGCCGGAATTGTACAAGGACACCAACGCCGCTAAGGGGCTAAGCCTGTCAGTTTCCCGGCTTGGCATACTGCCTCACTGGGACTACGTTCTGCCTGAGCAAGAGCGCCAGACCACGGATATTGACGGCATAGCGGTCACTTTGGGCGTGAGTATCCGTCTGTGCGAGCCGGCTGGAACAGTGGAAGTGATCAATGCTGAGTGGGAGTCGGGTGGGCTGCACTTCCAGCTGACAGCCCAGCAGATCGAGCGGACGGACGTGGTTAAGACCATTGCATCGATCATTACTGGTACAATGAACATTACGATCATCAACTGAATAACTGACACAGGAGGTAATCTATCATGAAAAAAATCGTTGCTTTTTGTCTTGCGGCTTTGATGCTGGTCTCCCTGGCTGCCTGCGGCCAGGATGTTCCCAAGAATGATGAAGCGGGCAGTAACTCCAGCCAGCAGGTAGGGGAACCCAGCGCAAGCGGCAATCCCGAGAATGAAGGCAACCCGGATATCGCTCCCGAGGATGACCCGGGCGCGAAGTCCGGCCAGCAAACCGCTGAACAGGGTCAGATCAATCGTTCCGATGGGGACGGCAAAGCTGATACCCATAACGGTTTGGACACGGCAGATTGGAACGTTGAAATTGACAAGGGCCCCTATATGGAAAACTATAAGGACATTCCCGAACTTCCTAACGCCGAGCCGAATTGGAATGATGCGCAGAGCAGCACCACAAAGGGGATGCCGGAGAATGCCATTGGCGCGCCGGACATTGCCCCGGAGGACGATCCCAATGCGGGCGCTAACCAGCAAGTCGCTCAGCATTTCATAGTTGATCTTTCCGAGGAGGATGGCAGCGGACTGCAGAGTGTGTCCGATACCGCGTCTTATGCAGGCACTATGGCAGGGGACGGCTATATCCAGTTTGGGGATAAGCTCGTGGAGAAGAAGACCCTGTCTCAAGAGACAATCGAGTGGCTTACGTGGTATAACAGCCTGAGTACAGACGAGCAGGCGGCAATAAGCACCGTTCCGGCTGACCTGATGGTGGCGAGCGGGATTGCCAAGTCTGGAGACAGCGAAGCACTCGGAACGGAGTTGGAGGAAAAGTTACCGTGAAATCTGCACCTGGCCAGACCAGCATCTGCTTGGTCTGGCCAGGTGTTGTGTTGCTTTGCAGTGAAAAACCTCGACATACGGTGTCAGAATTTTGGGTATATGCTATAAGTGGGGGGCGATTTAAGTGGTAGCTGAATCAAACGATAGGATGGAATTTTTAATTTGATTGTTGCCATTTCTTTGCTAAATTGTTATTTCAATGTGCCATAAATAGGAAGGAGTTGGAATAGCTGCTTTTTACAAAATGCCAATACGAAAAGTGATTCCACTCAAGATAAATATTTGGAGACGAGAATTATGTGAGTACTTTGTTGTCCGCAGAAGGGATGGGTTTTGTCGTGTTATAGACCATTAAGCCGTATATGTTTGAAAGGAGCTAATTATGACTAAGAGTAAGTTTAACCAAAGGAATGTCCTGGCACTTCTGGGTGTCTTTATTGTTGATTCGGATAAAACTTAACGGTGAGGTAAGTGAATATGAGAAGACGATTCCTATTTCTGGTTGCGGCTATAATTTTGACGACTGCATTGGCCGGCTGCCAAGGGAAGGTTTCCGAGCCTTCGGATGAAACGACACCAGAGACAATAATTCGGAACTTCGGTGCCGACGAAGCTAGCTGGCGTGCATGGGATAACCTGCATGAGAATGATTTAGAGTGGATGGATGCTGCGGCATTGAATATTGATTTGACCTGTCCACTCTCGTGCGGAACAGTATTTTTCTGTGAGAGTGGTGCGGCTGTTACTCCAGATGAGGCTGCAAAGATTTTGATATCCTCCATGCTGGACTCCATGGGTGAAGATTCCAATGAGCGCCAATTTACCATTTTAGACTATGCGGTGCCAGATCAGATTCTGCAGACCAGAGCGGATGTCATTACCAGTGCGTTAGGCTTGCTTGAAAGTGGAGAAGCACCATCGGAAAGAGCTGACTTAGAAGAGTGGTGCAGATTTTATTTTGGACAATTTCCGGGGATTGATGACAATATGTGGTTTCTGTATCCGGATTTTTCGATCAGATGGTCTGGCCAATGTGGCATAAGCGAGTATGATGAATTTATTGGCGGTGAGGAGATGGACGAAAATGGGCTTGTCCCCATAAGCTATACACTGGCGAGATCGCTGGAAGCAAATATCTTTTTGCTGGCCCAAACAGATGGTGGATACTATCTTCAAAGTGCGGAGGCATTTTACGCCAGTCATACATACGCCTGAGTCTATAAATTGCAGCATAAGAAAAAAGAACTTTGTTGAGTGATTGAGCCAAACTGAATAGGACCAAAACGAAAAGCCTGGAGGAGAAATCTCCCAGGCTTTTCAATCACCCTGCTACAGAGCCCTCCCGGTATCACATGATTTCTCAGATAGATAAAACTTTGACATACGGTGTCAGAGTTTATGGAGTATAATAGGCAATGAAGTGTGATTGATGCTGTATCTAACAAAAATCTAACATTCCACATGCTATCATGTTTCTGCTGATTTTGTATATGGACATCCGCCATGAATTTTCAAACTGATGTGACAGGCAGCAAGATGAAAGACAAGAAAGATTTTTGCAGGCTGGGCGCGATATAACCTGACTCATCAGAAGACACCTCTTTTTAGGATGGTGTTCACTATATTATGGATACTATGCCGTCACTTATGGAAGAGCAGCGGGTAAGGATAGAGAAAAACATGGGCCTTGTGGGTAGGGTAATACGAGACTGTGTCCATGCACTAGACATGGGCTGCATCTATACCTATGACGATCTCTTCCAAATCGGATGTGTTGGATTGTGCAAAGCGGCTCAGACATACCAACCTGAGTACAAAAGTGCCTTCTCAACCTATGCTTACCACCTGATACACAATGAAATCTGCACACAGTTGGAGTATGCTGTCCGCTGTGGACGGGAACAGGCCACGGATCCGGCAGAACTGCCCTGCGGTGGACTGCGTGATAGTCTGGAGGAGCAGGAGGCTTGCCGGGAACTAATGAATTTGCTTGATCGGGCTGAAGCAACAGCCACCGGAAGCACCGCAAAGGGGCTCCGGGCCATTCGTATGCGCATTGATGGATACTCAAGCAAAGAAATTGGTGAGCTACTTGGGGCTCCAGCCAACCATGTGACTGCATGGGTTTCCAAGGCGAGGAATCACATCCGCATGTATAGATTAGACCTCTTGCGAAATTAAGCTAAGCGGTCAAAGTTGCAGATACCAGCAATTAAGGAAAAGCGGAGAGCAAAGCGCTTTCTCCGGTTACGGTAACGCTCCGAGAGGATACGAAACCTTTTGACAAAATGGATACAGGAATGCTTGGATAGCTGGAAATCGTGCTTCCTTCCGCTGGAGAATGCCAGCGCAATGATCTCCCCGGTCCGAAGGCTGACGAGCAGCTGAGTCTTTAGTGTATGCCTCTTTTTCTTCCCGGAATAGTACCGCTTTTGCTTTTTTAGGACGCTCAACCGGCGATTCTATTAAATCGGAGTTAGGAGGATAACTTTGTGAACATAATCGAATATTTCAGTACAGATAACCAAGAATATTGGCTTTCAAAGATTAAAGAAAGTGATTGGGGGGCAGGTCGGTTTTTATATGAACTGTTAAGAAACCAAAAGTTAAAGGAATATGTCGGTGAAAATACAAAGGTGCTTATGTTGACAGAGGGAGGAGATTTGATTTCTTTTTGCACATTTGCTGATAAGGACGATATTCAGCCAACAGAATTAACACCATGGATTGGGTGGGTATATACCTTTCCGCATTATAGAGGACACCGTTATGTTGGAAAGCTGTTAAGTTACGCTGAAACATTGGCAAAAGCAGATGGAATTAATAGCATTTATATTTCAACAAATCATAATGGACTATATGAGAAATATGGGTATGAGTTTTTTGGAATGATGAAAGATGTGCATGGAGAAGATTCAAGAGTATATGTAAGATATCTGTAATTTCCAGTTAATCGGTCTAATAAAACTCCAAAACAAAGCGGCGGGGCAGAGGTGTTGACTATCTCGCCTTTGAAAAATGTCAAAACACCCAAACGGCGGATCTTTTTCCGCCACTTTGCGTTAAATTTTCTTGCCGAGCGACAGCCCGCCTGCGAAAATTTACCTTGATTGGCGAAAAAATTTTCGCCGTTGGACATCCGCCAATTTTCAAACAAGGCCTAGAAAAGCAAAAGAAGTCGAGTAGGTCGGTGCAGTCTATAGTGGAATGGTCTGTATCGGATTTTACTACTTTGGGAATGCGACAGTCATATTGTCCTTCGACACTCTAAAAGAAATATTGGGCATTGAAGTTAATTATACGGCTGCTCTTTGTATAAAAAAGGATTTTCATCGCAGCTATGTGGCTGACGATGTTTCGGAAAAGGAGAAATGGATCCGTTTTTGCAGAACTGAAATGCAAAATGATGAAGATACAACAATCACAACATTAGCGTCAATGTTATGGTGGTAAAGAAATCTAAAGCGGTAAAGCCTAGCGCAGTCTTCTGTACGAAAGCCACGCCCCGGCAAGACAGCCGCAGCGCGGGGGGAATCCCTGCCTGCGGCTGCTTTCAGTAATGGGTGGCAAGAGTATTTTGGTGGTCTCCAGGTGTCGAATACGGCAATAGAAAGCCCATATGTTTGCTATACTTAAATGAACTGGGAGGAGGGTGCTTATGCTGGGTCCCGCTAATATTGAGCGAATCCCCATTCTCAAACAAGGAGATTTGTCCATCGATCCACAGCGCTGCACAGCCACGCTGGCAGGCAAGGTGCTTCAGCTATTCCCCAAGGAATTTGAAACGCTTTACCTGTTGGCCCAATATCCCAACTGGGTCCTTTCACCTCAACAGATATATGAGCATATTTGGAAAGAGGACCCTGTTGACTGCGATCATATCGTTCGCAATACCATCTGCCAGCTACGCCGTAAGCTGGAGCGCCCGGAACTGATCCAAACGGTTGTGGGGTATGGGTATAAATTTGTTATTGAGCAAAAGAAAGATAATCAATAATGGAGAGCTTAGGATATGGGAGATACCAAAGTTAACTACCATGAGCAGTTTGGCATCAACACATTTAAGAGAGAAATTTGCGCTGAACTGGGAGAACCCTTCTGGCAGCAGATGACAAACGGCATTATTCTGCCAAACATAGAAACAGAGGCTGACTGCAAGTGCTGTAATATGAGAGTTTTCATGCACCGGTTCGAGGCAATGGCAGATAAAGCCACTGTGCAGAAAATTCTTTGCCGGGTGCGGCACGGATTAAATCCTTCTCAATCTGCATGGGCTCGGGAAGAATTTTTGAAGACCGGTAATTTGGATGTGTTCCTCAAAAAACATCTGGAAACCGAGATGAATCATTTTGTAGAACTGAACCAGGAGCATCGCGATTTTTATGGTCAAGAAATTACAGATGAAGTTCTGGAATATATTAAACGAAACCCAGCCATGCTTGCTCCAGTCAGGATAGGGAAGAAATTGCGATGTATGGCATTCCCTTGTAATATGAGTGAATATCTGAAGGCCGTTGATGATACGATGCGCCGCTACCACGCCTGCCACTGTCCGTTTGCAAAAGAGTCTATTCTGTCCGGTACACCAGTATCCTCAACGCTGTGCAACTGTAGCTTAGGTCATGTGATGAACTTTATTGAGGCTTTTCTGGAGTGTAGTCTTCAGGGAAAAGTAATCCGCTCGGTACTAAACGGCGATCTGACCTGTGAGTATGAGATTGTGATACCGAACGATATCATAGCAAAATATGTAACGCCTTGGGAAACAGATATCGTCATCCAGAATTACTACCAATATTATCGTGCTTTTACCCTGTCCGAAATTGTGGAGCTGTATGAGGAGGCGGTGGACTGGATCATGCCTAAAGAGGGGGAAACTGGTCCTTCCTTGGCATTTCATATCCATCTGGATGAAAACCGGCTTGAGGGGCAGATTCAAGAACTGATATCCGGCATCCACGCAAAGACAATACCACAGCGGTGGATTATTACACCAGACGCTACGCCCACCAACATCGTGTCGATCCTGGAGGAGAAGGGCTTCGATAATCTCTCTGCGGAAGTCCCTGACTCAGAACCTGGAATGCTTCTGTGGTCGGGGGAGTTTCAACCGTACATCGTGCCTGAGGACGTACCTATTATATGTAGAAAGGTACAAACCCGAGCAGAATTTTCAATATGGGTAGACGTTGTGAACACTGCCTTACATGGCTGGGCGATGATCGATGCTGAGCACTACTACAAATGGGTAGAGATGGGTATGGCCGGCATCTATATAGCAGAGATTGGTGGTGTGGCGGTATCCACAGCAGCAACGATGCGAAATGGGCAGACAGCCTCGCTGGAGTTTGTCTCCACCCTACCAGAGTACCGGAGGCAGAAGGCGGCCATTACACTGTGCTCCAAGGCATTGGCAGACCTTTTTGCTGATGGTGTAGAGGCTGTGACTTTAAGCGGTGCCAGCGAAGCCACAGCCCTATATGAAAAGCTTGGTTTCCACAGCTGCTTTCCTAATATTATTATGGAGTATAAACTTCAAGACTGAGGGCAGCTTTTTGCGTAAACGAATTGAACCTGAAAAGAAGGGAATACGGGAGTTATGATTACTTCAACCATACAAGCGCAACTGGCCTGTCCAGTAGGACGGGTCTGGGAGGTGCTGACCGACTTGAACCATCAGGATTGGCGCAGTGATATAGAACGAGTGGAGATTACAGGGGAAACAACCTTTGTGGAATATACCAAAGGCGGGGTTGCAACATTTTTCACTGTAACCCGACACGAGCCGCCTGGCCATTGGGCCAACTGGGACGAAAAGGCCCATTGGGCCTTTGATATGGAAAATGAGAATATGAAAGGGCATTGGTCTGGAGGACTTATGCCATCAGATGGTGGCTGTATGGTAACATTTACTGAGAAGGTGGAGGCGCGAAAGCTGTGGATGCGCCCCTTTGTAAAGCTTTATCTGAAAAGGCAGGAGAAACAGCATTTGACGGATTTGAAAAAAGCACTGGGGCTTTAATGTGGAGTCGGTGTGAAGGAAGTGCGAGATGTGATAGAAATGTCTGGTAAAACTGTTTTTCGGGATGGGAGAAGCTATTACAAGAAAACAGGGATTATCCTGGGTATCGTGCTTGCCGTTACTTTTCTGGCAGGGAACGTATTGGGTGTGTCTTCCTCACCTGATTTGCATATTGATAATCTAACGGAAGAATATAGGAGCTGGCATGTGGGTTACTTTGATGCGAATTATGTATTTAAGCAGACGATGTTGAAAGATGACAGAGTAACTGACGTAGTTTCTTTTGATTGTTTCAGCGAAGCGTGGGAAGATTGGCTGGCCACAAATCATGAATTTGCGCTTGGCGACAGACGATTTTTTGAATCGACCATTCAACCATATACTTGTTTTGTGGGCATTTATGTAAAGCTGAAAAGGGGATTGTGATGCGCCTCCCAATTTCCGGTTTGCGAAGCGGACAGGAAATGATGCGTCGGCTGAAGCGGTATCCATACGCGGTGCTTAGACCTGGTTTGAAGGCATTGGGATCAAAAATCGAATTAGGGGTTAGGCAAAAGGAATGAAAAGGGAAATATTATTGGGATTTGAGGAGCAATATCTGACTTTTTCCAGCCTTTTCATCCATTAAAGCGGCTATAACGGTTTACCGCAATATTGGGCCATTCCGCAGGCGGCCTAACCAGTTTTCGGCTATCATCTCACCGGGCTTGCATTCCTAAGTCTCCGGAATTATACTATGGCTGATATCTTCATCAAGCACAGGAAAAGGGGTGTCAGCATGAGTAGAATATTGCTGCTGGAGGATGATCTGAGCCTTATCAACGGACTTTCCTTTGCTTTTCAAAAAGCGGGGTATGATTTGGATGTCGCCCGAACCATCCAAGAGGCTGATAGAATTTGGCGGGATGGAGAATATGACTTGCTCGTTCTGGATGTAACTCTGCCCGACGGTTCCGGTTTTGAGGTATGCAAAAAGGTGCGCCAGGCTTCCTCAGTCCCCATCATCTTTTTAACCGCATCGGACGCGGAAACCAGTATTATCATGGGATTGGACATCGGCGGGGACGACTATATTACAAAGCCTTTCAAGCTGGCGGTACTGATGTCCCGAATCAATGCCATCCTCCGAAGAAGCCAGCATTTCCAGCAAGCTCCCGGAGAACTCTGTTCCAACGGGATCACGCTCCAGCTGCTGGAGGGACGGGCCTATCGAGACGGCGTGCCGTTGGAACTGACCGCGGCAGAATATAAGCTCCTTCGGCTTTTTATGGAGCATCCTGACATGATTCTCTCAGCAGAACAGATTATGGGAAAACTATGGGACTGCAGGGGGAACTTTGTAGATGGAAACACGTTGGCGGTCTATATTCGCCGCCTGCGGGCAAAGATTGAGGACGACCCCGCCAAACCAACACGGATTGCCACGGTCCGCCGCATGGGATATAAGTGGAATACAGGAGGCGGGGTGGAATGAATCTATTTCCGGTGGTGCTGTTTCTTTCCTGTGCCCTATGCGGTATGGCAGCTGCATTAGGGATGGCCGTCTGCCGTCTGCGGCATCAGGAGCAGAGTATGGAGAACGCTGCCCATCAGATCGCGGAGTATATCCTGGACCGGCGGAAGGGAGGCATTGAGTGCAGCGAGGAAGGCGCCATGTACCGCCTGTTCCACGAGGTAAATTCCCTGGTGACCATGGCGGACGCCCATGCGGACAGTGAGCGGCGGGCCAAGGAATTTCTGCGCCGCACGATTTCGGACATTTCCCACCAGCTCAAGACCCCCATTGCCGCACTGAATATTTACAATGGAATTCTCCAGCAGGAAACGGCGGACGCCGCCACAGTCCGGGAGTTTGCCAGTCTCTCGGAGCAGGAGCTTGACCGGATTGAATCGCTGGTTCAGAGCCTTCTGAAAATGGCACGGCTGGATGCGGGCGCCATCACACTGGAGCGGTCGCCAGAGAATGTTTTCGATCTGTTGGAGCATATCAAGCGGCAGTATTCCTTCCGTGCGGAACAGGAAGGGAAGGAAATTGTACTGGAGGGGGACGAGCAGACGGTCTTCTCCTGTGACCGGACCTGGCTGGCAGAGGCGATCGGGAATCTGGTCAAAAACGCCTTGGACCATACGGCCCAAGGGGACCGTATTTTGGTCCGGTGGCAGCAGTCTCCTTGTTGGACCCAGATCACGGTGGAAGACACAGGCAGCGGCATCCACTCGGAGGATCTGTATCATATCTTCAAGCGCTTTTACCGCAGCCGCTTTTCCAAGGATATGCAGGGAGTCGGTCTGGGCCTGCCCCTAGCGAAGTCGATTGTTGAAGCACATCAGGGTAGTATTGAGGTTCACAGCAAACTGGGACAGGGAACGGCCTTTACGATCAATTTTCCGATTATGACAAAATAGTCATCTGCAATTCATCTGACAGTAAGGTTCGTGTGCTATGATGCGTTGTATTGGCATGAGCAAAAAGCAGGTGATCCATTTTGTGGAGCTGGAGGCGCTGAACTGGTGCAAAACCGCGATCCCGTCCGGAATCATTCTGGGGACAGCGGCGACCTGGCTTGTGCTCGCGTTCATGCACCGCTTTGTAGGCGGTGAATTTGCGAGAATGGCAGTTTTCGGCATAAGCCCGATTGGAATGGTCAGTGGGGCTGTGGTGGGAATTCTGACGGTGCTCCTCGCGGCCCGGGCCCCGGCAAAAAAGGCCGCGAGGGTCTCCCCTGTGGCGGCGGTGTCCGGCAATGCGGATGCAGGAATGCAGAGACCGCAGCGGGCCAACACCAGTTTGCTGAAGATTGAAACCGCACTGGGCGTCTCCCATGCGGCGTCATCGAAAAAGAGCCTGCTCCTGATGGCGGGGTCCTTCGCCCTGAGCATTATTCTGTTTCTCAGCTTCTCCGTTCTGGTGGATCTGCTGGGGATTATGCTGCCCACAAAGTCTTACGGTTCGGATATTGACATTAACCTCTTGGAAAACGGAGAACTGATTGCTCCTGACTTGATGCAGCAGATGCGGGAAATGCCCGGCGTCAAAAATGTTTTCGGGCGGCGGCTTGCGGCCGCTATCCCGGCGGAGTTCAGCGTGGAAGTGGACCGGGACGTTGTGGACATTCTCTCCTATGATGACATCCAGCTGGACTGGGTGCCGGGAGACGGGGACCTCCGCAGCGGCGGTGACCTGAAGAAGGTCTACGGAGATCAGGGCTATGTCCTGTGCATCTGGGACAAGGACGTTCCGCTGGATGTGGGAGATACGGTGACGCTGGGCGGCAGCACAGTGGAGATTGCCGGAATGATGACCTACAGTCCTTTCTCCAACAGCGGGCGAACAGATGGCGATGTAATCCTGATTTGCTCCAACGAAACCTTCATCCGGCTTACCGGCGAGGAACGCTACAGCATTGCCAGTATCCAGATGGTACCGAACGCAACGGATGAAGACGCGGAGGCTATCCATAATCTGGTGCGGGGACGGTATGAGTTTCTGGACCGTCGGGAGGAGGCGGACCGGAGCACATTTTTTGCGTTCAGCCTGTTTATCTATGGCTTCCTGGCAATCATTGCCCTGATTACGGTGCTGAACATCATCAACAGCATTTCCATGAGCGTATCCGCCAGAACCAGGCAGTACGGAGCCATGCGGGCTGTTGGAATGGACGGCGGGCAGCTTACCAGGATGATTGCCACCGAGGCGGCTACCTACGCCTTAGCCGGATGTGCCATAGGCTGTGGAGCGGGGCTGCCGCTGAGCAGGCTGCTGTATGGCAAGCTGGTGACCGCCCACTTCCCCTATTATACCTGGACGCTGCCTGTATCATCTATTCTGATTATTTTGCTGTTTGTACTCCTGGCCACTCTGGCCGCAGTCCACGCCCCGTCCAAGCGGATGCGGAATATGGCGGTGACGGAGACCATCAACGAGCTATAACCACCGACTTTGAAAAAATACCGGCTGTGCGGCGGTGTAACCAAGCCGCCGTACAGTACGGTTTTGCTGTCCCTGTGGGTTGCGCTGAAAGCTTCGCAGGGGCAGAGATGTGACAAAAGGAGGGAAAACGCCGCTATGCTGCAAATCGCATTTTTTCTGCTGAGCATATCAATCTGCGTTTTTGCCTGGATTATGATACATGACCCAAGGACATTATGGAGCGGCGTTTCACTGCTGGGGATGCTGCTCTGTTCGGCGGTTACGATGTTTTTTCTCCTGTCGGAGTACGCAAACTGGTTGGCGGAACACGAGCTTCTGATGAATATTCTGGTGGCCCTGCTGTTACTGACAGCGGCCTGTGTTCTCATGTTTCCGGTCATTTTGATTGTCACACTTTTTGTTGAGGGAATCAAGGTAATCCGGCATGAGGGCCTGAGGCCGTCCAATTTGCTGACTATGCTGTTTTCTGTTTTGCTGTACCTCTATCTGGCCGTCTGGCCTGTGGCCGGCGGTCTGGAGAAGGGACGGCTTGGCACCAAGCTCTATCTGTTCATCAGTCTCTTCGCCGCTTATATGCTGTCCCTGATGGCCATCTATTTGCTCTCCGCGGCATTAAATCTGCTCCATTGGAAAAGGCGTCGGGGAGCGGACTATGTTGTTGTCTTGGGAGCCGGAGTGATCGGCACTAGGGTTACGCCGCTGCTTGCCGCCCGGATTGAACGAGGAATTGAGTTGCTGCACAGCAATCCTGGCGCGGTACTGATTATGTCCGGCGGACAGGGCCCGGGCGAGGACATTGCCGAGGGTGAGGCTATGGCGAGGTATGCGGAAGAACAGGGAGTGGGTATAGAGAAGATTATCGTAGAAGGTAGATCAAAATCAACCGAGGAAAATTTGCTGTTTTCGAGTGGGCTAATGGAAAAAGACCGGCCCAAGGTCGTAGTCGTAACAACATCGTATCATGTGTTTCGGGCGCTGCTCCTGGCAAAACAACAGGGACTGAAATGTGTGGGGTTTGGGGCAAAGACAAAATGGTATTTCACATTGAACGCTTTGATTCGTGAGTTTATTGGGTATTTGAGCCTAACTTGGAAACAGCACACTGTTATGGCTGCCCTAATTTTTATTGTAATTACAGTAGCTATATAAAATTTCAGCCCTAAAAAGACAGTACGCCTCTTGAAATATAGCGTAAAAGTACTTGGATTTTTCCGTGCTTATTTTGCAAAATTTTCAAGTATTTCTTGTGATAATTTACCCTTGACAAAAGCTCTCTGAAGATAACGCAAATGGTAAACTTTCTGACAGCAGATTTCAAATGCTCTCTGACGATTACGAACAGGAGCAGGAAGAACTGCGGGAAAAGCTGTTGCAACTGAATGAGGAAATTATCCAACAGGAAGAACAGGCAGAGAACATTGAACGGTTCATCAGCAAGGTACATGAGTATCTCGACATGGACGAACTGACCCCCGCCGTATTGAATGACATGGTGAAAGCAGTTTACGTCCATATGCCAGACACTTCAAACGGACACAGGGAACAGCAGATTGACATATCCTATGACCTTGTGGGAATACTCCCCGCGTCCCTGCTGAACAACTTATAAAACGGGGAAACGGCATAGCCAACGCTACGCCGTTTCCAAAAAACAAATCTAATACTGTCTTACGAGTATCTAACTTATGTTAGCGGGATGTTCAGCTCCCTGATTCTCCATTACGGTTTGGAATACAGTTACACCCTGACCTTCGACATGACTACTGACAATCTCAACGGCTTTACCGTGGAATGCGAATACAACGTGGATTGGAGCGGTTAGGGAAAAAATCCCATATGGCAGTTATCTTGACATGGGAATGGCAGTTGCTTACGCTGACTGTCAGACTTTCAGTCAGGTTGGGATATTAGAATACTTCAGATATTAAGTAGGGCGATGACAGTTATGCCTGCCATCGCCCTGCTTTCATAATAGAAAATCCAAGATCATCTCAACTCCACATCCAACACGGTTTATTATTTTCAGTGTGCCTCCATGCGCCTCCACAATCTGCCGTACCAGCAGAAGGCCCAGCCCGTGGCGCAAATCAAGCCGTTCATCGGTACTTTCCATATAATGTGGCTTTTCTTCCAAACCTCATATTTTAATGTCTCAATCAAAATATCCTATTGACTATATGCCCTTGTTCGGCTATAATGTACTTGTACGATAAGTACACATCAGAACAAAGGAGGAGGCATTGTGGAGATCATCATAAGCAGTAATACCAGCAAGCCGATTTACGAGCAGATAACTTCACAGATAAAGGCCAAGATCATGAGCGGCGAATTACATACTGGCGATCCTATTCCCTCTATGAGAGCGTTGGCAAAGTCCATTCATGTAAGCGTTATCACCGTTCAAAAAGCGTATGAGGATTTACAAAGGGATGGCTTTATTGAGACAACAGTAGGCCGTGGCAGTTTTGTATCAGCGCAGAATAAAGACTTTTATCAAGAAGAACAACAGCGATTGGCGGAAGAACATTTACAAGAAGCCGCCGATATTGGCCGAACAAGTGGGATACCCTTAGAGAAACTGATTGAACTTCTAACTATGTTTTATCAAGAGGAGGAATAACTATGGATGCTATTTTGCAGGTAGAGAATTTGACAAAGCACTACCCTGATTTTACATTAGACCATGTTTCGTTTTCTGTTCCTAAAGGTACAATAATGGGATTGATTGGTGAGAACGGAGCAGGTAAAAGTACAACAATCAATGCAATTCTTGACCTCATCCATAAGGACGACGGCACGGTTACTTTTTGGGGACAAGAGTTATCTTCAGCGAAACAGCTCAAAGAGGACATTGGCGTTGTATTTGATGGCATCAATTTCTATGAAACCCTGACCCCTGCTAAAGTTGGAAAAATTGCAAGGGCAGCATATAGTCAGTGGGATAATCATTTGTACCAGGACTATTTGAAACGATTTCAACTTCCTTTGGATAAAGAGTTCAAACAAATGTCCAAGGGCATGAAAGTAAAACTGTGCATCGCCGTTGCCCTCTCCCACAACCCCAAATTGCTGATTTTGGACGAAGCTACCAGCGGTCTCGATCCGGTTATGCGGGATGACATACTGGATGTATTTCTGGAATTTGTGCAGGACGAAAATCACTCTATTATGATGTCCTCCCACATTACAACCGACCTGGAGAAAGTTGCCGACTATATTACCTTCATCCACCAGGGCAAAGTTATTTTCAACAAAAAGAAAGATGACCTGCGCTATCATTACGGTATTGTCCGATGCGGGGCTGCTACTTTCGATCAGATCGACAAGCAAGAAATCCTTGCCTACCGCAAAGAGGATTATCAGTGGAATGTGCTTGTAGCTGACAAAGAAAAAGCTAAGAAAAAATACAAAAATGCAGTAGTAGACGATGCAACGATTGATGATATTTTGCTGTTGTATGTGAAAGGAGTGCAGACCAAATGAGAAGTCTTATTTTGAAAGATTTGTATAATATCGGACACAATGCGAAATCCATGCTGTTTATGCTGGCGGTACTCGCGGTTGTCCTTATCCCCACATCTGGTGCGCCTGCATATATCATTGTAAGCGCTATTTTGTGTAGCATGATGATTGTAACGACCTTTACTTTTGATGACAATTCCAAGTGGACACGATATGCCATGATAATGCCATTATCGAAGAAAAATTTGGTCGCAGGAAAATATGTTGTAATGGCAATCTTCTGTGTGATTGGAAGCCTGTTTGGATTGATAGTCAGCATGATCGCAGGGCTTGCTCTAAGAAAAATGACTTTTGACATTGAAGGGATCATAGAGCTACTCGTTTTGGCACTGGTGGCATTAGCTCTGTCCCTTGTCTCCGGCAGTATGTCAATTCCGCTTGTGTTCAAATTCGGA
>Ga0137307_101821_pt1 | contig 16770 bp, 12 predicted proteins | sample NAcewD2O_March_2_FD_97180 | JGI IMG/M metagenome (GOLD analysis project Ga0137307, IMG submission 97180) | Mouse cecal microbial communities from Vienna, Austria - N-Acetylglucosamine amended D2O_March | ecosystem: Host-associated > Mammals > Digestive system > Large intestine > Cecum | place...
CCGAAACGCGATGAGGCGGCAAAGAAACTGCTCACATGGTAGCCGAACGACCCATAATAGGGGTGTTCCTGGATTGCCATAATCTGTATGGCGTTATAGCCGTCGGCGGCGATACGCGGCAGAATCCTGTCGCGGAACTCCACATAGGTACCCACCCCCTCGCGCTGCTGCGCCATGCCGATGTGGCACTCGTAGATGAGCAGCGGGCGTGTATCAGGCACGAAATTCTCCACATGCCAGCGATATGGCGCGGAGTCCCACACCTGGGCGGAGAAAATGTGTGTGTTCTCATCCTGCACCACGCGGGTGGCGTAGGCCGGGATTCTCATCCCCTCCCCGCCGGGCCAGTGAACACTCATTTTATAAAGCTGCCCGTGGTGAATCATGCCGGCAGGCACATGAAGTTCCCACACACCGTTGCGCAACGGCTTCAAGGCGAACTCCGGCTTCTCCTCCCATCCTGAAAAGTCGCCGGTGAGATAAATCTGCGTTGCGTTCGGTGCCCATTCGCGGAACACCCACCAGTCCCCCTGGCGATGCAACCCGAAATATTGGTGTGCATTGGCGAAATCCTTCAGTGAATGGCAATGGGTAATCAGATCGGCCTCCTTGCGGATGACATCCTCATGCCTACCCTCGATTGCACCGGCATACGGCTCCAGCCAAGGGTCGTTGCGGTATATGGCAAGTTTTTTCTTCATATTTTTGTTTTGTGTGTTATCGCAATGTGTAAATCTTTAGTAATCCAGAAGATTATGAGCCGCCGCAAACGGTGAAAGGCGGTTGGAAAGCACCAGCCGCTCGGCATCGGCGATGCGTGCCGCCCGGTCGGGGTCATCATAGAAACGCCGGCGCAGCTCCGCATCTATGGTCTCATACATCCAGTAGCGAGCCTGCTCATGGCGGCGGCGTTCGAAATAGCCGTTCTCACGGACAAAATCGAAATAGCGGTCAATCATGTCCCACACCTCGGCTATGCCGAGTTCAAAATAGCCCGAATAGGTGAGCACTTCAGGTGTCCACCCCGACGGGGGAGTAGGAAACAGATGCAACGCCGAGCGGAACTGCGCCTGCGCCAGGCGCGCGCGGTCAATGTTGTCGCCGTCGGCCTTGTTGATTACAATGCCGTCGGCCATCTCCATGATGCCGCGTTTGATACCCTGCAGCTCGTCGCCCGTACCCGCAAGCTGGATGAGCAGGAAGAAATCCACCATCGAATGCACTGCGGTTTCGCTTTGACCGACTCCGACGGTCTCAACGAATATATTGTCGTAACCCGCAGCCTCGCAAAGTATTATAGTCTCGCGTGTCTTGCGCGCCACCCCGCCGAGCGAACCCGCCGATGGAGAAGGGCGTATGAACGCCGAAGGATGTTGCGACAGCTTTTCCATACGTGTCTTGTCTCCCAGGATGCTCCCCTTTGAACGCTCCGACGAGGGGTCGATTGCGAGCACGGCCAGCTTGCCGCCGTTGCGCAGCACATGCAGCCCGAAAACATCGATGGATGTGGATTTTCCGGCACCGGGCACACCTGTGATACCTATTCGGCGGCTTTTGCCCGAATGCGGCAGGCACTTCTCTATAACTTCACGCGCCAAAGCCTGATGGTCGGGAGCAACGCTCTCGACCAACGTCACGGCACGTGCCAGCCGCGTGACATCCCCCTTCAGAATCCCATCCACAAGCTCCGAGGCCGAGGGTAACGGAACCCTTCGCCTGGGCTTCAGATAGGGGTTGACAACCGGGGGCTGCGCCACTCCGGCATTGACGGCCAGGCCGCTGTATTCAGGATTATTCTCGGGATGGTTTTCCATGCTATTGAGTGGGGTGGTTTTTAGTTGTTAGTTATTAGTCATTAGTTTTTAGCTGGTAGTTGTTAGTTGGCAGCTGTTAGAGGTGGAGAATCATAAATCTCTGCTTCCGGCAGTATTATCGCTTTAGTCTTTTGTCTTTCCGTCTTTAGTCTAAAATCTAAAAACTAAAGACTAACAACTATCAATGGGCTTCGAGCCAGTTAGCCCCGGTGCCGACGCTCACCTCCAGCGGAACGGAGCCGGTGAACGCCCCCTCCATAAGCCGCACCACAAGCTCCCGGAGCTGCGGCAACTCTTCCGGCACGACATTGAAAACCAACTCGTCGTGCACCTGCATCACCATGCGCGAACGCATACCGCGTTCGTTCATCTCGCGGTGGATGCGTATCATGGCAATCTTTATTATGTCGGCGGCGGAACCCTGCAACGGGGCGTTGACCGCGTTACGCTCGGCATAGCTGCGCACCGTGGCGTTACGCGAATTTATGTCGGGAAGAAAACGGGTGCGTCCCATTATAGTGGTGACATAACCGTCCTTGCGAGCCTTTTCCACGGCCTGTGCCGTGTATTCCTTGATATGGGGGTAGGTGCGGAAGTAACCCTCTATGAGTTCCTTGGCTTCGGCGCGGGGAATGGAAAGACGCTCCGACAGGCCGAACGCCGAAATGCCGTAGACAGTACCGAAATTGGCAGTCTTGGCCTTGCGCCGCTGGTCGTCGGTCACCTCATCGAACGGCACATGGTAAAGCTTTGCGGCGGTGGCACGGTGTATGTCAAGCCCTTGGCGGAATGCCTCGGTAAGTTCGGGGTCGGCACTCAACGCCGCAAGCAGGCGCAATTCGATTTGGGAGTAGTCGGCCGACATGATGAGGCACCCGGGGTCGGCGATGAACGCACGGCGCACCTCGCGCCCGTCGTCGGTGCGGATGGGTATGTTCTGCAAGTTCGGGTTGGCCGAGGAAAGGCGGCCTGTTGCCGTCACCGTCTGGTTGTAGGTGGTGTGAATCTTGCCCGTCCTGGGATTCACGAGCGCAGGGAGAGCATTCACATAAGTGGCCAACAGCTTCTTAAGGCTACGCGCCTGGAGGATGAGACCAACAATGGGATGGGTGGCACGGTGTTTCTCCAGCACCTCTTCCGTGGTGGAGAACGAACCCGTCTTGGTTCGTTTCGCCTTCGGGTCGAGCTTCATCCGGCCAAAAAGAATCTCACCCACTTGCGCCGGAGATCCGATGTTGAACTTCTCGCCCGCAAGGCTGAAAGCCTCCAGCTCTATGTCGCGCAACTGCTCCGACAGCTGAAGCGACAGGGTGTGCAGCTCGGCCGAATCTATGCGCACCCCGGTCCACTCCATATCGGCAAGCACGCGCGCCAGCGGCAACTCTATATCTTCGGTGAGTTGCAGCTGTCCGTTGGCCTCCAGCAGCTCACGCAGCGGAGCCAGCAGCCGCAAGGTGACATCGGCCTGTTCGCAGAGACGTTTCAATTCCTCCCCTCCGGGCAAAAGCCCGTAGGGTTTGCGCGACGACGAGGCTTCGGCATAGTCGAGCATACGGTAGCGCAGAACCGAAAGGGCTATATCGGCCTGGCGGTGTCGCATCTCGGGCTGCAGCACATAATGTGCCAGCGAAGTATCAAAATATGGCGCGGTGATTTCAATTTTCTCGCGCCGCAGCAACACCATATCGCGCTTTATATCGTGGCTCACAACCGTTGTTCCCGGCCAGGTGAACAATGGTGCAAGTATCCCCGCCAGCTCCGCACGAGCCGACGGCACCGAAGGGAATGTGACATAGAACGCTTTCCCCTTTGACGTTGACACCGCCATGCCGCGGAGCGACGCGGTCATGGCCTCGGCACCCACGGCATATAGAGCCACACCGACGGCCTTGGAAGATACCGCCCCGGCAACCGCACACGCCACTTCTTCCGCCGACTCCACCTCCCGGTAATCGGCATCGGGCGAGAACATGCACACCCCATCTTCCCCGCTCCCTTCGTCCACACCCTGGCATCCGCCCCCTCCGGCGGCGTCACCCTCAATGAAATCGAACAGCGACGGCGCACCCGTCGGCTGTGGAGCCGCGTGGACGGTATCCCCGACCACTACAGCAGGATTATTCTTGCGCAGACGTGAAAGGAACGTCTTGAATTCCAACCGCGTGAAAATCTCGGCCAGTTTGTCGGCATCCTCCGGCTCTCGCCTTAAAGCCTCGAAATCAACCTCCAAAGGCACATCGCGGCGTATGGTGGCAAGGTCTTTTGAAAAACGTATGTTGTCGGCATTTTCTCTTATCCGCGCCCCCAAGGCACCCTTAATCTCACCGGCATGTTCGAGGAGGTTCTCCACCGACCCGTATTCGCGGATAAGCTTCGAGGCTGTTTTGGGTCCCACGCCTGGGCAACCGGGGATATTGTCGATGGTGTCACCCTCCAGTGCAAGCAGGTCGATGACCTGCAGCGGCGAATCTATGTCGTAACGAGCGCAAACTTCCCGGGGGCCGCGAAGCTCAAGGTCCTGTCCGCGCATCGACGGCTTGTACATCAGCACGCGGTCGGACACCAACTGGCCGTAATCCTTGTCGGGGGTCATCATGTAGGTGGTGAATCCCTGATCCGAAGCCAGCCGCGAAAGGGTACCTATCACATCGTCGGCCTCATAACCCGGAACCTCGAATACCGGGATGCGGTAGGCCTCAACGATTTCCTTTATCACAGGCACCGAAAGGGTGATGTCCTCGGGCTGCGCCTCGCGCTTGGCCTTGTAATCGGCATACATGTCATGCCGGAAAGTGGGGCCGTGGGGGTCGAAGCACACCGCTATGTGCGAAGGATTCTCCTTGCGCAGAATCTCGTCGAGCGTATTGCAGAAGCCGAATATGGCCGATGTGTTGAACCCCGCCGAGGTAATGCGGGGTGCACGTATCAAGGCATAATACGCCCTGTAAATCAGCGCATACGCGTCAAGCAGGAAAAGTTTCTTGTCATCCATATGATTAATCTGTAACCCCATGCCCCACAACCCCTTTGCCTCCCATCCACAAAGGTAAACAATTATATCCAATAAAAAAGCGGGCATACAGTCAAATATGCCCGCTTTTTTATCGTATTATCCCGTGCGACGAAGCCCTGCGGCTTATTCCATCACATGGGGAACACCCTTGTATATGCCTGTCACCGTGTGTCCGTAGCCGTCGGCAAGGCTGATGTCGAAAGTATACTTTCCGGCACCCTCGTCGGTGACGGTTATCTTACCCTTGAGCATCGCAGCCTCCGACTGCGCGTCGAAGTACCATGTGCCGAAATATCCGCCGTAGGTGCCTTCGAACACACCGCTCAACGCCGTGAATGTCTCATAGTCGTCGGCCTCGTTGGCATCAATCACGGTATAGGTGCCGGAAGGAATCGACGTGCTGCCAGGGGTGATGTTCAGCCCGAGGTTCAGGGCAGGCGACGCTCCGATGTTCTGCACCAGGTCATAATCCTTGCCTGCGATGATAACGCTGCAATAGTCGGAGGTCTCGGTGAAAGTCTCACCCCAGTAAATCACCGCGCTCTGGGTCATATCCTTGACCTCCACGTTGCCGGTGAGATTGCTCATGAAGCCTTCGCCGGTGCGGTTGAGGAAACGGATGTAGCCGGTGTAATTGAAATCATAGTCGGTGCCGATATTGAACTTGCCGGTGAGGACGAACATACCGTTGTCGGCCTTCTCTACCTTGAGGGTACCGCCTGTAACGATGTGGACGGTCTCCGTGCCGTCAGCGGCATACTCTTTCACCGATGCGCTGCCGAATGTCATGGCGGCATAGGTCTCGTCGCTGTCGAATGTATAGTCGCCCGGCTCAAGCGCGGCGAAATCGGGATTCTCACACAACTTGGAGTTGACCTCGAAATATACAAGGCTGCCCGGGCCGAGATAAGTCTCCTCAAAATCGTCCCACTCCATCCCTGCGGTCAGGAAATTGATGCCGAAATTGCCCGTGTTGTTCTTGTTGTAGTCGCCGTAGTACACGGCCGTGACCTCTACCCCCTCGGTGGCAACCGGGCCGTCCCCGTCTTCCCCGCCATTGTCATCACCTTCCCCGTTGCCGGGGGTCTCGATGATTTCAGGGGTATCATTATCCTCCGAACACGATGCCATGGTGCCGCAAAAGGCTACAGCGCAAGCCGCTGCAAAAAAGCTACGTAAAATTTTCATTAAAATTTAACAGAATTTGGATTAATACTATTGAAAACCTTTGCGCAAACCGCGCATAAACATACCTATGTAACGCATCCTCCACCAATTTATTGCATCGTTGCAGGTTATGCCCCATTTACCGAATTTTGCGTATCTTTGTATTCGCATAACCCATTTCACAAGCAGCCCATATGACCGAACAACAAAAACAGGGGATTATTGAAAGCGGCAAAGACTATTTCCGCACCATCATCATCCCCGCACATCTGAAAAACCTGAACAGGCTATCCTTGAAGAGTTTCAAGATAAATCCGTTTCTTGTAAACTATCTGGCGGCTTTCCTTTGCGGCAACACAAATCCCGATTCTTTGGCAAAGGCATTGGTGTACCCGCGTATCCTCGGCACAAGCATAAACACCAGTTTCGGACAGAACATACAGGTATTCATATCGCAGCTTGCAGCCGTGGCAGGGACAGCCTCCGGCATCGACGGGATTGACATAGAATTCATTGACGCCTTGGACGGCCGAAAGAAATATTGTCAGTGCAAGGCCGGCCCGGAGACCATTAACAATGACGATGTAGCCACCATATTGGGTCATTTCACACATCTCCAGAACAAAGCCCGATTAGACCGGCTGCCGATACAGGTCACCGACATGATTGTAGGGGTGCTTTACGGTGAACAGCATGAATTGTCGGCAAACTATAAGAATATCGACAAGACATGCCCCGTTTATTGCGGAGCGGAATTCTGGGAACATCTGACAGGCGATAACCTTTTCTACAGCCGATTGGCAAAGGCTTTCGGAGAAGTTGTGGAAGAGGACGACATAGACGGCACCCATCTGATTGCGCAGAAAATCGATGAACTGGCCAAGGAAATAGAACTAAAAGGAGGTCTGTGATGCCAACTTTCCTGTCTATCAATAATCTGGCCGACATTACAGGCACCTCTTTCTCCACTGCACACCGGTGGATGCAAAACGGGACTTACCCACATCGTAAGAACGACAAGGGACAAGACGGGTTCCACATGGAAGACCTGACAATCATCCCGCAGGTAAACGAAATGCTCGAAAGCCGGTGGGAAGAGGAGATGCAGGTGGCCCCGGTACGCGACTTCACTTCCGTTGAATTGTTCGCCGGTGCCGGAGGTCTCGCCTTAGGTATGCACAAGGCCGGATTCCGCCATGTGCTGCTCAACGAAATGGATGCTACGGCATGTCGTACACTGCGACGTAACCACCCTGAATGGAATATACTTGAAGGGGATATACATCAGTTTGATTTCCGCCCACTGCGAGGTTATGTCGATTTCCTTTCAGGAGGCTTCCCATGCCAGGCTTTCTCATATGCCGGGAAAAAAGGGGGGCTGAATGACACACGTGGCACCTTGTTCTTTGAACTTGCACGTGCCGTGAACGAGATACGCCCGAAAGTTTTCCTGTGCGAGAATGTGAAAGGGTTGCTATCGCACGACAACGGACACACAATGGATGTAATCCGAAATGCGATTGCCGAACTCGGATACACCCTTGTCGACCCCCGTGTATTGAAAGCCATCATGTACCAGGTGCCGCAAAAGCGCGAACGATTGATCCTGATTGCCATCCGCAATGACATCGCGCCGCATGTGGAATTCCGCTGGCCGAGTCCTTACCGCCGCATAATGACATTGCGCGATGCTTTTTTCAGAGGCGTGCTGTTCCCGCATGATGTCCCTGAATCAGAAGGGCAGGCCTATCCCGAAAAGAAAGCCAGGGTAATGGCGATGGTTCCCGAAGGTGGCGATTGGCGGGACTTGCCGATAGAAGTCCAAAAAGAATATATGGGCGGCAGTTTCTATCTCGGCGGAGGAAAAACAGGAATGGCCAGGCGGTTGGCTATGGACGAACCATCGCTGACACTCACATGCGCGCCGGCACAAAAACAGACCGAACGATGCCATCCCACCCAAACCCGTCCGCTGACAATCAGGGAATATGCCCGGATACAGACCTTCCCCGACGAGTGGAATTTCGAGGGTACGTTGTCGGCACGCTACAAACAGATTGGCAACGCCGTCCCTGTGAACCTTGCCTACGCAATAGGCCGCTCGCTGGTCCGCCTGTTCAACGACATCAACGCCATGCACCCTGAAGCAGGACAATTCGATGCGGCAAACGCTATCGCCGGGAACATGGCACATGCCAATATATTCGCACAGGACCGGTTTCATTAAGCCGCCCATGAAATTTTCGCTACCTTTGTGTGTTGTAAACGTTAAAGCACGATGATGAAAGAAACGAAACCGCTTATAGGACTCACACTGGAAGGCCTGCGGCAAGTGGCCGCGCAGTGCGGAATGCCGAAGTTCGCCGCAGGCCAGATGGCCCGGTGGCTCTACGAAAAGCGCGTGACCGCCATTGAGGAGATGACCGACCTGTCCAAGGGTGCACGCCAACGACTCGCCCAAGAGGGATACATAATCGGGCGTGAGGCTCCGCTGGGGGAAGCACGCAGCAGCGACGGCACGGTGAAGTACCTGTTCCGGGGTGCCGGCGGACACGACGTGGAAAGTGTCTACATCCCCGACAAGGAACGCGCCACCCTGTGCGTATCCTCCCAGGCGGGATGCAAGATGAACTGCTCGTTCTGCATGACCGGGCGGCAGGGGTTCCACGGCAGCCTCACCGCAGCGCAGATAATCAACCAGACGCTTTCCATTCCCGAAAGCGCATCGCTTACAAACATAGTGTTCATGGGGATGGGCGAACCACTCGACAATCTCCCTGCCCTGCTCGACGCAATCGAAATCATGACCGCCAAATGGGGGTTTGCATGGAGCCCGAAACGAATAACGGTCAGCTCCATCGGCAAACTGCGCGAGCTGAAACGCCTGTTGGATGAGACAAAGGTGCATGTGGCCATATCAATCCACTCGCCCTACCCTTCGGAGCGTGCCGGGATGATGCCGGTCGAAAGGGCATATCCCATCATGGAGGTGCTCGCGCTGCTTCGGGACTATGATTTTTCCCACCAGCGCCGCCTGTCGTTCGAATATACAATGTTCCGGGGTGTCAACGACACACCCCGCCACAGCCACGAGCTTGCACGCCGCCTTAAAGGGCTCGACTGCCGCGTGAACCTCATACGCTTCCATGAAATCCCCGGGTCGGAGCTGAATCCCGCATCACCCGAACACATGGAGCGGTTCCGCGACGCTCTGAACGCCGAAGGCATCACCGCAACCATCCGCGCCTCCAGGGGCGAGGACATAATGGCAGCCTGCGGGATGCTCGCAGGCAAAGAAAACAAAAACGCACAATCATGAAAAAATTTCTTTCCCTACTGCTGCTGGCCGTTTGCGGCCTGATGGCATCAGCCGCCGGACCGGCTGTGGAATTCCCCGAACTTGTACACGACTTCGGAACCATAGCCGAGAACGGGGGTGCCGTCAGCCATGAGTTCTCGTTCACCAACACCGGAGATGCGCCGCTGATGATTGTCAACGCATCGGCATCGTGCGGGTGCACCCGGCCCGACTTCCCGAAAAAACCGATAAAAGCAGGCAAATCAGACCGTATCAAGGTAACATTCCTCCCCGCAGGGCGACCCGGAGAATTCAACAAGACTGTGACCATCAGAACCAATGCCAAGACAACCAAAAAGGTTACACTGCGCATAAAAGGTTTCGTGACACCGGCAAAATAATCCCCCTGCGAGAATGAAACGACTAATCCCATTGCTCATTGCCGCCGCAATGGCACTTCCGGCGGCAGCTGCTGTCAGATGGCTTGAAACCGTCCATAATTTCGGTGCGTTCAAAGAAGACGACGGTAAAGTGACATGCCGCTTCACATTTGTCAACGATGGCCCCGAGGATGTTTCCATCCGCGCAGCCCGCGCATCCTGCGGATGCACAACGCCATCGTTCACCAAAACACCGATAGCCCCAGGCGACACCGGTGTGGTCACGGTGAAGTTCAACCCCACGGGGCGGCCGGGACGCTTCTCCAAAAGCGTTACCATCGATATTGCAGGCACCCAAGGGAAGCCACGGCAGAACCTTACTATAAAAGGTGTGGTAATCGGCTCATCCAACACCCTCCGCTCCCGCTATCCCGTTGAGGCCGGCCCCGTGAAACTCCGCACCACGCAGCTACCTTTCGGAACCGTACTCAAAGGGCGCGCAAAATCGGCGTTCCTTGAAGTTTACAACGCCTCCGAAACTCCCGTGTCACCCCGTTGGGAAAAAGTGCCCGGATACATCCGCATCGCATCCTCCGACAAAGGGGAACTCCCCCCGGGTGAACAGGAGGTCTATTCATTCGTCCTTACACCCGAATCCACCGCCCTCTACGGCATATTAACCGACTCCGTATTCCTGCATATCGACGGCATGGAACCCCTTAAAATAGACCTCACGGCAATCCTTGAGGAAGATTTCTCGCGCCTCACCCCCGGCCAGCGCGCCAAAGCCCCGATGATAGAGCTTGAAGGCGACCGCGTGAACTTCGGCGAGATTCCTGCCGACGGAGGCGTGCAGACACGCACATTCACCATCGCCAACACCGGCCAGAGCGACCTGCTGCTGCGCCGTGTATACACCATCGACCCCGGTGTGACCGTCACCGACGTCCCCGCCAAAGTGAAGAAAGGGAAGAATGCCACCGTCACCATTGCTGTCGACCCCACCCGGCTCCCCGCCGACATCCTCAATGCACGCATCCAGGTCATCTCCAACGACCCCGAAAGCCCTATCACCATAATGCGTGCCGTCGGCGAAGTGAAACCCGACTAAAGCTGTCATGCTGGTATTCAAAATAACATAGAAGGGATGGTGTTGCAGAACTTACTATTTGGCGATAATTCTGTAGGGATGCACCGTGGTGCATCCGCATATATCAGTGAAAATTAAGTGAATATATTTCGGATGCGCCGTGGTGCATCCCTACAATCCGGGTTCTTCAACACCCACCACAGAACCCCCTTGGCTCTCCACCGAAAGAATTTTGATTTGTTTTCGAGATGATTTCGGTGCGCCGCCAAAGGAGTGTACGTTAGTACTCGACTGAGGCGGGAAGCCGGAAGCATCCGAAAACAAACAAAATCCTAATAAGATGGCAAGGGATATTTTAAACCGATACATCTGGATTATCGACACAATCCGCCGATACGGGCGCATATCCCGCCGCGAGCTCGACGAATGCTGGAGCCGCTCGGTCTATGGCCAGGGGGAGCAGGGAATCCCGCGCCGCACATTCTTCAACTACCGCCAGGCCATAGAGGAACTGTTCTCACTCTCAATCGAGTGCGACACCTCCACCTACGAATACTATATCGTGGAGCCGGAGAACAGCGACATCACCGAATGGATGCTCAACTCGTCGGCCACCAGCAGCGTGCTGCAAGGCTCGCGCGACGTGGCCTCCCGAATCATGCTCGAGGATGTGCCGTCGGCACGCGAATTCCTCGCCCCCACCATCGAAGCGTTGCGCCATAACCGCACCCTGACTTTCGACTATCACCCCTACACCCGTTCGCAGCCCACACGCGGCGTGACCATCGAACCATACTTCCTGCGCATCCACCGGCAGCTATGGTACGTCACAGGACGCAACACCACCGACGGGAAAATCAAGACATACTCCCTCGACCGCATCTCATCACTGCGCATAACCCCCGACACTTTCCCGCAACCGCTCCACGCCGACCCCAAGGAATACTTCCGCGACTCGTTCGGCGTGATGGTCACACAGTCACAGCCCAAGACCATCAAGCTCAAGGTCGACTCCCGCCAATCCAAATATTTCCGCGCCCTACCGCTCCACCCTTCCCAGGAAGAGATGGTCTCCGATACATATTCCATCTTCACCTACCGCATGCGCATCACCCCCGACCTCGTGGCGCAACTATTAAGCTACGGCCCCTCCGTCACCGTTCTTTCCCCACCCGAACTCAAAGCCATGCTCCTTACCGACCTCCGCGCCGCCCTTGCCAACTATGAACAATAGGCGCACACGAACGGCACCTAAGAGGGTGTTTAATAACAGATGTTATGAAACACCATCTTACTAAAATATTTTCAAGTTATAATTTGGAGGTTATTAGAGGAAAAACACTTATCTTTGCCAACGGCTGTCGCGCCACACGGCGGTGTGAGCAAAACATCCGATCTTAAAACCGATGTTATTAAACACCCTCTTATAACCTATCATGGATAACACGAATCAGCAATGCCGCCGTGTGCGGCCGATGGAAAAAGTCGCCGTGAGGTTCTCCGGCGATTCGGGCGACGGAATGCAGCTCGCAGGCAACATCTTCACCAACGTGTCGGCCGGGCTGGGCAACTCGGTCTCCACTTTCCCCGATTATCCCGCAGAAATACGCGCCCCGCAGGGGTCGCTCGGCGGAGTGAGCGGATTTCAGGTTAGTGTAGGCTCGGGAGTACACACACCCGGCGACGAATGCGACGTGCTGGTGGCCATGAACCCTGCCGCACTCAAGCAGAGCTACAAGTTCCTGAAGCCTGGCGGCGTAATCATCATCGACATCGACTCGTTCAAAGAAGACGGCCTGAAGAAAGCCAAGTTCGAGACATCCGACCCCATTGCCGAACTGGGTATCACCGCCCAGGTGGTGGAAGTGCCGGTGACCGCAATGACAAAAGCAGCTCTCGCCGACAGCGGTATGGACAACAAGGCAATACTCAAATGCCGCAACATATTCACCCTCGGTTTGCTCTGCTGGCTGTTCGACCGCCCGGAGGAGAGCGCCCGCAAAATGCTGCAAGAAAAATTCGCCAAGAAACCCGCTGTCTACGAGGCTAACGCCAAGGTGCTCCGCGCGGGCTACGACTATGGCCACAACATCCACGCCTCCGTATCGACCTACCGTATCGACACCGACGAGATACGCCCCGGTGTCTACACCGACATAAAAGGTAACGAAGCCACGGCATGGGGCCTCATAATGGCTTCGGAAAAATCGGGTCGCCCCCTTTTCCTCGGGAGCTACCCCATAACCCCAGCCACCGACATTCTCCATGAACTTGCAAAGCGCAAGGACCTGGGAGTGAAAGCCTGCCAGATGGAAGATGAGATAGCGGGCGTATGCTCTGCCATCGGAGCATCCTTCTCCGGCTCGCTGGGTGTGACTTCCACATCCGGACCCGGCCTGGCTCTTAAAGGGGAAGCCATCGGCCTGGCAGTCATGGCCGAACTGCCACTGGTAGTCATCGACGTGCAGCGCGGAGGCCCCTCCACCGGCCTCCCTACAAAGACCGAACAGACCGACCTCAACCAGGCTCTCTACGGACGCAACGGCGAATCGCCCCTGGCAGTGGTAGCCCCGCTGTCACCCACCGATTGCTTCGACATGGCTTTCGAGGCTTCGCGCATCGCCGTGGAACACATGACCCCCGTGATACTCCTTAGCGACGCTTTCATCGGCAACGGCTCATCGGCATGGCGCATACCCGAAGCCGGGGAATATCCCGAAATCCGCGTGCCTTATGTACCTGAAGATAAACGCGAGGGGTGGCGCCCCTACATGCGCGACCCCGAGACGCTTTCACGCTATTGGGCAATACCGGGCCGCGACAAACTCACACATCGCCTCGGAGGCCTGGAGAAAGACATAAACACCGGCGCAATCTCAACCGACCCGGCCAACCATGCACGCATGGTGGAAATCCGCAGTGAAAAGGTTGCCCGCATAGCCAACGACATCCCCCTGCAGGAAGTGTTGTGTGATTCGCCCGAAACCGACACACTGCTCGTGGGATGGGGAGGCACCTTCGGACATCTCTACACCGCCGCAGAGGAACTCAACCGCGAGGGGCACAAAGTGGCATTGGCACAGTTCCGCTACATAAACCCGCTTCCTGCCAACACCGCCGAAATCCTGCGCCGCTTCCGCCGCGTCATAGTGGCCGAACTCAACACCGGCCAGTTCGCCGACTACCTCCAGGCACGTTTCCCCGATGTGGAAATCCGCCGCATAAACAAGGTGGAAGGCCAGCCTTTCCTCGTCCACGAAATAGTGGAAGCCGTCAAGAATCTAAAATAACCAGAAACCAGAAGCAGGAAACCAGAAGCAAGAAATGAGAAGTAAGAAGTGAGAAACAAGAAGTAAGAAGCAAACCTTCTAACAACTAAAAACTAATAACTAAAAACTATCATCGCTTTTGCCTTTCCGTCTTTTGTCTTAAATCAAAATAAAACCATGTGTTACAAAGCACAAGATTATAAAAGCGACCAGCCGGTGCGCTGGTGCGCCGGTTGCGGCGACCATGCCGTGCTCAACTCCCTCCACAAGGCGATGGCCACCCTCGGCACGGCACCCGAGATGACAGCCGTAATCTCCGGCATCGGCTGCTCTTCGCGTCTCCCCTACTATATGAACACATTCGGCTTCCACACCATCCACGGACGTGCGGCAGCCGTGGCCACCGGCTTCAAGGTTGCCAACCCGGAAATGACCGTATGGCAGATTTCGGGCGACGGCGACGGTCTCGCAATCGGCGGCAACCATTTCATCCATGCCGTGCGACGCAACGTAGACATAAACATGCTCCTGCTAAACAACCGCATCTACGGTCTCACCAAGGGGCAGTATTCCCCCACATCCGAACGCGGTTTCGTGTCGAAATCATCCCCTTACGGAACCACCGAGGACCCGTTTATCCCTGCCGAACTTGTGTTCGGCGCACGCGGCAACTTCTTCGCACGCACAATCGACGTGGACCTCGCAACCTCGCAGGAGGTGATGGTGGCTGCGGCACACCACAAAGGCACATCCGTGGTTGAAATCTTGCAGAATTGCATGATTTTCAACAACGGCATACACACCCACGTGACCGACAAGGCATTCCGTGCCGACCGCACAATCCACCTGCGCCACGGCGAGAAAATGCTCTTCGGAAATGACAACGAAAAGGGGCTGGTGCGCGACGGCTTCCTGGTGAAAGCCGTGGAAATCGGCAAGGACGGCTACACCATAGACGACGTGCTCGTCCACGATGCCCACACCCAATCAAATTTCCTCCACCAGCAACTCGCGATGATGGACGGCAACGAACTCCCGCTTGCCGTGGGCGTTATACGCGACGTAGAGGCTCCTACCTACGACGACGGCGTGACCCGTCAAGTGGAGGAAGTGCGTGCCCGCAAAGGATTCACCACCCTCCGCGACATGATTCTCGCCGGCGACACCTGGACAGTGGAATAAACACGTATAACCGCTCCTGCGGGCGGCTTGTAACTCCAAGATACATGACCCTCAAAAACATCCTCTTCGACCTTGGCGGCGTAATAGTTGACATACGCCGCCAAGATTGCATCGACGCTTTTCAAAAACTCGGCTTCACCGACATAGCCGACTACCTCGGAGATTACGGACAAAGCGGCTTCTTCCTCGGCATAGAGGACGGTTCCCTAACCCCCGAAGAATTCCGCGCACAACTGCGCCGTCACATCCCCGGCGAGGTATCCGACGCGCAACTCGACGACGCTTTCAACGCTTTCATCACCGGCATACCGCTGCAACGTCTACAGGCGCTTCGCCGTCTCCGTGCCGAAGGATGGAAGCTCTATGTCGTTTCCAACACCAACCCCATAATGTGGGACCAGTCGCTGCACCGCGAATTTGAAAAGGAGGGGAACAACCGCGAGGACTATTTCGACGGCATCGTCACATCCTTCGAGGCGAAATGCTGCAAGCCCGGTCGGGCTATCTTCGATAAGGTCACAGCCGATTTCGGCATCAATCCCGCCGAAACAATCTTTTTCGATGATTCACAGGCCAATTGTTCCATTGGAGCCTCACTCGGCTTCCAGGCCATCCACGTGCCGCCGGGCTTAGAATTCATCGACCTCATGCCCGGGCGCAACCAACCGCCATCGTGCGCAGGGTGCTGTTAACCAAATAGCTCACGGAATTGTTATAAGGGCATGACAAGAATAATCTTACGATATTTCCTGTGGGCAACCATCCTGCTGCTCACCGCCATTCTCCCCGCGTCGGGTGCCGCACATGATTGGCAACCCGACATCCTCGGCGACGGCTTCGAAATGCGCCACGTCGACCAAGGGGAGGACTATTCCGGCAAAATCAACTCAACCATAATACGCAAACTCACCCCCGACTCCCGACGCGGGGTGCTCTACATCCACGGCTTCAACGATTACTTCTTCAACGCTAAGATGGGCGATGAATTCGTAGGCCACGGCTACGATTTCTATGCCGTGGACCTGCGCAAATACGGACGCTCCATCCTCCTGGGGCAGAAATTATTTGAAGTCCGCAGCCTTACGGAATATTTCCCCGACATAGACTCCGCCCTGGTTGTGATGCAACGTGCGGGATTGGAGGAAATAGTGCTGATGGGGCATTCCACAGGCGGCCTTATCTCGGCCTACTACATGGCCGAAAATCCCGGCGCACCGGTAGACGCGCTCATCCTCAACAGCCCCTTCCTCGACTGGAACCTCGGATGGAAAGAACGCCTGGTGCCGCTCATCTCATGGTGGGGGCTCATCTCACCCGACACACGCATCCCACAAGGAAAATCCACAGCCTACGCTGAAAGCCTGCTGAAGAAATATCACGGCGACTGGACCTATAATACACGCTGGAAACTCGAGCAGTCGCCCGATGTGACCGCCGGATGGGTACGCGCCATCAACCAGGCACAGCACGCCCTGCGCGACGGCAAAGCCCGCATCAGCATTCCAATACTGTTAATGTATTCCTCCGCCAGCATCAGCGGTGACCAATGGACACCAG
>Ga0137307_101822_pt1 | contig 16762 bp, 12 predicted proteins | sample NAcewD2O_March_2_FD_97180 | JGI IMG/M metagenome (GOLD analysis project Ga0137307, IMG submission 97180) | Mouse cecal microbial communities from Vienna, Austria - N-Acetylglucosamine amended D2O_March | ecosystem: Host-associated > Mammals > Digestive system > Large intestine > Cecum | place...
CATTCCCGGAATCGGTAAAGTTTATTCAGCCGGTATCTTAGCCGAAATGGGCTCCATTAAGGCTTTTCCTAATGCCAATGCCCTCGCAAAATACTGTGGTATCGTTTGGAACGATAATGACTCTGGCGACTTCGTAGCCGAAGACAGACACATGAGCAAGGCTGGCAACAGATATCTGCGCTACTACATCATAGAAGCTGCCGGAAGTGTCATAAGACACTGTCCTGAATACAAAGCCTTCTATGACAAGAAATATGCTGAGACAAGAAACCATCAGCATAAACGAGCACTCGCGTTGACTTCCCGTAAATTTATACGTCTGCTCTTCGGTCTGCTGGACAAGGGCCAACTCTACTCTCCGGAAAAGAGTAGGTAATCCATACCATATATCAAACTTACGTTCTTTTCAGACCGTAGGTCTATTAAGGTTACCCTTTTCCATGAAAATCTTTTTCATTTTCCTCTTGACATATTACCAAATTGCTTTCTCGTTTCTTGTAACACATAATTTATAATCTAACTGTTCTTTAAGCTCTGTCACATGAGATATAATACCAATGAGCCGATTCCCCACAGACAGCTCCCGCAACACCTCTATCGCTTTTTTTCTGGATTCCTCGTCCAAAGAACCAAACCCTTCGTCAATAAACATCATGTCCAGACGGATTCCCCCGCTCTGGCGCATTACAATATCGGAAAGTCCCAGGGCAAGAGATAATGCAGCCAAAAAGGATTCACCCCCGGACAAGGTACGGATATCCCGCAGTGTTCCGGTGGGAATGGCATATACCATTAAATCCAATCCCTCATTCTTTCCCTTCCCTGCGGAATCCTCCTTCATGCTCAGCATAAACTGCCTGTCCGTCATTTTAATAAAGCGCTTATTTGCCTGGGCAATAATCTGTTTCAAATATCTTCTCTGAACATAGGTTTCCAAATCCATTTTCACAGACTGGGTAAGCCGTCCCCCTGCAGCCTTAGAAAGGCTTTCCGCCACTGCCGCATCTCTTTTCAGCGCCTTACTCTCCTCTTCCAAGGAAATCAAATTCTTTTGTATCTTTCTGTTAGTTTCATTGGCGGCATGGTATCCCATATGTTGTTCCTCCATATCCTTTAAACGCTGGCTTAATTCCTTTTCCTGTCTCTGGAGTTCCTCCATATCCTGCTGCTGTTTGCCTCTCAGCTGGGATAAAAGACCTTTGACCTCCCCTTCTTTTAAATTCACCTGGTTCTGGTAAGAACGTATTTCTTCTTCCCACTGCTCCCTGTCTTTTTCTTCCGCCAGATTTTCCCGGTATTGTGTCTCGCTCTCAAACCCTGCTTCTTTCCGCATCCTTTGAAATAACGTATCCTGGCCTTCCAACTCTCTTCGCAGTCTATTTTCTTCACTCTCTACAGCTTCCAGATTTCCCCTGTTGGTGCTGATTTCCCCCTGCATCTTTTGAATGCGCTCCCTGGCTTCCTCTGTCTTTTTGTCAAAGTAAGAAATTCCTTCCTGGCCATGACAAGTTTTGGCTCCATTTTTCACATCACGGAGAAATCCCTTCCAATCTGCCGCATGTCTCAGGCTTTTTTCCCACTCTCCTGCCTCTTTCTCCAAGACCTCCTGCTCTTTAAGGATTCTATCTCTCGATTCCTCCTCTGAAAACGCCTCTCCAAAAAATTCTTTCACATGAATAAAAAACTGCTGCCAAATATCCCTGGCCTTCTGTTCTCTTAAACGGTATTCCTGCCCGGCCTGCTCTCTTTGTTCCTCGGCGCTGTCCCTGATTTTCCTGGCCTTTTCCACCTCCTGCTGGCTTACCGCCTCACCGGAGAGATTTGCCAGCCGGGGATGCTCCCTGGAACCGCATACAGGGCAGGGTTCTCCCTGGGAAAGTCCTTTTGCCAATATCCCTGCCTGCTCCCGTAGGAACACAGAATATTTCTTCTCGTAATCTTCCCGCTTTGCAAGGCTCTCCTCAACAAGCTTCTGCCAGGCCGCTTTCTTCTCCTCCTCCTGCTGCCTGTGCTCTGTGCAGATTAAAAGCTCCCCGGAAAGAAGGTTTAAAGTATATATTTGCCTCCGGCAGAAAAGCCATCGGACTGCATTCTGAGATAATTCCATGGATTGGCTCAGTATTTCATCCTTTGCCCTTAAAGTTTCAGCATTTTTTTCCTTTTCTTCCAATGCCTTTCTTACATTTCTCACATTTTCTTCGCTGTGCCGGACTTTTTCTGCCATCTCCCCCCGCTTCAAGCGCTTTTCCATTTCCCCAATCTCACCCTGGCGTCCTAAGAGCGTTTCCTGCTCCGAAAGGGCTTTTTTCCATGCATCAAAGAGTTTTTCCGTCTCCTTGGCCCTGATTATCACATCCATAATTTTCTGATGCTCATTTTGGCACTCTGTGCGGGCAGCCGCGATTTCTTTCTCCTTCTTTTTTCCAAAAGAGAGATAGTCCTCCAAAATCGAAAGCTTTGACCTGTATTCCCCGGAATCTTCCCGGGCCTGATACCCACAGGGAGCGATTGTCCGGGCAAATTCCTGATGAAATGCCTGATTATTCTCCTCTAACTTTTTTTCAATATTAGCAGCGTGCTGCCGAAATTCCTCCTGGATTTTTACATAGATGCCCGTGCCGAAAAGGTGGCTGAAAATCTTTTTTCTCTCATCTGTTTTGGCATATAAAAGCTTTAAAAAATCCCCCTGGGCTATCATAGCCATCTGGCTAAACTGTTCCCCCGTCAATCCAATAATCTCCCGGATACGCTCCTCCGTCTCCTGCTTTTTGCCTGGAAATACCGTGCCATCCGGCAAAAAAAGTTCTACGCCCTGAGCCACTTTCTGCTGCTTCACTTTCCCGTTTTTTAATGTCTTTTCTATCTGATATTCTGGATTTCTGGTAATCTGATATTCCTCGCCCTGAAGAGAAAACACAAACCTTACATAGGTTTTTGTCTCCTTTCCCGCATAATGGCTGCGCATCATAGCACCGCTTCTCTCCCCGCCGCTGGTCTTCCCGTAAAGGGCGTACATCATAGCGTCAAAAACTGTGGTTTTCCCCGCCCCCGTATCCCCGGTAATTAAAAATAACCCTTCCTGTTTCCGGGAAAAATCCACTGTCTCCACACCTCCGTAAGAGCCAAAGGCTGACATCTCAATATAGACTGGCTTCATCTTCTCCCTCCTCGGATTCCGCTGTACATTTTAAAATCACTTTCTCTGCCAAAGACCGTTCCTCCTCTGTGATATCCCTTCCCCTCATCTCACGGAAAAAGGATAGAAATGCACAAAGCGGCTCCATTTCCTCCACTTCCTCAAAAGAAATATCCATGGCGTCTCTGGTTCGTTTATTGTCCACCCCCAGCTCCAAAATTCTGTGGTACATTTCCTTTAGCTCTTCCATTGGCTCATATGCCTCAATCTCATCCGTCAGCATAATACTCACAAAATCTTCCACTATGCTCCCCTGTGCCAGATCTAAGATTTCATAAAGTCTTCCCTTCAACTTTCTCACCCTGCGCATTGGGGTTAAGGGCAGCTCATCTATTACCGGTTCTTTTCCCTTCCCCTCCATAGTTACCATTGTAACCGTTTTTTCCTGATCCGCCTCGCTGACAGAATAGGCAAGAGGGGTGCCGCAGTACCGGATAAATTTCCCCATATTCTGCGGACGGTGAATATGGCCCAATGCCCCGTAATCAAAATCCTTTAAAATGGAAATATCCACCTGGTCAATACCTCCCACGGAAATTGTCTCCGAATCGCTCTGCTGCGGTTTTCTCCCGGATGAAGTGTAAAACTGGTGGGATAAAATCACATTTCTTTCTTCCCTGTTGACAGTTTCCCGTTCCAACAAAAATTTTAAGGCTTCCTCATAGGAGGAAAAGGGTTCCTTTCTAAATTTCCGCAAATGGGAAGGTTTTGTAAAGGGAAGCAGATAAAAGTTCACCTTCCCCCATGAATCCTCCAAAACAACTTTCCTTAAAAACTCCCCCTCCTCCATAGGCGGCAGCCCTGCCATATAAACCTTTTGTCTGGCCAGAATATCACTGGCAAAGGAAATCCGTTTCCCGCTGTCATGATTCCCGGCAATCACAAAAACACTTATATTTGGAACTTTCCGGCACAAACTGGTAAGAAAGAAATCAAAAAGCTCCACTGCCTCACCGGAGGGGACGCCGGCATCATAGATATCCCCTGCTAAAAGCAGGGCATCGGGCCTTTCCCTTTCCGCCAAATATATAATACTCTCCAGTATATGCCGCTGTTCCTCCCTTAGGCTGTAGTGATGAAGCTGTTTTCCAATGTGAAGATCCGATATATGAAAAAATTTCATATTTGTTCCCTTTCTAAAAAATTTATGGTATAATAAGTGTCAGGAATGACATTACGTGACTTTAAAAAGCCGCAATAATATTTGTAAAGGAGGCTTCTTGAAATGCCCGCATCTGGTAAACATTACTTATTTGACGCACCCAGAGAATGCAAAGACTGCCGGCGTCCTCTGCCAAAAGACTACACAGGAGACATCTGCCCTCGCTGCAAAGAGCGCGACTTATTTTCCCGGGTAAAAGAATACATCCGGGCCAACGATGTAACCGAATATATGGTAGCTGAGGAATTTAAAATTCCTCTGAGTAAAGTAAAGCACTGGATTCGCGAAGGCCGAATCGAATATAAAGAACTGGCCAGCAAACCCAAAATTGAAGCTATGCACTGTGTAAAATGTGGTACTCCCATTCAATTTGGCTCTATCTGTTCCCAGTGCCAGAGAAAATCAAAAATGTCAGGCGCTACTACATATGCACTCAAGGATAAGGACGAACGATTCCATACACTATCTGATAAAGATCAAAAATAAAGAATGAGAAACACTTTTTGGTGTTTCTCATTTCTTTTATTTTAAAAATCCACTGATAATCTGCTGTTCTGCCTCCGCCTCCGTCAGTCCCAAGGTCATAAGCTTTATTAGCTGCTCCCCTGCAATTTTCCCGATGGCAGCCTCATGGATTAGACTGGCGTCCACATGGTTTGCCGTAAGCTGTGGGCTGGCGGTAACACAGGACTCGTCCATAATAATGGCATCGCATTCACTGTGTCCTGCACAAGCTGCGTTTCCATTAATCCGGGAAAAGAACTCCTGCTTGGAAGAATCCCTTGCCACAGACCGGGAAATCACATTGGCGCTGCAGTTCTCCCCGTTTAAATCCACTTCAAACTCTGTCCGGGCATACTGTTTTCCATGGGTCATAATTTTTTCCTTTACCTCAAGCCTTGCCCCTTCTTTCAACGTGCCTCTTGTAATGCGGTTGGTAGAATCAATGCCCTTAATTTGGGTTGTCTCCATTTCCAGATAAGCGTTTTCCTCCAAATGCACCACCGTGACAGGGTTCATAATATTTTCCCCGCTGCCGTCCCCCTCACCGTAGTGTTTTTCCACATAGCGGACTTTGGCGTTCTTTTTCACATAAAAGGTATGGATTCCCTCATGCTTAGATGTATCCACACCGCAGTTGTGGATTCCGCACCCGGCAATAATGGTGACATCACAATCCTCACCAATGTAAAAATCATTGTACACCATCTCCTGATGCCCGCTCTCGCTTAAAATAACGGGAATGTGTACACTCTCATTTTTTGTCCCGGGCTTTATTACAATGTCAATGCCCTCTTTATCTTCCTTTGTAACTATCTCTATATTTGCCGTATTGTTCCTGCCCGCTTTCTGACCGTTTGCACGGATGTTATAAGCCCCTGCAGGCACCTCGTGCAGGCCTGCCACCTGCTCTAAAAGATTTCTTTGAATTGTATCCATAGTCCCCCCTATTTCGTCTTATCCATTAAAGTCTTGCAGCTTCCCTCTGCGTTTAACAGCATGGGAAGAATCTCGTCCTTCGTTCCCACAGCGGAAACTTCACCGTCTTTTACCAGCACAATTTTATCCGCCACATTTAAAATTCTCTCCTGATGGGAGATAATCAAAATCATGCCGTTGATTTCCTGGCGCATTCTCTCAAAGACGTGGATTAAACTATTAAAACTCCACAAATCAATCCCCGCCTCCGGCTCGTCAAAAATGGAAAGCTTGGTCCCTCTGGCCGTTACCATGGCAATCTCAATCCTCTTTAACTCCCCCCCGGAAAGGCTGTTGTTAATCTCCCTGTCAATGTACTCCCTGGCACAGAGCCCTACCTCCGACAGTATGTCGCAGATTTCGGAAATCTTCATGGTGCGCCCCGCAGCTAAAGTAATTAAATCTTTTACGGTAAGGCCCTTAAAATGCACCGGCTGCTGAAATGCGTAGCTGATGCCTGCTTTGGCCCTCTCAGTTATATTCATCCCCGTAATATCCACCCCGTCCAGAAAAATCTGTCCGGACGCCGGTGTGATAATCCCCGCTATCACTTTTGCAAGGGTGGATTTCCCCCCGCCGTTTGGCCCTGTAATAGCTACAAAATGGTCTTCTATCTTTAAATTTATATTTTTTAATATCTCCCGGTGTTCCCCGTCGTCCACCTCATAAGATATGCCGCGCAATTCTAACATGTCAGCCTCCTGTTTTTCGCCTATTCTATATTTTGGTAAAATTACTTTTCTATTATACTACCGGAGTGCAAAAACGGCAACTGAAAAATCACGTCTGGGCAAACCTTGTTTACCCAGCTTTTCTATGGTATCATAAGTACTATATCAAATACAAAAAGGAGACAGTAACTGTGAAAATTTCCACCCGCGGACGGTATGCATTCCGCATGATGATTGATTTGGCAAAACACTATAATGAAGGCTTTATCTCTTTAAAGGACATTTCCACCCGTCAAAATATCTCCAAAAAATATTTAGAACAGATTATCCCCTTTTTAAACCGGGGAGGCCTGCTCTACGCCAACAAAGGCCACACCGGAGGATATCAGCTTGCAAAACCTCCCTCCCAGATTACGGTGCGGGAAATTTTGGAAAGCGCCGAGGGAAGCCTTGCCCCTGTAAGCTGTATGGAGCAAAATCCCAACCTGTGTGAAAACTGCCAAGGCTGCCTTACCCTGCCCATTTACAAAGGGCTGTACCAGGTAATGCTGGATTACCTAAACGGCATTACCCTGCAGGATGTTTTAGAGGGGCAGACAGGAAACGAATACTCTATCTAATTCCATTCATATTTACGGAGGGTTTATGAAACAATTTTTATTATTCCAGTTAAGAAATGTCTGTTACAATTCCTACAACTATTTTTCCGATTCCCTGGCTAAAGAACTTGGGACAAACCATACCGTCACCGTCTTTTCCGGGGAAAAAGAACCCTTAGAGGCAATGGAACGCTTCGCAGGCCAAAGGTTTGATGCCATGGTGGACTTTAATTCCAATCTCCCCAAGCTGAAAATGGATGATGACGCCTATTTTCTGGATCAGATACATGCGCCTTTTTTTGACTTTATCCTGGACCATCCCCTGTACCACCACGACATGCTGAAACAACCTTTAAAGAACTTTCATGTGGTCTGTCTGGATGAAAATCACAAAACCTACATTGAGACTTATTACCCCCATATCGCCTCCGTCCATGTGCTTCCCATGACAGGGGAAGACATCGCCCCCAAGCAGGAGGGGTATCCGGAAAAAAACATAGACCTTCTTTTTTCCGGCTCCTACACTTCCCCTGGGGAAGTGGCGGTTTCCATTGAAAAGATCCCAAGTTTTATGGGGAAAATAACCAAAGAACTGATTCATGCTATGAAAAAAGACCCCGCCCTCACCCAGGAAGCTGCCCTTCGGGCCATGCTGCCGGATTTGGACGAAATTGTGGAAGAATTATTCCCCCTGCATATGCAGGCATGTTTTCTGGCAGATACTTATATCCGTGCCTGGCGCAGAGAAAACCTCTTAACCTCCCTGGCCAAGTCCGGGGTATCCACGACCCTCTGCGGCAACGGCTGGCGGAAATCCCCTATTGCGGACTTTCAAAACGTATCCGTCATAGACGACATGGATTTTAAGGATACCTTTTCCTGTTTCCGCCGGGCAAAAATCACCTTAAATCTCATGCCGGAATTTAAGGCCGGCGCCCACGACAGGGTATATTCTGCCATGTTAAATAAAAGTCTCTGCCTGACAGATTCTTCCCTGATGCTGAAAAAGCAGTTTTCCCATGGAAAAGAGCTGGTATTCTATCAGGTCCGCCAGCCTGAAATGCTGTGTGAAACGGTAAAAAAACTGCTCCTTGACGAGGAAAAACGAATCGAAATTACAGAAAATGGGCATAAATCAGCCCAGGCAGAACATACCTGGGCTCATCGGGCTAAAAATTTCTTACAGTTTACAGACAATATCCATGCCTGATGTTTTATCTTGTAATTTTCCTTCCGTATTTTATGGAAATGAAATCCAAAAACTTTTCGTCCGGCTCAAACCGTATACAGGTAGTCACCCCTGCATCCTGGTGAACGATCTCATACACCTTCCGGTCCGGCTTGCGGCTGCTGACATCCACAATCTTCGTCCCGGAATTCTGGTGGATGTTGTAAAGGGACGGGTCGTTTACAGGAACAATAGAAGTCACGTTGTCCATATGGATGCTTAAAATATGTTTGCGTTTACTCTTGGCGCGGATTTTGTCAAAATCCAAATCCCCGTCAAAGTAAGTGTATTCATACTCCAGCCCGGTGCGGAAGGTCCCCCACCACCAAAATGCCATGGCGGCAATAAATAGGGGTGCAAAGGAAAACATATTAATCCAGATACATCCCAGCAGGGTCAGGGCCACCAAAAGCAGAGCCACATTGCGCAAAATCAAAGTTCCTTTTGTAGGTCTTGCCGAGAGCAACACCGTATTTTGAAAATCGTACATACATCTAACCTCTCATCTAAAGTCATTCGGACAGTAACCGTAATAAACATTATAATACTTTTTCCATAAAATTACTAATAAAATTTTTGTGAAATTTATTTCCCTAACCCTTTCACCTGGAACCCTTGTATTTTCCCCTGTAAAGTGGTACTATAAGGTTAAATTTTTAACAAAGTTGATAGGAGGTTTTTTTCATGGATTTTGCAAAAGAATACGAACAGAAACTTACAACTGCCGACGAAGCAGTAAAAATCATTAAATCCGGGGACTGGGTGGATTACGGATGGTGTAACGGCACTCCTGACGCTCTGGATAAAGCCCTTGCCAAAAGAACCGACGAGTTAAAAGACATCAATCTCCGGGGCGGAATTCTCTTAAAGCCTCTGGCAGTGTTTGAGCGGGAAGATGCCGGTGAGCACTTCACCTGGAACTCCTGGCATATGTCAGGCCTTGAGAGAAAATATATCAACCGCGGCTGCGCATATTACGCTCCCATCCGCTACTCTGAACTTCCCCGGTACTACAGGGAATCCGCCACAAAAAACGATGTGGCTATGTTCCAGGTTACACCCATGGACAAACACGGCTACTTTAACTTTGGGCCGAATGCTTCCCACTTAATGGCTGTCTGCGAGACCTCCAAGAAAATTATTGTGGAGGTAAACGAAAATATGCCCCGCTGCTTAGGCGGCTTTGAAAACGGCATCCATATCTCCCAGGTAGATTACATTGTTGAGGGAGAAAATCCGGCAATCGGCGAACTGGGTGCAGGGGGAGAGCCGACAGATGTTGACATTGCAGTGGCAAAATTAATTGTGGAAGAGATTCCAAACGGCGCCTGCTTACAGCTTGGAATCGGCGGTATGCCCAACACCGTGGGCTCCATGATTGCAGAATCCGACTTAAAAGACTTAGGGGTACATACGGAAATGTATGTTGATGCCTTTGTTGACATTGCAAAAGCCGGGAAAATCAACGGCTCCAAAAAGAATATCGACCGTTTCCGCCAAACCTTCGGCTTTGGATGCGGAACAAAAAAAATGTACGACTATCTGGATAACAACCCGGAAATGTTAAGCGCTCCCGTAAGCTATACCAACGATATCCGTTCCGTAAGTTCACTGGACAACTTTATCTCTATCAACAATGCCGTGGATTTGGATTTGTTCGGCCAGGTAAATGCAGAATCTGCAGGTGTGAAACACATCAGCGGCGCAGGCGGACAGCTCGACTTTGTGCTTGGCGCTTACCTTTCCAATGGCGGAAAGAGCTTTATCTGCTGCTCCTCCACCTTTAAGACGAAGGACGGCACCTTAAAATCACGTATACTGCCCACATTAAATCCTGGCTCCATCGTAACCGACACCCGTGCAAATGTGCACTATGTGGTAACAGAATACGGTAAAGTAAACTTAAAAGGTTTATCCGCATGGCAGCGTGCAGAGGCCTTAATTTCCATTGCCCACCCGGATTTCAGGGATGAGCTCATTGCCGAGGCCGACAAAATGAAAATCTGGCGCAGAAGCAACAAATAAAAAAAACTTATAAAAAATGGTCATTGCAATTTTTGTCGAAAGAAGGTATAATAAGCACATAAAATAATGTGCAGCGACATTCATTTATATGTGACCTAGAGAAAAAGAGATGGTTATATACATAACAGAAATGTTATTTTATAGTCATGCTCTTTTTTTATACCCAAAAGGGACATGTCATGCCCTGCCACAAAGTTTTCTGCTTCAGGAATGGCATCTTTATAAGAAAATAGCAGGAGAAGGTTCTTATAAAGCGGATTGTCCCGTAAAATGTACAGGAAACATCCTCCGGGTATACCTGGATGCGCAGAAAACAGCGCAATAATAAGGAAAGGAGATTTTAATGAAACAGGCATTTTACGATGCGGTTACAGATAATCCTATCATCGCAGCCATTAAAGATGAAAAGGGATTGGAAAAATGCTTAAATTCCAAAGATACCAGCGTGGTATTTGTGTTGTATGGGGACGTAAGTACTATCGCCGGAATTGTGGAACATATAAAAGAAGCAGGCAAAACCGTAGTGGTACACATGGATTTAATCGCAGGTTTAAGTTCAAGGGTGGAGGCAGTGGATTTTATCTCCTGCTACACAAAGGCCGACGGAATTATTTCCACCCGAATTGAACAAATTAAACGCGCAAAAGAATTATCTTTAAGTACCATATACCGTATTTTTGTGATTGATTCCAAAGTCATTGATAATCTGAATACCCATATCAAAGAGTATGCAGATATCGTGGAAATTCTGCCGGGCCTGATGCCCAAAATCATAAAAATTATGGCTTCCAATTTGGGTGTTCCAATTATTGCAGGGGGATTGATTTCCGAAAAAGAAGATGTATTAGCTGCACTGAACGCAGGGGCTATTGCTATTTCCACAACGAATCCAAACGTATGGGAAATGTAACTGCAGGTACATAAGTGTTAAGGGGGATTATGTATGTGTTATTCGACAAAGAGAAAAATTGCGGATTGTGTCAAGGAATTAATGTATCACAAGGAAATTCGGAAGATTACAATTCAGGATATCATGGCTGCAACCAATATGAGCCGTCAAAGTTTTTATTACCATTTTAAAGATATCTATGATGTCTTAGAGTGGATTGCAATTCATGATTTTGCAGAGGCTGTTAATTGTGACGAAAATGCCGGTTTGGAAGAGTGGGTTCTCAAATTAATACAGGTCATTCAGAGAGATAAATTCTTTTATGACAAAATTGTACGTGAAATTGAATGGCCGAAAATACTGCACAGTGTGAAAAAACCCATCGAATGGCAAATCAAAAAAATGTATAAAAATTATGACAGATTTGGCGTTAAGAGATATGCAAAAGAGTGGCAGTTTTTTGTAGATTTCTTTAGCACTTCCTTTTCCTATTATATGTTAGATTATATTTATCAGAGAAAACATTTAAGCGATGAGGAAATAATAAAAGATTTTCAGTTTATGATTTCTATACTCAACGGCTCCCAGTTAGTAGCCCCTGTGGATTATATCGGAGCAAATGTAGCTGCCAGCTAAACAACAACATAAAGAGCAAAAAAAATTGCAGGCTTTGTCTGCAATTTTTTTTGCGCAAATCATATATTTCATTTTTATAGAAAACTGTCCACGGCTCCGTTCCCCATTTGAATCTTTTCTATCACACAGCTATGTTCTTCACATAAATCCTTTACCTCATGCTCTGTAAAACCGGTAAATTCCTCAAAATATATGGATCTGTCATGGAATACTCCCAAAACATATTTAATGCCGAATGTTCCCCGTATTTTTCACCGGCAAAATGCCTGTCATATAAGCCAACGCCACATAGGGCTGGTCTTTTAAAAGATTTCTCAAAAAGTCCAGGTACGGTTTCTGCAACTCCTCTAAATTCCGCCGTTCCCGCATCACACAGACCCACGCAAGCATTTTTAAAGCCATGGATTTACCGAAACGCCTGGGTCTGCTGACACATATATTTTTTTCAACTTTCCATTTATTTGGCTTTCCTTTTGTGAAAACTATACAAAAAAAATATTAACATTGATTTTGTCAATTTATTTTACCTCTATTTTAAGTTATTATTAATTAAATTAAGTGCGATTATTCAGATTAATTTTACTTGAAATTTGATTAATTACTCTTGGTTTTGTAGCAAAACATATTCAAGGAGGAAAAGCATGAGAAGAAAAGTTTTATTGAAACGAATGGCGGCAATGGGCTTGGCTGCGGCAGTGACAATCTCGTCTGTTTGTCTGCCGGATAACCAGGTTACGGTACATGCCGCAAATGCAGTGTCATCAGATGTTTCCGTTACGCCGGAGGATATCCTTAACACAGAGACCCAGGAAGAACAGAATCAAGACACTGAGACACAACAAGACACCGAGGACAGTGAAAACAAAGGAACTACAGACACTGAGACCGCCCAGGACACCGAAATGCCCCAGGATACTGAGACACAGGAAAATACCTCGGCAAAAGATGAAAGTCAGACACCTCAGGCAGGCCAGACACCAGAAACGGAACAGGAGCCTGAAACAGAAGTGATTCCTGAATCTACGGAAGTAACGCCCTCCACAGAATCCACGGAGGAGACCACAGAGGCCGAAGACACCGAATTAACAGAGGGTACAGAGGAACTGGCTGCGGCTGGGACTGCCTTTTATACCGGCACAAAAACCGTAGCATCAGACGCTTTAAACCTGACAACAGAGGATTGGGATAATAAAGCGGAAATTAAGTATGATGAAAGCATTTCCGGTATCACCGCCCCAGAAAACTTTACCATGACAGCTACTGTCTCTTTAGATGACGCATCCTATGCCTCATTGTCCAATGGGGAAAATTATATAAAAACCCAGGGCGTTGTAAAACTGGGAGACGATTGGTCATGGAATGACAGTAAGGATATTAAACAATTAAAAAAAGACAGCTTTACACAGTCGGGAAATACCTATCAGACAGAAATCGCCATATCCTTTACCGATATCACTCCCGCCGACTTAAAAGGTATCTATTTTGAAATTGTGGGACAAGGATTTAACGGAACTGTATCTGTTTCCAACGTAAAACTGTTAAAAGGCGAAGACGCTGCTCCCCTTCCCTCCCAGGGTCCTTACACGGTGGATGACTTTGAAGATGCTGCTGCAGGAAGCAATGCAGGATGGACAAAGGAAGAGGGGTATAAGTACGATGGGGATGTCACCACCTCTGTGACAGCTTTAAACGGCAGCAACCAGTTAAAAGTAGGGCTGGATTACAGCAAAAATTCTGCCGAGGGATGGAGCGAGGCAAAAATTAAAAAGAATATTGCCGGAGGCATCGACGTGTCCGCCTACAATCTTTTAACCTTTGACCTGACATATCCTGCTTCCTTTGACAGCTTTAAAGTGAAAGGATTTGCAAATAATTCCGACAGTGGTACGGAAATTATCAACAAAGACACTGCTGTAGAGGGAACGGATATCGGAGGCAGTATGAAAAAAGCGGCGGTTTCTATTAAATTTCAGCCCAATAAAACAAAACTTACTGACCTTACCATCGGTATTGTAGGTGTGTCCACCGCATTTCAGGGAGATGTATATATCGACAACATCGTTCTGTCCCAATATGACAGTTCCGCAGACTTTGTGGACATCACTTCCACTCCAGGGACCGGAACCCAGGCAAATACCAGTCAGATGCCGGGAGACGTTGTCCTGGCAGATGCAGATGCCACAGGCACCACCAAAGCACTTTACTCCTATTTAAAAGGACTGGACAGCGCAGACCAAGTGCTCTTCGGACACCAGAACGACACCCACAAGTGTGTAGGAAAAAATGACGGCGTATACTCTGACACAAAAGATGTGACTGGGAGTATCAGCGGCGTTGTAGGTATTGATTCCTTAGCCCTTACCGGCGCAGAGCTTGGAATGACCGATGTACCGGCAGCAGTGGCAAAATCTGTGGAAATCAGTAAAAAAGCGGCATCAGAAGGAGCTATTATCACCCTTTCCACCCACATGCCAAACATGAGCAACTCCAAAATTGTAGCCACACCGGACGGGAAATACAAATATGATTTTTCCGGCTGTGACTTTATGGAATCCAAAGATTTGTCCAACAACTGCGCAAGAGAATCCCTTCCGGGAGGAAAATATAATGCACAGTTCACCGCATACATGGACATTATTGCCGACTATGCCCTGGCACTGCAAGCGGAAAACATCCCTGTTTTATACCGTCCATACCATGAAAACAGCGGCGGCTGGTTCTGGTGGGGCGCTGCAAGCACAGATGTAGAGACATACAATGCACTGTTCCGCTACACAGAAGACTACTTGGCATCCAAAGGGGTACATAACTTTATCTATGTGTATTCCCCCAACGGCCCAATCTCTTCTGAGGAAGAATATGCAAAACGCTATCCGGGAGATGACTATGTAGATATCGTGGGATTTGACTATTACAACGACTACAACTCCTATCCTGCACAGTATTCCGACAGCTTTATGGACAGCCTGCGGGCAACCTGCCAGGTGGTAAAGAGCTTCGGAGAAAAGCGTGGCAAAGTGGCTGCAATCGCAGAAACCGGCGTCCGGGTTATGAAGGCGGACGGCTCCGACATAGAAGGTATTTTGGTGAAAGACAACCCCATCAAGGGCCAGAATTGGTACAGCAAAGTAAACCAGATTGCAAAAGACACAGGCATGCCCTATTTCCTGGTATGGGCTAATTTCGGCGACACCAACTTCTATATCCCATACAAAAACGGTGATAAAGGACAGGAGTTAATCAACGAATTTATCGACTATTACAATGAGAGTTCTTCTTTATTTGCCAACGGCACAAATTTCTACGGAAGTGCGGCAGGTAAAGCCGTAACCAACAGCAATCCCAGAAATCCGGGAGGCTATTTTACCAATGTATTCCCCAAAGACGTGATAAAATAAGGAAAAGTTTTATCCGCCAATGTAAGAAATGCATCCCAGGTACAGTTTGTATTACAAAACGGCAGTAAAACAGAAACCTTAACGGCACAGAGCAACGGCACAAGTTATGAGGCTGTGGTATCAAAAGCAACTTTAGATGCTTTAGGACTTACCGACGTGGGAACAATAAGCCTTGTGGCAAACGGCAAAACTTTAGCAGTACTTACATTCATGAGTTTCGGCAAAGAAAAAGACAAAATGCCGGCAAATATGATTGACAACTTTGAACTGTACTACGGGGACAACGATTACATTTCCGGAACTTACACGGAAAATTCTGCGGCAGCCTGCAGTTCCGCTTTTGAATTAGACGGCACAAATAAGAGCGGGGGCAGCTACGGCGGGGCATTCCACTACCGCTTAAAGACAAGCGGCCCGGAAGTGTGGACAGGACGGATGAAAGGCTTAGATTCCATAGATTACAGCGCAAACAACTGTATTACCATGTGGATTAAGCCTGACGGAAAAGGACAAAAACTGGTAGTTCAGTTAGTGTCCAACGGAGAAGATTTCGAGGCAACTCTCACAGACTTTGTAAAGACCACAGACGCAAAATATGTAACGATTCCATTCAGTGAACTGAAAGGAAAGCAAAACGGAACTTTCGACCCCAAGAGCATTACAAAATTTGCCGTATGGTGCAACAGTATTGTACCTGAGGGCGGAAACGGGGTTGACATTGATTCCTCCATCGTATTTGACGATATCCAGTTTGCAAATGTAGATTTATCCAAGCTTACCGTTGTAAACGGCTACGCAGTGACAGACCAGCCTGTAGTAGCACCGGAAGAAAAAACAAAGATTAAGCTGAGCAAAACGGCTGCAGTGAAAAAAGGCAAAACCTTACTGTTAAAAGCAACCGTAACCCCTGCAGATGCAAAAAAAGCGGGCCTTACCTGGTCTTCTTCCAATAAGAAAATCGCTACCGTGGACAGCAAGGGCAAAGTGAAAGGCAAAAAATACGGCAGAGTAACCATTACCGCAAAGGCCAAAGACGGCAGCGGCGTAAAGGCAACCTGCAAACTTACGGTAGGATACGGCATTACCTACAAGCTGAACAAAGGAAAGAATAACAGCAAAAATCCGGCGGCTTATTACAATGAGAAAGTGAAACTCCAAAATCCTAGCCGTAAAGGGTACGCATTTAAAGGCTGGTATACAGACAAGAAGTTCAAGAAAAAGATTACTACCATTAAAAAGGGAACAAAGAAGAACTATACCCTCTATGCAAAATGGGAGAAAATCAAAGTAAAGAAAACGGAACTCACCTCAGCCAAGAACAATAAGAGCAAACAAATCGCACTGAAATACAAAAAAGTATCCGGCGCAAAGGGATATGAGATTTCCTATTCCACAGATAAGAAGTTTAAAAAATCTGTGACGAAAAAGACCACCAGCAAGACAAGCTATACCATTAAAAACCTGAAAAAAGGTAAAACC
>Ga0137307_101823_pt1 | contig 16758 bp, 11 predicted proteins | sample NAcewD2O_March_2_FD_97180 | JGI IMG/M metagenome (GOLD analysis project Ga0137307, IMG submission 97180) | Mouse cecal microbial communities from Vienna, Austria - N-Acetylglucosamine amended D2O_March | ecosystem: Host-associated > Mammals > Digestive system > Large intestine > Cecum | place...
TTTTCTTGATATAAGACTTTCACTTCCGCATCAATGGCAATCTTTGCCTTGTCAAAAAATTCCTTAGAAAGCGATATTGTGTCGGGAATATTTTTTCTTTCGCCTGTAAATATCATGTAAAGTTCAGGTATCGGCATATTCACTTTTTTGCTTCCGTACAGGTTTTGGTTTGTGCGCTTAAAATAATCGTGATACGTCTGTATCAGATACATCAATGCACGAATGATGATATTTAATGTCCACGTTGACTGGCTTTCAATCAGTATCATTAACCGATTTCCCACTGAAAATCCCAAGTCGTTATAGTCCGCATCAACCAATACATGCTTAATTGTGACATCTGCAATCTCTTCTTCCGTCACGTTACAATCCTCTGGGTGGAGTGCCTTGTATAGTTGAAGCAGATACTTTCTATCTTGGAACAGATTTGTAAATACGCTGTCTTTTATCTTACGCTTTGGCGTACCTTCCGTCACTCTACCACCTCGCTTATGACAAATTAGCAAAAGATTAGAATATAAATTACTCCTGCTATGCTCCAATTATACAAAAAATCTTCCATATTTACAATAAAATTCACATTAAATTAATCCCCTATTTCACCGTCACCTTACAAGACGCCTTTTTCCCACTCTTCGTAATAACTGTGACAGTGGTTTTTCCTTTCTTTTTCGCTTTTATGCATCCATACGAATCCACAGACGCAACCTTTTTATCAGAACTTTTCCACTTCACGGTATCCGTAGAATTTGCAGGTTTCAGTGAAGCCTTTAAATAATAACTTTTTCCTTTTTTCAATGTAATGCTTTTCTTATTCAGCTTTACGGAAACAGACTTTTTGTTCCTGGACAGGACAGTAACTGTGCAGGATGCTTTTTTCCCACTTGAGGATGTGGCTGTTATTTTTGCCGTACCAGACTTTTTCCCTTTTATTCTGCCGTTTTTCACCGATACCACAGAGGGCTTTGAACTGCTCCAGGCAAGAGTGTCCGTTGTATCTGCCGGGAATAGTTTCGCCGTTAATGTCTGGCTTTTTCCTTTTGCAAGGTAAATCTTTTTGGAGGAAGGCAGATTTTTGACGCTTAATTCTACCTTAAGTGCCGGGACAGCGGAATCTTCGGATGCTTCTTCTGTGGATGGTTCCTGGTTTCCGGTTTCTGTGTCAGGTTTTTGAGGCGATTTGGTGTTTTCTCCTGAATCCGGATGGTTTTCTTCGGTGTTTTCAGGATTTTTGGGGGGCTCCTCATTTTCTTCCGGCTTGGGGTGAATTTCTTCTACGCCGCCAGGTTCCTGGGGCTTTTGTGTGTTCTCCTCGGAATCTGAACCTTCTTCTGTATTGTCTGGATTTTTATCCTCCGGTTTTTCTTCCTCTCCAACTATGCCATCCGTACAATGAATAACGGCTTTTAATATCGGCTCATTGCCTTCTTGCACTTCGACCATTCTCCACTGTTCCCTTGTACCTTGATAAAAAACATCTGTCAGTTTACTACAATATCCAAAAGCACTTGCCCCTATCCATGTCACACTGGAAGGAATGGTAACCCTGACTAACCCACTGCCGCTAAAGGAATTGGCCCATATGACTGAAACTGATTCCGGTATCGTCACTTCTTCCAGGCTGCTGCACCCCCAAAATGCATTGCTTTTTATCTCTTCTAGGCTGTCCGGCAGCGTAATTCCTGTCAGTCCTTTACAATCTTCAAATGCGACAAACAATATTCTGGTTACCCCTTCCGGGATATTCACATGTCCTGTCTTTCCTCCCGGACACGCAAAAAGATATGTTTGATTTCTGCCATACAATATTCCATTGTCATCTAATGTATATTTTTTGTTGCCGTCTTCCAATAGAATCGACTGCAAATTATCGCATCCGGAAAGGGACGTTTCGTGAATTTCTGTTACACTGGACGGAATGATAAGTTCTGTCAAACTGTCACAATTCCGAAATGCGCAAACCCCTATTTTTTCCAATCCTTTCGGCAGCTTAATTTTTTCCAAGTCTTTACAGCCTTCAAAAACATGTTCCTCTATGCTGGTCACCGGTCGTTTGTTAATTGTTTCCGGAACTTCAATTTCTTTCTCTCCCAGAAACTCGAATTTAATAATCGCCATAGTCCCATCACCTTTTACTTTATAAGTCAATCCATTTGGCAAAATACCTCTTCGTATTTCTTCAGAAGTATCTCCCTCTGTTTCCCCTGCCCAGACCTTTACTTCTGTTATCGGCTCTGCCATTGATGCAAAAAATACGCTCCACGCCAAGAGCAATGCAAATACTTTTTTCTTCATCCTGCAAATCCCCTTTCCTATTTGATTTTTATCTTTACTTTTGCCTTTTTGTTTGTCCCGTCTGTGGACTGTGCCGTGATTGTTACGGTCTTTCCCTTCCCGGCTTTCTTCGCCTTTACTTTTCCTTTGGAATCTACCGTGGCATATTTTTTATTGGAGGTACTCCATTTTAAGGTTTTATTGGCGTCTTTGCCGTTTGTCTTTACTGTAGCTTTTAACGTCATGCTCTTTCCTGTTTTTAGGGTTTTCCCAGCTTTTTTTATTTGTACTTTGGTGACGGCGTTTTTCATAATTTGAATTTTGATTGTAGCTTTTTTCCCGCTTTTATCCTTCGCCGCCGCTGTTATTTTTACCGTTTTTCCCTTTCCGGCCTTTTTGGTGGTGACAACGCCTTTACTGTTTACCGTGGCGTACTTCTTATTGCTGGTCTTCCATGTCACCTTTTTGTTTGATGCGTTTTTCGGGGATACGGAAACCTTTAAAGAAATTTTCTTTCCGGCAGCTATCTTTTTGGAAATGCCGGAGATGGAAAGTTTCTTTACTTTTTGATTCCTGTTTTCTTCTTTGCCCGAAGTCTGTTGATTATTATTTTCTTCTCTTTCAGTTCCATTTATGTTTTCATTCGTATTTGTCTGCCCGTCATCCTCTCCAGAGGGTTCTTTCATATTGTTATCCCCATCTGCTGTCCCTGGATTCGTATCCGCTTCATTTTTTTGTATCCATGCAATTTGGCTGCCAGATATATCCAAAAGTTCCAATCCAATCCAGCCATTTAATTTTAAGTCCGGTATCGTAAAATGGAAACTGCCGTCATATACTGCTGATATATTTTCTTTTGACAAGACTTTGTTCTTACCTTCATATTTCACCAAAGTAACATTAATATCTTCTTCCATTTCAACATTATACAGGGAAATAACTAATGAAGCGCTGTTTTCCCCATTATCATACAAAACTACACGGGCATCATCCTGATATTTTTCTGAAATGATAACGGAATAGTTTTTCAGCAGGACAGGTATTTTTGCAAATCTGGCGGTAACTGTTTTAGATTCTAATGCTGTAAAACGATAATTTGGATTATATTCTACCAGCACACCTTTTTCATACCATCCTTCAAACCGAAACCCCTCTTCTGCAAAAGCAGTCAGTTCCACAGAATCTCCTTTTACATATTTTCCAATGCCTGTAATTACACCATTTCCTTCCGCTGCACCCTGGATGTCAATATCCGTATTCCCATCATCCGCTGCAATATATTCACTGGCATTTATTTTTTCTCCGGCGCTGCCAATCAGTGGAATACTGTCCACATCATCTGATATTCCTGCTGTTTCCAAAGCCTGTCCGTACTCCACCCCCTTTGACAACGGAACATCATAATAGTTTAACCTGCCTGCGGAAGAACCATTTTGGTATTCTTCCAGCATATAATTCATGCTTCCATCGTCTGTACCAGTTAATTTATAATGAACTTTCCTGTCTTTCGGAATATATACCGTTTTAACATCCCCATTTAATTCAATATAAATACCATCCGTATATGTTACGGCTCCATCTATAACAGAGCCAATTAGCTTTTTATTTTCATCATATACCTCGACATCTACAGGGCACTGGAATACAGACTTCCAAAAAAATTTCATTTTTTCCCCCATATTCATGCTGTCATAGGTGTTATCATTATACAAATAATCGTACAGTGCGCTTTCCAGATTCTTCCTGGCAGATTCAATCCCTTCCAGGGCATTTTTTACTGCAGTATCCGTTATTTCTTTATCTGTGTAGCTTAATTTTGTAATCGACTGATACAATTCTTTCATATCTCCTGACTGGATGAATTGTAAAGCGTCCTCAGCCTTTTTTACAGAAGAAATACTTTTTACCAAATCCATGCCTTTCTTCATGTCGAGCAATGAGGTTAAAAGTTTTCCATAACCTTTTTGTACCAGATAATCCGTTTTAGAGCCTAAATATTCCTTTAGCATATCCTCCGTGACTGTGCTTAACTGTGATTTTTGCCTGAAATCCTTCCACAAAGAAAAGGCTGCCTCTTTATACAGTTTCTTTACCTCACCGGACAAATCTTCTATATACTGGTTTATAGCAGCGCTTACCACCTTGCCATTGCTGCAAAATGACCCCATATAAGGCCCCTGGCGTTTCCCTTTACCACCGTAGATTGTTACGCCGCCAAATGCCTGTCCGAAGATTCCTGTTTTATTTAACTCTACAGTATATCCATTAGAACCTTTCCCTTTAAAGCTTTCACTTTCCTGCTTGACTGCGTCATAAATTTTGTTTACCACTTTGGCATTTATCTGTGTCATTGACTGTGAAGTATCTATATCCAGTTTAATAATTTTCTCATCCATTCCCGTCTGTATACACTTTTTCAGAAAATCATATAACACCTCGTATGCGTCATCCACAGCCTCGTCCGGGGCAAGGTCACTTATTGTTAATAACTGGTTTGTTTTTCTGCTTGCAGCAGCTTCATCCCATTGCCTCAACTGCTTAAAATTTTGCGGTTCGGTATTCATCTTCTGCAAATCCTTCTTGAATTTTTCTGTCACCAAAGTATAAAAATCGTTGACTGCTCTATTGTATGTTACTGTCTCGTAGTAGATATTTTTCACTCTTGACTTTTGCTGTTCAGTTTCTGCAGAAGATGCTCCGCTTCCACCCCCTTCCCCGCTGGTTCCATCGTCCGCTAATGACCAGAGACCAGAGGACAGATTGATATGCAAAGCTGGCACAATCGCATCATCATTGTTATCGACACAATCACCATTCCTGTAGACGTACCCGTACATGTAGACTTCCGCGGCACTAGTTTTATCGCTGCCCGGCGAGCGCAGCCACCACCAGCAGTTGCCCTGATACTCTGTACTGGAATTCGTATATGCTCCCATTGCGTGGGAATAGTCGCTGGCCTGCACCTGGCGGCTTTTGGAATCGGTACTGTATTCTTCACAGAACCCAAGGGAAGAATCTGTCACTTCCTCAATGGAAAGCAGGTATACGTTATCATTGGTATTGTTCCCGCCCTCTGTATTATAATAAGGATTGTCCTCATTTACCACCGTCTGGGACACAACCGCCCCCTGCTCTGCACTGCTGAAAGCTGTGTTATAAAATGTACCGTTCAGCCAGTTCCTTAAGGTACAGTTCTCCCATGTGGTTGACTTGTATTCTTCATTGTAGTCCTTGCAGTTAAGCCCACGATCCGCCACAAGAAATAAGGTGGAGCCGTTGTTTTTAAGTACCCTCCACTTGATGCGTTCCCATTTGAAATAGCGGTATGTACTGTCACCGAAATAACTGCTGTTGTTGGTGTCCTCTTGGCTGATTCTGCGGTATTTCGTGCCATTGACCCAGGTGTCCCCGTTTGCATCATAGCCTGCTTCGGTGACGGCGGAGGTCAGGCTGTTCCCGGTGACTTCCGTCTGTGGGTAGCTGCCGAAATACACATAGCTCCAGTCGGTATAATCCGTGCCGTCATCCTTTTTCGTACAGTGGTGGACGGGGTTTGCCGGGGAGCCGGAGAAAAGTTCCTCTTCCACTTCCTCTAAGGGCGGGTTTTCGGTGTCCTCTGACAGGCTGCTATCCCCCTGGTTTCTTCCTGGAAAGTTTCCGGCAAAGATTCTTCTGTAGATTCTGTTTGGGATTGTTCCGGTTCTGTTCCCTCCGCAGAGTTTCCTGTTTCCGTGACGTTCTCCTCAGCCGGGATATCCTGGGCTGGTTCCTGCGTATTTTCCGTCGACAGAATTATCTCCCCGGGCATTGTCGTTTCCCCGGCTTGGAACATCTCTTCTGTCCCCGCCGTCTCCGTGGCCTCTGCCTCTTCCGCCGTTTTTGCCCCTGCCGGGAAATACGGTGCGGTTAAGAGCATTGACGATGTCAGGATAAACGACAAAATTCTCTGTTTTGTTTTCTTTTTCATGTTGTTCTCCTTCTCTACTCCATATATGTATCATTACTATTTCTGTTTCCTTTTGTGAGGACAAAATCATGGAACACTTTTTTCTGAAGCCTGTAGGTGTGTCCATGCATCAAATGTCCTTTATAACTGGCAATGCTGCATGTAATATCCCCTAACAGGATTTCCCCGTCTCGGTACTGCCGCTGTAACTTTTTCAGCTTCCTTTTCCACCTGCGCTTACTGGACGTCCTTAATCTTTTAACGACTTTCCCAGTATCCGTAAGGTAAAAGCGAAACCCCAGATAATCCATCCCGTTTTTCATTGCAGTAAGCTGGGTCTTTTTGTTAAACTCCAATAAAAGATCTTCTTTTATGTAAGATTCCATGTATGAAAGGCACTGTTTCGCATATTCCTTATCCTGGAATAAAATAATGCAGTCGTCCATATATCTGGTATAATATTTCATCCTGAATTTTTCTTTCACAATCCTGTCCAATCCGTCCAGATAATAAATGGCAAACCACTGGCTTGTCTGGTTTCCCATGGGAAGGCCTTTTCCCGGTGTTTTTTCATAGCTGTCTATGATGTTTTCCAAAAGGCTGTATATATCTCTGTCTTTTATCAGACGCATCAATTTGGTTTTTAAGACTTTATGGTCTATGGAATCAAAATATTTATGTATGTCGCATTTTAGTATATATCCTTTGTTCCCATATTTCTTATAATAATCCCGTAAGAAAATGGTAAGGCGTTCCATGGCAAAATGCGTGCCCTTTCCTTTCCTGCAGGCACTGTTGTCATAAACCAGATGTCTTTCCAATAAGGGTGCAAGGATGTTGTCGCAGAGATTGTGCTGCACAATCCTGTCCCGGAAGGGCAGTGCCTGGATTTCCCGCTCCTTGGGATCATAAATGGTAAACTTATAATAGTTTCCTGTGTGATACGTTTTTTCTTTTAATTCCTGCTGCAGTTTTACTAATTCTTCGGATGCATTCAGTTCAAACTGGATTACATCTGTTTTCCGGGATTTTCCTCTCCTGCATTTTTTATATGCTTCATATAATTTTTCAAAATTGTACATGACTGTATAATCCAATCTATATACACTCCTTTTTTGCGCCGCCAGGAGGAATTACACTACATCCTCAATGAGAGAAAAAATAACCTGGCGGCATATGTTTTCTCTCCCGGCGGCAGTTCTTTTTCCATATGGATTCCCATATGAAAGGGAATACGGTTCCTTTGCCCCCTGCGTACTGGCTGCTTTTGCCTAAAAAAAGCTTCTGACCCAGGGATTTGCTGGATTCTGGGGGCAAATCTGGCACAATCGCATCATTATTGTTATTGACATTATTACCATTCCTGTTGACGTACCCGTTATTGTTGACTTTCGCGGCATTATTTGTATTGTTGCCCGGCGAGCGCAGCCACCATATAACCTTATCCCCACAGGCGCTTTTTATCGCTAATCATCCATGCCCCCAACATCCTTTTGCATTCATATAACTGTGATGCAATCTGTTCATACTGCCTGGGCAGGATGCATTCCTGTTCTTTTGCAATCATTGCCATATACCCCAGGACTTTTATGTCTACCATGGCTTCCTGCTGATAACCCAAACGTTTCTGGTAATGATTCACTTGTGTATTGTCTTTTACATATATCTCATTTGCACGGATTAAATGTTCCATAATCTGCAACGAACCGTTCTGTAAACGGTTTACAATGGTATAACGGAATTTTTTTGGTGATTTTTCCGTTACCGTAAAAATATATTCTATTAATTTACGGCATTTTATCATAATGCCAAGTTCATTTTCTTTTTTCAACGTTTCTCCCGCAGCAGATGAATAGTTACCACATTGTATTTCCTGCAGCGGTTTCTATATCTGCTGAAAAATACTGCTTTTACAGATTCAGAAAGAGCGCATCGAACATTTGCTGCTCTTTTCTTAATTTTTGGGCATTTTAAAAACAGAATAACTTATTGTACCAATCTCTTTTGTCTTGGTATTCTGATACTGGACAGTAAATACTGTCTCTGCAAACATACGGGTGTAATAATAATAACTCCAACTGTTATCATAGCTGTACTCATTGCTATATTCATTCTTATATGCATATTCGCCCAGCTTAACATTTGCATTATTCTTGATCTTTTTTTCCACCTGTTTCCCCTGGGCATCATAGGTCTGCATCGTAATGGATTTCAGCTTAAACCCTTTATTCATAGTCACTTTGAACTTGCCGGACTTTTTGCTCACTATAGAATAGGGATAGGTAGATTTTCCCGCAAAAACAGCCTTTTTTACAGGAGAATTATAAGCAGTTGCAGTTGTGGCTGTAACGTTTACTGTATGTTTGCTGACCACTTTATTTTTTTCATTGCACACGCTAAAGGTAACTTTGTATTTCCCCGCTTTTTTTGCATACATGCTAATCTCTGCATAATTGTTTGACGCATCTGAATACCAGGAATCCCAGTTCTGAGTTGTCTGTTTTACCAGAAGGTCACTGCTGTTTGATTTCAGGTTCTTGATGGTCCTTCCCTCTTTAAAATATGTAATCTTTACAGGGACATTGTAAGTTTGTCCCACAATAACCAAAACATTCTTAGCGGATACTTTTACTTTTGCAGCAGGTTCCATATTGGGAACTAAAAACGCTGTAAACATAATACATATCACAAGGACTATATTGGTTAATTTCTTCCATGTTTTCATCTCTTATCCTCCTTGTATTTTTTAATTATTTGGCAGCCGGTAAAAATAACAGGATGCCGTCATGGGCTGACCCGTATATTTATCTTTGTACACGATTTCAAATTTTGTCTTGGCCAGAAGGTCTGCATTCCAATAATCCTGATATGAACTTTTTGTTTTTTCAGAAATATACCTGTATTTTCCCAAAGTCACTTTTGCACCGTTTTTAATCTTTTTCCGTACCTCCTTGCCTGACTTCTTGTAGGTAACCATGGTAATAGATTTTAAAGAATATCCTTTATTCATGGACACCTTAAATGCACCGCTTCCGCTCTGTCCAATGGCAGTTTGACCATATGCTGAATTAGGGGGAAGAGATGTAAAACTTGTCTTACCCGCAAAAGTAACTTTCTTTACCCCGACTTCGTTGTTGGCATATACTTTGACCGAATGGGAACTTACCACATTCAGATTTTTGTCCACTACGTCAAAGGTAACCGTATAAGTTCCTTTCTTTTTTGCATGTAAACCAATTCTGGCATATCCCCAGGGATTATCTTTGTTATATGTTCGTTTGGATGAGGTTGCATCAATATTTGTCACACGGGAAATCAAATTTTTACTGGATGTTTTTACATTTTGAACCTTATAGTCCCCCTGTGAAAATTTGACTTCTATATTACTGTCATACGCATAAAATTCTTTTAACCCAATGTGCACTTTCTGGGGCGTTGTTGCCGCCAATACCGGAGTATCTAAAACCAGAAGCATTGACAGGGCAACGCAGATTGCAGATATTATGCAGATGATTCTTTTTACAGCTTTTTTCATAAAGCTTCCCTCCTGTTCTGTGGTATTTTCTCATGTTTTTTGCTGCGTTTGTTCGATGCGCTCTTTCTGAATCTGTAAGTTCATTTCTTTTCCTTGCAAATTTATTTTATTTTCAGCCTTACGGAGGCTTTTTTATTGCTTCCGTCTGTGGCTGTGGCCGTAATTGTAACTGTTTTTCCTTTCCCAGCTTTCTTTGTCTTCACCTTTCCTTTGGAATCCACCGAAGCGTATTTTTTATTGGAAGTGCTCCACTTTAATGCCTTATTGACATTTTTTCCGTTTGTCTGGACTGTGGTTTTCAAAAGTATGCTTTTGCCCGCTTTTAAATTCTTTGGAGCCTTTTTTATCTTCACCTTCGTAACGGCATGTTTCATCAACTTTATCTTATAGGAAGCTTTTACTTTACTTCCGTCTGTGGCCATTGCCTTAATGGTTACAGTTTTTCCTTTCCCCGCTTTTTTTGTGGTGACAACGCCCCTGCTGTTTACTGCTGCATAACGTTTGTTGTTGGTTTCCCATTTTATTTTTGGATTTGCTGCATTTTTCGGTGATACATCAGCTTTCAGGGAAATCTTTTTTCCGGCGGCTATTTTTTTTGAAATGCCGGAGATGGATATTTTTTTCACTTTTACTTCCTGTTGCCCCTGGTTATCATCTCCGCCGGGCTTCTGGCTGGTGTCCGTAGGCGGCTGGCTGTCTCCTCCCTGTTCCTGATTGGCGTCTGTGGGCGGCTGGCTGTCCCCTCCCTGTTCCTGGCTGTCTAAACCGCCTCCTTCCCCGCTGGTTCCATCGTCCGTTGCATGCCAAAGCCCGGAGGACAGATTTATGTGCAAAACCGGGACAACCGCATTGGTATCGTAAATCACAAAACTACCTTTTCTATCCACATACCCGTTGTGGACATAGGCAGAAGCATAGGCATTCTGGCCGGGGGAACGCAGCCGCCACTCGCAGCTTCCATCATCGCCCAGCCCTACCCCTCCGACGCAGGCGTAAAAATCGCTGCCCTCTACCCGGCGGCTGGCGGATTGTATGTCCCAATCTTCACAGAACCCATAGGACGGCGCTGCCGCTTCCCCGATAGAAAGCAAATATACTTTATCCCCTGTGTCGTTTCCGCCCTCTGTGCCATACTGGGGATTATCCCCGTTTGCCACCGTCCATGGAACTACCGCTTCCTGCTCCGACCTGCTGAAAGCTGTCCGGTAAAAGGTATCGTTCAGCCATCTTCTCAGGGAGCAGTTTTCCCATGTAATGGAATCCTGTTGTGCATGATAATTGTAAGCCCTGCCGTCCAGCCCCCTGTCCGCCATAAGAAACAAAGTAGATCCTTCCATCTGCAGCACTTTCCATTTGATACGCTCCCATTTGAAATAGTGGTAAGTAATATTCCCGGCGGAATCCTTTTTGCCGATTCTGCAGTATTTGATTCCATCCACCCAGGCATCCCCATTAGCGTCATAATTTGCCCCGGTAATGGCAGGAGTCAGTGCACTCCCGGTGACTTCCGTCTGGGGGTAGCTTCCAAAATATAGATAACTCCATTCTGTGTAATCGGTGCCGTCGTCCTCTTTTGTACAATAATGTACCGGATTGGCAAGGGGGCCGGGCGTGGGCGGCTTTTTGTGGCTTTCCCCGCTTGCAGCAGACCAGCAGTCGGAAGACAGATTGATATGCAAAACCGGTACGACAGCGTCATATTCATTGTACATATAACCGTTTCTCTGAACGTACCCATTATCCTCGACAACCGCAGCGTCTTTTGTGTTCCCTCCTGGAGAACGCAGCAGCCACTGGCTATTCCCCTTATAGCCTTTATCGGGGCTTATCCATGCTCCCATAGCGTTGGCAAAGTCACTGGCCCCTACCCGGCGGCTGACGGAATATGTGCTGTAATCTTCGCAGAATCCGTAAGACGGGCTGGTAACTTCCTCCGTGGAAAGAAGGTATACTTTATCCAAAGTATCATTCCCGCCCTCAATGTTATATTCCGGATTGTCCTCCGTTACCACTGTCTGGGCAGCTACCGCCTCCTGTTCCTCTGCACTGAAAGCCGTACTGAAAAACGTGCTGTTCAGCCAGCTTCTGAGGGTACAGTTTTCCCATGTGACGGAAATCCATTCGTCATTGAAAAGCTTACAGTCCATGCCCTGGTCTGCCATGACAAATAAAGTGGAACCATCGTTCTGTAAAACTTTCCACTTTATAGGTTCCCACATAAAATAGCGGTATGTCCTTCCACCAAAATAATCATCTTTACAGGTATCGCTTTTGCTGATCCTCCGGTATTTCTTGCCCTCCACCCAGGCGTCCCCGATTGCGTCATAATCTGCCCCGGTGATGGCAGAAGTCAAATCGCCCCCGGTGACTTCCGTCTGGGGGTAGCTGCCGAAGTTGATATAACTCCAGTCGGTGTAGTCTGTGCCGTCATTCCCTTTCGTGCAGTGGTGGACGGGGTTGGCAGGCTGGCCTTCCCCTGCCAATATAGGAATTTCCTGCATGACAAACAGAATTACCATTGTCAGAATAAAGGACCGAAACTTACCTTCTAAATTATTTTTGCTTTTTCTCATTTTAACTCCATTCCTATTGTCAATATTTTCAGTGTGACAATCTGTATTTATTAACCTCAACTTCTTACTTAATCCATTATCTGCCGTACAATGCTATATACTTCAATACCTCTGTATTTTTTGCCGTTATATAACTACAGTAAGCATCTATTGCCGAATTTTGTGCAATTTCATTAGTATTGGCAATTAATTCTACCGTATTTTTGTATATTTGTGCCGATTTTTTATTCCCTTCATTAATTGCATTATAAATTGCATACTGATTTTCTTTAATTTCATTCAAATGGCTAATCACATCATCTAATTTATTGATTATTGTGTTCAATCTCACTTCGTTTTCATAAATGTTATACGCACCTTCATGACCCTCCAAACTTTTGCATCTTCCTGATGAAAAATATTCATAAAAAGTTGCTACTGCTACAAAATTTCTATATTTTGGATATATCACATTTAAATTGTAAAGTTGTTGTAACGTTTCTTTAACTTTATTTCTTTCTCCGCTTAACACAGAAATCTCAGAATTAAGAATTTTCTTCTGTTGTATCCCATTTTGAACACGCAAATTGTCTTGCTTTGTCAATTCATTATATCTTTTCATTTTTTCTTCATACGCCAATTCTGGAGGATAATATCTTACAAATCCATCCATTTTTCCAAAACCTATCAACGTACCAGCAATACCAATAGCCAACCACAAAGCCACTAACACTTCATCTGGAATATCTAAGTTCATTTTTTTTACAACTATTAAAAATATAATCAAAAAGATAAAACCTGCAATGATTCCAATAACAAGGCCTGGAATTGCCCCAAAAAGTACTGCTCCTAAAATATCATCATTACGCACCCTGCCTCTTGGCTCATTATATGTTTTTGGCATAACATCAATATTTTGTTCCTGCGCTCTTAATCGTCCCATTAATCTGTCTAATGTGTAGATATTTTTTTCCAGTTCTAACGCTCTTTCTAAATATTTCCTTGTATCTATATTTTTTCTCCCTGCTGTTTATTTAATCTTCAACTTTATTACTGCCTTTTTTGCTGTCCCATCTGTGGATTGAGCCGTAATTTTCACATATTTTCCCTTTCCGGCTTTCTTTGTTCTAACTTTACCTTTCTTATCTACTGTGGCATATTTTGTATTAGAACTTGACCATGCAAGATTCTTATTGGCTTTCTTACCACTGGTTTTTATTACCGGCTTTAATTGCAGGGACCTTCCAGCTTTTATGGTTTTAGTAGATGCCTTAATTTTAATGTTTTTGACCGCATGCTTCATGATGGTAATTTTACAACTTGCTTTTTTCTCGCTCCCATCCTGGGAAACAGCAGTTATAGTCACTTTCTTTCCCGCTCCAGCTGACTTTAAATATACGTTCCCTTTTTGATCCACTGTGGCATATTTCTTATTGCTGGTAGACCACTTTAGCAATTTATTTGTCGCATTGTCCGGTAAAATTCTAGCCGTCAATTTTACTTTTCTTCCCGCCGCCAGCTTACTAGAAGGTGCAGATAATTTAATAGAAATCACATCTATTTTTTTCTCTTCAATCCCCACATTTTCTGTTGAATTTTCCTCCGTAGCATCGGAAGAATTAATTTTCCCACATACACTGCATTTTTCAATAATTTTTCCGTCTTCCTGGGTTATTTTTTCATATGTATGCGGTATCATAGGAATTTCTTCCGTATAACTATCTTCACACTCTTGACATGAATACGTAAAAAGACCTTTTTCTATACAAGTTGGCTTCTTGGTTATCTCTTTTTCATAACTATGAATATGTTTCAGCATCGGTCCATATTTTATACCATTTTCTTTTGCATATTGTTCCGCATAAGAACCAGGATTACAACAAATTGTTACGTTAGGACTATCCCAAAAAATTTCAGAAACGGGACGGATATGTGTTACACTATCTGGTATCACCACATTCCGTAATTTTTCACAGTTAGAAAATATATGTATTCTATCAATGCTCGTCACCCCATCCGATATAAATACTGTAGTTAAATTCCTACATCTATAAAATGCATGGTTTTCAATTTCTTTTACTCCGTCTGGGATGACTACCGTAGTTAAATTATTACATTCAGAAAATGCACCGGCAGATATTGTCTCGGTTCCTTTAAAAATTACTATATTTTTTTCGCTTTAGGGCATATTACAAATTTTCTCATATCTTTTGTATATACCCCTCCCTTGTAATTTTTATAAAAAGGATTTCCTTCCGCTATATCAATGCTATCCAAGCTGCTCACTTCCAAAGAATAAGTGCTTTCATCAGAAGAATCCCTCCCATTATAATTGAATTCTTCTAAAGATTGTGGTAACGAAATACTTACTAAATTTAAACATTCTGAAAATGCGTCCCCTATACTTACAATTCCTTCTGGTACCTCATATCTATTTATTATCATTGCCTGGGGAACCCATACAATTCTTTTCCTTTCCCAATTAAAGAGTATTCCATTTCTAGATTCTAAAATTTTATTTTCACTATTTACAACAATACTGGACAAACTTACACACCCATTGCTTTTTCCTATAACTGTAACACTTTCTGGAATAGTTAATGTCTGTATGCTACTACAATTTTGAAACGCATTATAAGCAATGATTTCTATTCCCTCCGACAAAATAATTTCTTTTATATTTGAGCATCCTCTAAAAGCATAATGTCCTATTTTTTTAACATTTCCAGGTATGCTAACACTTTCTAATCCCAGCATTTCATCAAACGCATATTCCTCAATTTCTGTCATACTATTTGAAATATGCATTCTTTGAAGTCTATTACAACTATAAAATGCACGCTTTCCTATCCTTTTTACAGTATCGGGAATATTTAAAAAAACGAGATTCGTGCATGTATAAAAAGCATAATCCTCTATTACTGTTAATCCTTCTGGAATAACAATTTTTGTCAATTTTTTACAATAGGCAAACGCTTCTCGTTTTACCTTCACTACTCCTGATGAAATTACATATTCTCCTGTCTTTCCATGTGGACAGAATAAAACTTCTTGTTTATCTTTCGTATACACGACACCATCTACAGAACAATATGTCTTATTATTATCAGACACATCTATTCTGGTCACATTTACACTATTTGAAAATGGACCTGGTTGACCCCTTGGTACTTCTAATCCCGCATTAACACTAGCTGGAATACTTACACTAATTAACTTATCACTATCATTAAATGCTTTATGCGTGATTCTCGTAACAAGTTTTCCTTCAACCTTTTCTAAAACATCCGCATTGACAACAGATGCATCACAATCACTTACCTCATAAGTATCACTGGTACTGACATAAGAATAAACAATACCATTTCTTACCTCTATCTCATCAGCCACACCATCATCTGTTCCATCTACAAAAGTACTAACTGTTCCTGCTGATTCACTTGCTTCCAGAACACTCTGTTCCACATCCTCTAAATTTACTTCTTCTGTATCTATATCCATCATTTCCATATCCAACTCTGAGGCAAATGCATTTTCCCTCAAACTTATTAACAGCATAATCACTGTCAAAATAGATATCACAACCTTTTTTACATTTTCTTTGCACATAATCATTCCTCCTGATTTATCTTTACAATTCCTTTTTCGGTAATTTTCACTTGTCATTCCTCTCTACCTACTTCACCCTAACCTTCTTCTTCCCCGAATACTCCCCATAATACTTCTTACCTCCCACTTTCTTATACGCCCGCACCTTATAATAATACGTCTTCTTCCTGCTCACCTTCTTGTCCGTAAAAGTTACCTTCCTCCAGGATTTCAACGTCCCGATCTTGTTATATTTCCCGTTCTTGGTTTTTGAGCGGTAAACCTCATATCCGCTGGCGCCACTGACTTTCTTCCACACAATCTGCACCCGTTTGGAGGACAAACTTTTTGCTTTTGATATCTTCACTTTTGCAAGGGCAACTTTCACAGTCTTTTTCGATGAGAAATCACTGTACAGCGTCCCCCCGCCATCGGCGTAATACCCCCGCACTTTGTAAGAATATGTCTTTCCCAAAGTTACATTTTTATCTGTGTAGGACTGCGTATTGCCGTTTGCGATTGTCTTTAATAATGTATATTTGCCGCCCTTTCCCACAGCCCGGTATATCTCATAACCGCTGGCATTGGAGACTCCTGACCAGGATAGTTTCACCTGCTGCTTTCCTGTCACACTTGCCGAAATCCACGGGGTGGAATCTGTAAAATTGTATGTAACTTTAAAATGGTATGGCACATCACTCCAATGCCAATCGCCATTGATTCTCACATAATAAGTACCTGCCGCCGCAAAATATGGTGAAGTCACTAAATCACTTTTCCCTGTACAGGATGCCACTTTTAACTCTTGAAAAGATGCGTCATATAATCGAACCTTCCATAAACTGTTGTCACTATTTACAACG
>Ga0137307_101826_pt1 | contig 16740 bp, 20 predicted proteins | sample NAcewD2O_March_2_FD_97180 | JGI IMG/M metagenome (GOLD analysis project Ga0137307, IMG submission 97180) | Mouse cecal microbial communities from Vienna, Austria - N-Acetylglucosamine amended D2O_March | ecosystem: Host-associated > Mammals > Digestive system > Large intestine > Cecum | place...
AAGAAATGGAAGAAGGGTGCGCCCTTCGACTACGTCTATCTGATCGAGGGCCGCCACGGGGACCACCGCTATCACATCCACCTGGTCCTCCGGGACAGCGATTTCTCCCCGGCGGAGGTGCGCCACCTCTGGCAGTTCGGGGAGAACGTGAAAGATGAGCCGCTTCTGCTGGGCCCCAAAGATACCTACCGGCGCACGGCCAAGTACTTCAACAAGGAAGCCACGGACGGGATCACCATTCCAATCGGTGCCCGGACGTGGGTGTGCTCCCAGTCACTAGTTGAAAAACTGCCGCCGCCGGAGAAATGGCGGGACGTCAGCGGGGAGATCCCAGTCCCGGAGGGGACGCGGTGCCAAGGGGGCGACAACAAAGCGAATGAGTTTGGGCAGTATCGGTATACATGGTATATCGAGGCGGAGGAGCGGCCCGTGTGGCCCCGTGCGAAAGCGTTTTAAATTTGTATTACAATCTTGGAATATAGTTGAATAACTGACAAAAAAGGAGGAAGCATCTTGCAAGCAACAGAAAAACGTGATACACTGGTCGTAAAGAATGGATGGCTCACTTGCCCGGTCTGTAGACGGAACCGACGCTTGATGCGGATCGCCTTCGACACAGAGGCCCGCAACCTGCACGTGTACTGCACGGACTGCAAGACAGAGCTGATCCTGGATATTGCGAGAGGCCAGAGCGTTGAGCGCCGGAGCCCATGACACCCTTGGGGGATGTGCATGGACTCCGGCGTTTTTGTTTTGCCCGGAGGTGACAGCCCATGGCACAAAAGCCGCTTCGGCCCTGCCGCCACCCCGGGTGCGGGGCCCTGACCCGGGAGGGCTGGTGCCCTCAGCACAAGCCCAGTGAAGCGCCCAGGTCTCCAGAGGCCGCGGCATGGCGGCGGTGGTACTCGCTGAAAATCTGGACGGATGACCTCCGGCCCGGTCAGCTCCTGCGGGAACCCTTCTGCCGGGCGTGTGCGGCGCGGGGCATCCGGACCCCGGCCACCGACGTGGACCACATCCGGGACCACAAGGGGGACTGGGAGCTGTTCACCGACCGGTCGAACCTGCAAAGCCTCTGCCACTCCTGCCACAGCCGGAAAACCATGACGGAACAGGGCAAAAAACGGCGGAATTTTTGAGCGGATTTTTCCGGGAAGCTACGCCCGCGCTCCGGCACGTGCCCGGGTGCGCGGACCGGCGTGGGCGCGGGGTTCCTTGGCCCTCCCCCCACCCCAAAAAAGTTTTTGAGGGGTCCAGGGCAGACCGCGAGCCCTCTCGTCTGTGAGAAATAGTCCCCCATGGGGTACCAGGGGAGGGGAGGTGGCGGCGGATGCCGTCGGCAGTAAAGAACAGCGCGAACATGACCAAACACCTGACCCAGGCGGAGCTGGAGGCCCGGCGTCAGGCAGAGGAGGAGGTCCTGCCCCAGCGGCAGAAGGCGAAGCTGAAAAAGCCGGGGTTCATCTCCGGCAGCCGGCAGGCCAACGCCTACTGGAACCAAATCCTAAAGCGCATGGAGGGCTTGGCCCTGCTGGACGACCTGGACAGCGAGATGCTGGCGGGCTACTGCTCCATGCTGGCCCGCAGGGACCAGACGATCACGCTTATCAGTCAGCTCATGGACCGGCTGGGCGTGGCGGGGGCGGTGGACGCCGGGAAGGACCGGAGGAAAAAGCCCTCCGCCATGACGGACGGGGAGTGGGAGGACTCCGCCGCGCCGCCGGAAATGACGGCGGATGAGCTCATTGAGGCGGTGTCCAAGTTGGACACATTGACCGGCAAGCTCCAGGCTCTGGAGCGGAACTTGCTCCAGTACGCGGAGAAGCTGGGCCTGACGCCCACGGGGCGGGTACGATTGGCTCAGAAGCGGGCCCAGGCCGCCGCGCCGGAGCCGGACGGCGATCTGTTTGGAGACTAAAGGGGGTGATTGGATGGAAATGACCACACGGATGGAACTGCGCCCGGTGTCGGAGCTCATCCCATACGCCCGCAATGCCCGGGAGCACAGCGAGGTCCAGATCCGTCAGCTCAGGTCCAGTCTGCGGGAGTTCGGTTTTGTTGCGCCGCTGCTGATCGATGCCCAAGGGAATATCCTGGCGGGCCACGGACGCCTGGCCGCAGCGGCGGCAGAGGGCCTGGAGCGGGTGCCGTGCGTACTGGTGGAGCATCTGACGGCCACACAGCGCCGGGCCTACATCCTGGCGGACAACCGGCTGGCAGAGCAGGCAAGCTGGGATGCAGAACTGGTGAGCCTGGAGCTCCAGGAGCTGCGGGACGCCGGGTTTGAGCTGGACCTGACGGGCTTCGACGCCTCGGACATCCTCCTGGAGGACCCGCCGGAGGCCGGGGAGGACGGCTATCTCCCGGCGTCGCTGGCGAAGAAATTCCGCGCTCTGGCCCCGATCCTCATCCGCATGGGCATCCTGACCTCCCTGGACGGCGACGGGTTAGCCCGGTACCTCATTGCGGAGCACAACTACCTCCGCGCCACGAAGCATCTCTTTGAAGCTCTTGCCGCCGGAACGACGGCGGAGGCGGACAAGTGGTCCTCCATCCAGGACCGCTTCTTCCGGCAGTGCCGGTCCGCCGGAGCGGACCTGGGCCTGACTGTCTCGGGGCGGTGCAGTCTGGAACTGCCGCCCAGTCAGGTGGAGGAGGCGTCCAGAGAGGAGGCGGAGCTCTTTGGCGACTAAACGGACCCGCTGGCAGAGCGGCCTGCACCACCCGGTGTCGGTCTACGCCAAGCAGGTGACGGCGGGGAAACTGCGGGAGATGTGCTGTGAGTATGAGGTCCTGGCCTGCCGGAGGCACCTGGAGGACCTGAAGCGGCAGGGGACGGACGGCTTCCCCTACGTCTTCGACACCACCCGGGCGGACCGGATCATCCGCTGGTTCTCTCAGTGCATCCAGGTCCGGGGGGTCTACGCCGGACAGCCCATCGAGCCCCAGCCCTGGCAGGTTTTCGACCAGGGATGCCTCTACGGCTGGGTCCACCGGGACACCGGGGCCCGGCGGTTCAACCGGAGCTACTGCAAACGGGCCCGGGGCAACGTCAAGAGCACGGAGGTGAGTTGCAAGTGCCTCTACCACATGTGCGGCGACGCCATCTACCCGCCCTACCGCCCGGAGCTGGCCAAGTTCGAGCTGGAGCCCGAGGTGGAGTGCGCGGCGGTGGACCGGGGCCAGGCCATGCGGGTATTCGGGGACGCGAAGAAGATTGCCAATGCCTCGCCCAACATCGCCAAGCGCCTGGTGATCCCCCGGTCCAATCCGGTGGTCCACCGCACCCGGGGCGGGTTCATGCGGGCGCTGAGCAAGGACACCAAGAATAAGGACTCCGGCGCGCCCAGCTACTTCGAGGTGGACGAGTACCACGCCCACCTGAATTCGGAGATTTACGACCTGGGCAAGGACTCCTTTGGCAAGCGGGCCCAGTCCCTGCTGGATGTCATCACCACCGCCGGGGACGGTGCGGAGTCGAAACCCTGCTTCCGGGAGGAGCAGTATGCCAAGCAGGTCCTCCGGGGGGAGGTGGCAGACGAGCGCTATTTCGCGATGATCCGGGAGCTCCCGCTGGACGCCAACCCCCACGACAAACGGACGTGGCTCCTGCCCAATCCGGTCCTGCGCTACCCCAACGAGTACAGCGCGGTCCTGCTGGGGGAGATCGAGAGCGAGTACACCGCCGCCTACGGCTCCAAGGACCCGGCGAAGCTGAGCAAGTTCCTGACCCGCCGGATGTGCCAATGGCAGGCGGAGAGCGTCAACAGCTACCTGGACGCCCGGCTCATGGAGCTTGCCCGGCAGGCCCAGGTGTCCCGGGAGGCATTCGCCGCCCTGACGGACGGCCTCCACTGCCACTGCGGCTTTGACCTGGGCAAGCGGATTGACCTCTCCGGCGCGGGAGCGGTGTTCCCTCTGCCGGACGGGCGGATCGGCATCAAGGCCCACGGCTTTCTCCCGGAGAACGGCGCGCTACGCCACGAGCAGACAGACCGGGTGCCCTACAAGGCGTGGGCCCAGGGCGGGCACTGCACCCTGACGCCCGGTGACGTGACGGACAACGGCTATGTCTACAACTGGATCAGCGCCGGGGAGCGCTGCCACGGCTGGAAGGTGGACGAGGTGGACTATGACGGCCACAACGCCACGGACCTGGCCATTCGGATGTGCGAGGAGCGCAACAATCCGGACTTCTGCGTGGAGATCTCCCAGACCTGCGCGGGGCAGAACCTGGCGGTGAAGGGATTCCGGGAGCTGCTGCTCCAGGGGCGGATCGTGCTGGAGGAGAATCCGCTGCTGCTCTGGTGCCTGGGCAACGCCATCGAGGTCCAGAACAACTACGGCGACGTGAAGCTCAACAAGAAGCACAAAGACGACTCCCAGCGTATCGACCCGCTGGCGGCGGTGATGAACGCCCTGGCGAGAGTGCTGGTGGTGAGTAAAAAGCCGGATGTGGCGGACAAGCTCCGCGAGGGTAATTTCTCATTTTGATTTTTCTTCCGGCACAGCGCCGGAGGGGACATAAATTGTGTCCAACTTGGACACGGAAAGGAGCGGCCATGAAAAATCTGATTCGCGGCTTGGCCCGGTACTGCACAGACCTGGTTCTGCTGGGCGGCGCGGTGGCCGTGGCGGTGGGGGCCGGGATGATCTGTCTCCCGGCGGGGCTCATTGCCGGAGGCGTGCTGGCCATCGCCGGTGCGGTGCTCAGCAGTCTGGGAGGCGGTGGGGAGAGGTGAGCGTCAGCAAGGGCCTTGCGGCCCTCGGGCGGCGGAAGTCGGCCTCCCTGAGCCTGGAGAGCTCCAGAGGCTGGTTCCCGGCGGGCACCCGGCGGGAGCTGACGGCGGACGCCGCCATGAAGCTCAGCGCCGTCAGCGCCTGCGTGGAGATCATCTCCAACGCCATTGGGATGCTGCCGGTATTCGTGATGCAGAGCTCCACCAAGCAGCGTCTGGGGGACCACCCCCTGGGCCGGGTGCTCTGGGAGCGGACCAACGAAGCCATGAGCCCCTTTGTCTTCTTCCGCCTCATGGAGTGTCAGCGCCTCCTGCGGGGCAACGCCTGCGCCTGGATTTACCGGAACGGCTACGGGGAGCCGGTGGAGCTCATCCCCCTGCCCCACGGCACCTGTGAGCCGGTGATCGAGCCGGGCACCGGACGGCTCTGGTACTTGGCCACGGAACCCAAGAGCGGGCGTATGTACCGGCTGAGCCCGGCGGACATCCTGCATTTCAAAGCCTACTCCCCGGACGGGGTGACAGGCGTCTCCGTTCTCCACCGGGCACGGGAGACCCTGGAGACCGCCTCCGCCGCCCAGCGGTACGAGCAGGCCCTCTACGAGAACGGCGGCAGGCCCTCCGGCGTACTGAAGGCCTCCACGGACCTGAGCGGGCGTGTGAAGCTCCCGGACGGCACCGAGATCGGCATGAAGGACGCGATCCGCCGGGAGTGGGACAAGATCCACGCCGGGCCGGGGAACGGCTTTCGGACGGCGGTGCTGGACCTGGGGATGGAGTACCAGCCCATCGCCATGAGCAATTCCGACGCCCAGTTCGTGGAGAACAAGGCGGTGACCATCGCGGACATCTCCCGGTTTTTCGGGGTGCCCCTCTACAAACTGGGGGAGGGAAAGCAGAGCTATTCCAGCAACGAGCAGAACAGCATCGAATTCTGCGTGAACACCATCCAGCCCACTGTCACGCAAATGGAGTTTGAGGAGACGGACAAACTCCTGACTCTCAGCGACCGGCGGCGGGGCCTGGAGGTGCGCCACAACATGATGGCCCTCCTCCGGGGCGACACCAACAGCCGGGGGACCTGGTACCGGACCATGCGGGAGATCGGGGCGCTGTCGGTCAACGACATTTTAGCCCTGGAGGACATGCCGCCGGTCCCCGGAGGCGACACCCGGTACAGCAGTCTCAACTACATCCCCCTGGAGGACTTCCGGGAGCTCAGCCGGGCGCGGAACGCAGGCGGGCAGAAAGGAGCGAACGAGTAAGTGGAAAACATCACAAAAGGCGCGGTGGTGCTCAAGAGCGCGCCAACAGCGGTGGACATGGGGCTCATCAACGCCCAGTCCATCCGGGAGCTGAAAGCGGAGGAGGTGTTCCTCTTCCGGATCGCGGCCTGCGACAACCAGGTGGACCGGGATTTCGAGTGCTTCTCCGATGCCGCCCTGGAGGCCCTGTCGAAGCTCTTTGTGGGCCGGACAGTCCTCAGTGACCACCGCTGGTCCAGCAGCGGCCAAATGGCTCGGGTGTATGCGGCGGCGGTGGAGAAGGAGAGCGGCGTCAGCCGCCTGATCCTCAGCTGCTACATGCTGCGAAACGATGCCGCTGCCCCCACCATTGACGCGATCGAAGCGGGTATTCTCCGGGAGGTGAGCGTGGGGGTGGCGGTGAAGACGGCCACCTGCTCCATCTGCGGCACAGACAAGGCCCACGGCTACTGTGAGCACCGCCCCGGCAAAGCCTACGGCGGCACTCTCTGTACGGTGGAGCTGGGGGACCCGGCGGATGCCTATGAGGTCAGCTTCGTGGCCGTGCCCGCCCAGCGGGAGGCCGGGGTGGTCAAAAGCTACGGAGGGGACAAGGAGCCCCCGAAAAATGTGTCCAACTTGGACACATCCGGCGATGAGGACCGGAAGAAAAGATTGTCCGCTCTGATTGAGCTGGAGAAAATCAAATTTGTTGAGGAGGTACCGAACAAATGAATCTGAAGCAGAAACTGTATGACCTGCTGGGAAAGCACAAGGGGAAGGTCCAGGAGGCCCAGAAGGCCGTAGAGGCCGGGGAGCTGGACAAGGCGGAGGCCCTGACCAACGAGGCCAAGAGCCTGGCCGGAGAGATCGAGAAGGTCAAGGCCCTGATCGCGGAAGAGGAGCGCTACAACGGCTCTGAGGACGGCGAGGAGGCCAAGAAGGGCATCCGCATCCAGCAGGAGGGCGACGGTCAGGACGGCTACCAGAAAGCGGTAAAGGCATTCGCCCAAGCGGCCCGGGAGGGCTTCCCCAGGCAGAAAGCCGCCGGAGATATGATGCAGGAGGGCGTGGACGCCGACGGCGGCTATACCGTGCCCTCGGACATCGTGACGAAGATCATCGAGCTCCGGGAGGCCCGGGAGAGCCTGCTGGATGAGGTCCAGGTCATCCCTGTTACCACCAAGAGCGGACGCCGGACCTTTAAAAAGCGGGGTCAGCACCAGGGGTTTGCCACCGTGGCCGAGGCGGCCAAGCTGGGCAAGGCCGCCTCGCCTCAGTTTGCGGTCCTGAACTACGAAGTGGAGAAGCGGGGCGGGTACCTGCCGGTCACCAATGAGCTCTTGGAGGACAGCGACAACAACATCACCGCCGTAGCCCAGCAGTGGCTGGCAGATGAGGCCCGGGTCACCGCCAACAAGGAAATCCTGGCGGTTGTGGCCGCCAAGACGGCCCAGGACCTGAAGGACCTGGACGGCATCCTCAAGGCGTGGGTGGGCCTGGGCAGCGCGTTCCGGCCCACCAGCAAGCTCATCACCAACGACGACGGACTGCTCTTTCTGGGGACGCTGAAGGACGCCAACGGGCGGTACCTGCTGACCCCCAACCCGGCGGAGCCTCAGCAGCTGCGCCTGTGCATGGGGCCTTACGTCCTGCCGGTGAAGACCTACGACAACGACACCATTCCCACCCAGGACAGCAAGATCCCCATGATCCTGGGGGACCTGAAGAGCGGCGTGGCCTACTGGGATAGGCGGCAGTTCTCGGTGAAGGTGTCCGACTCCGCTGTGGTGGGTGAGTTCAACGCCTTTGAGCAGGACATGACCATCTGGAAGGGAACCCTGCGGGACGACTGCACCACGTGGGATGATGAGGCGTTTGTCAACGGGTATATCAGCGCCGCCGCAGGCACTGGCGCTGACACGCCCATGGGATAAGGGGGAATTCATTATGGCAACAAAGAAGAAAACAACGGCAGCAGAGCCTGAGCAGGTGCCGGAGCTGAAGGAGGACGCTGTGCTCCCGGAGGGACTGGAGGAGGAAGCGCCGGGAGTCCCTGTGCTCCCGGAGGAGATGGGACAGGAGGACGATCCGCTCCAGGAAGACGGCGAGGAGCTGCCGAAATTGGCGTACTACCGTGTCAACTGGCCCGGCGGGGTGCGCCTGCGGGTAGGGCCCGGGCTGGGATACCGCCTCAAGACCACCCTCCCGTGCGGCACGGTGGTCCTGGGCGAGGATGTGGCGGACCTGCTGCGGGAGGACCTGAAGCACGACGACTCTATCTGGCTGCACATCACCTGTGAGGTAGGCAGCGGCTGGGTGGACGGTGCCTATCTGGAGCGGATCAATGTCCCCACTGAGTGATGCCCGCCGGGCATCGCTCCTGGCCTACTGCAAGCTGACGGAGCTGGCGGACGATCCTGAGGTGGCCGCTCTGCTGGAGACCTTCTACGGCGCGGCAGCGGCCTACATGGCCCAGGCCGGGGTGTCCGAGCCGGAGGAGGGCACCGCCCGCCGGTCCCAGTACGACCTGTGCGTCAACCACCTGGTCCTGGACAGCTGGGACAAGCGGGAGGTCTCCGTTTCCGGGACGTCGGGGGACAACCCGGCCTTCCGGCGGATGCTCAATCAGTTGAAGTTGACGGAGAGTATGCAGGAGGTTGCAGAGAATGCTGGTAGGTGACAAAATCAAAATTGCCCCGTCTCAAGGAGACAGGGCAGGGGAGCCGGTCACGGCTACGGTAGTTTATATCCATCCAAAGCGGCGCTACTACGTGGCGGAGTATCAGGGGAAGGACGGTCATCCCCTGCGGGAGACCTTTCCTTTCCGCCACAGGGCGGGGCAGTGATTGAAAAGCTGGGCGGCCTTACCTGAGCTGGTTTTTCAAGAGTAGTGGTCTCTGCAGGAAGCGATCTCCAGCATCCCGTATTTTTCTCACTCGTCTACTTCGATCAGCTCATGCTCCGTGCCCAGTCCGGCGTCCAGTCTTGCGGCGGCTTCCCGGATGCGCCGCAGGTTCTCCTCTGTGAAAAAGGGGTCAGTGGAAACCGGGAACGGGATGCCGCCTTCCCGCACAGCCTTTTTGAAAAAGACGGTAACTGCGGTGGTAAGGTTCATTCCCAGCTCTTGGCAGAGATTTTCCATACTGCGCTTGAGGTCTTCGTCCATACGGATGTTGAGGTTTGTCTGTGCCATGGATCATCACTCCTTTGTTACTTATCAATGTGTACATACAAATTATTTGGCAGTGACAAAATTTGACAAAACACAGTGCGTATCGTATAATAAAAAAGCCGTCCAGCCGGGACGGTCAGAAGGGCACTGTTACATAGGCGGTTAGCTCACTTTCCTCGCGATTTTAATCGAGAGGAGGTGAAGTACATGTGGAAAAAGAAACTCTGCGCTCTGCTGCGTTTCCTCGTGTTTGCAGCAATTGCGGCGCATTTCCTCACCACATATGCGCGTTGACCGCCCGGCTGGTCCCCGGACGGTCAACTCAATTGATCGGATGGTAACGGGCTAACCGCCGTAACGGTGCCCTTCTGTTGTCATTATACCCGTCCGCCGCCTGTTTGTCAACAACCCGGCAGTAACAAAAATTTTCAAAACCTCTTGACTTTCTTGTTGCTGAGTGAGAAACAAGCGCGGCACCTGGCGGAACTGCTGACCGACAGGCAGAAGCGGGACCTGCTGCTCCTGGCGGCGATCCTGCTGAAGGAGCACTCCAGTCAGAGGAGGGCCGGGTGATATGGACGATCTTCAAATCTTCGAGAACCCGGAGTTCGGGACCATTCGGAGCGTTGAGATCGACGGTGAGCCCTGGTTGGTGGGCAAGGACGTGGCAACGGCTCTAGGGTATAGCAATACGAAAGACGCACTTGCTCGTCATGTAGACGATGAGGACAGAAGGGGGTCGCGAATCCCGACCACCTCCGGGGCTCAGGAAATGACCATCATCAACGAATCCGGTCTCTACAGCCTGATCCTCTCCAGCAAGCTCCCCGGCGCGAAGAAGTTCAAGCGCTGGGTGACGGGCGAGGTCCTGCCTGCTATCCGCAGGACCGGCGGCTACATGGCACCAGCCAAGACTTTGCAGGACCTGACCGCCGCCGTCCAGCTTCTGTCGGAGCAGGTGGAGGCACTGCTGTCCCGGGAGAACGAGGCACCCGCCGCACTGCCGCCCTCCTCGACCCCGCAGCTCTCTGTGAGCGACCGGGTCCCGGGTATTGCGGCCCGGCGGCGGTGGCTGAGGACGGTGAACGAGAAGCTGGACCTGCTGTCGGCAAAGCTGGGGCGCACCCACAACTCCATCCTTTCCAGGGTGTACCAGATCATGGAGCGGGACACAGGCGCCGTCCTGGAGGACGAGCGGATCAAGGCCATTGAGACATACAGCCTGGGGGAGTGCTCCATCTTAACGGCGGTCTTCTACAACGAGAAACTGAAAGCGTCGTTTGAGGACATTATTGACTTCAACCTCGCTCCGGAAAATCGGGGCTGGTAATACAAGTAAAAACGAGTTGGGCGAGGCTGCGGGCCTCGCCCTCTCTTGTTTTGGAAAGGGGTGATCTATGGCAAAACAGGCGAACGCCGGGGAACTGCGAACCCTGGTATATTTCCGCAAGGTCATCAGGGAGACGGACGTGGAGGGCCGCGCCCGGGTGCGGGAGGAGGGCGTCTTCTACGACAGCGCGGGCCGGGAGGTCCCGGTCCACTGCAAATGGGTCAACGCCCACGGCACGGAGGTCTTTGCCGCCATGCAGCTCCAGTTGCGGCAACCGGCAGCGCTGACCATGCGCTGGTCGCCGCTCATCCAGCCCACGATGCTGGTGTACAAGGGCCGGGACCCGGTGCCCTACGAGGTCGTTAGCGTGGACGACGTGGAGGACCGGCACCGCTGGCTGGAGGTCACGGTGCAGCGGAAGGGGGCGGCGCGGTGAGCGTGGAGGCGAAGCTCAAGGCGGCGCTGGGGCCGTTCGGGGACCCGGTGGAGGCGAATCTGCTGTACGCCGCCGCAGACCGGCTCCCGCCCCGGTATTACACCTTTGCCCTGTCCTCCCGTGGAGACGATTTCGGTGACGATGAGCCGGGGTGCGAGGTGTGGCAGGGGTCGGTCCACTTTTTCGCCCCGCTGGACGGGAACTACGCCCGGCGGCAGAGGCAGACCAAGCAGGCCCTCCACCGGGCGGGGTTCACGTGGCCCAGGTGTGTCGACGCCAGCGACCAGGAGGGACAGCACCTGGTGTTTGAGTGCGAGATCGTGGAGGAGGTGGAAGTGGATGGCGAGATTTAGCGTGGATGGGCTGTTTGATTTTGATGAACTTCTGAATGCCGGAGCGCTTCCCAATGATGTGATGGATAAGATGCTCCATGCCTCAGCGGACGTGATCGTGAACGCGCAGAAGAAGACCGCAAAATCGATACTGCGCGGGAAGTATGCCACCGGAAGATTGGCCGCTTCCATCACCAAGGGCCGTGTCAGACGGTCCAAAGACGGAAGATCGATCGAGATCGGCTTCAAGAGTGGACGCGTCCGGGGCAAGAAGGAACCGCGCCCCACCAGCAACGCGGAGATCGCTTTCCTCAACGAGTACGGCAAGCGCGGTCAGCCGCCCCGGCCTTTTATCCAGCAGGCCAATGAGCAGTGCCGGGAGAAGGCTATCGAGGCGGCAGAGACCGAGTATAACAAATGGCTGGAATCCATGGGATTCTAGGGAAAGGAAGAAATTATGGCAAGCTTTGGAGCAAAGAACCCCTATTTCTGCAAGGTCAAGGAGGAACCCGATGGTAAGCTCCCGGTCTATGATGGAGAGCCGGTGAAGATCGGGCGGCTGGTGAAGGCAGACCTGTCCATCACCATGGCCTCCGGTAAGCTCTACGCCGATGACGAGCTGGCGGAGAGCGTGGAGGAATTCGCCAGCGGCTCTTTGGCCATGGAGACCGATGATATCATTGACTCGGTAGCGTCGGTCGTCTACGGGACTACCGTAGAGGGGAAGACGGTCCACTACAACACCAAGGATGATCCCCCGTCCGGCGGTCTGGCGTACTACAAAAAGCTCATGCGGAAGCGGAAAGTGCTGTACAAGGGAGTTTTCCATCCCCTCGTCAAGGCGTCCCTGGGCAACGACTCCGCCAGTACCAAGACCGACAGCATCACCTTCGGCACCAGCTCCACCACCTTTACGGTGTTCGCCGCCGCCAATGGAGATTGGCGGATCACGGAGGATTTCGACACGGAGGAGGAGGCCATCGCCTGGGTGACGGGCCGGTTTGCTCCTGCCGCCTCCGGCGGCGAACAGGCCGCAGGTAAGCCATGAAGGCAGTAAAGATTAATCTGGCCGGACGGGAACGGCACCTCTGTTTCACCGTGGAGGCCATGTTCCAGATCGAGGAGCGCTTTGGCGGTGCGCAGGAGCTGACAGACACCATGGAGGCCAACTCCAGGATCGGCTTTGAGGCCGTCTGCGGGGCCGCTGCCATCCTGGCGGAGCAGGGGGAGCTGTGCCGCCGGAGTATGGGGTATGAGCCGGAGCCTCTGTGCAGTGCGGAGGACATCGCCGCCACCGTGGCTCCCACGGATCTCGCCCGGCTAAAGCTGGCGGTTGTGTCGGCCATTACTCTGGGCTATGGCCGGGAGATCAGGCCGGAGAACGATGAGGTCGATCTGGGCCTGTCGGAGCTGAACGAGCAAAAAAAAACAAGGTGACCAGGTCCCACTACATCCGGATCGGGGTCCTGTGCGGCCTCACCCGGCGGGAGACACTGTTGTCTACCCCGGGTGAGGCCGGGGACCTCTGGGAGCTGTATGTCCAGGCCCACCAGCAGAAGCGGAAGCGGGAGGAGGATGACTGATGGCGATACGCACCATATCCACCAGAATGGCCATAGAGGGGGAGGCCCAGTACAAACAGGCCATTTCCGCCTGCAATGGGGAATTGAAGACGCTGAAATCCTCCCTCGCGCTGGTGGAGAGCTCCTTCAAGGGCAATGCCAATTCCATGGAGGCCCTAACGGAAAAGGGCAAGGTCTTGGCTGAGATGAGCGCCCAGCAGGGGACCAAGGTCCAGGAACTGCGAAAGGCTCTGGAAAATGCGCAGGAGCACCAGAAAAAATATTCGGATGCCGCCGCTGAGGCAGGGCAGAAGGTGGCGGAGTACAGCGCCGCTCTGGAGACGCTGAAAAATTCTGCCGGTGACACACAGGCCGAACAGGCCGAGCTCACCAAAGAAATTGATAAATGGAAAAAGGCCCAGGAGACTGCCGAAGCATCAAATTATGCCGCCGTCAAGAGCATTCAGAATTGGCAGCAACAGATCAACAAGGCCAAGATCGAGCAGAACAGCCTCAAAGAGGCGGTCCAGAAAAACAACCAGTACCTGGAGGAGGCGGCTTCCAGCGCTGATGGATGTGCCACCTCTATTGATGAGTATGGGAAAGCGGTCGAAGATGCCGCAACGTCCACCAAAGAGGCCGTCGAGGGGGAGAAGGCGTATAAGCAGTCTGTCTCCAACTGTGACAGCGAGCTTAAAACGCTGAAATCCTCCCTGGCTCTGGTGGAGAGCCAGTATCGGGGCAATGCCAACAGCGTGGAGGCTTTGACGGCCAAAGGGGAGGCCCTGACCGACATCCAGGCCAAGCAGGCGGAGAAGGTCCAGACGTTGGGCGAGGCGCTGCAAAACGCGCAGGAGCATCAGAAAAAATATTCGGATGCCGCCGCTGAGGCAGGGCAGAAGGTGGCGGAGTGCAAAGACTCTCTGGAAAAGCTGAAGCAGTCCACCGGGGACACCATGGAGGAGCAGGCCGCCCTGACTGCGGAGATCAAAAAGTGGCAGCAGGCCCAGACGGAGGCTGAGGAGGCCAACGCCGCCGCTGCGCAGAGTGTCCAGAACTGGCAGCAGCAGTTGAATAAGGCCAAAATCGAGCAGAATGATCTCAAGGAGGCGGTCCGGCAAAACAACCAGTACCTGGATGAGGCGGCAAATAGCGCCGACGGGTGTGCCAAGTCCATTGACCAGTATGGCAAGGAGGTCAAGCAGGCTGCTGAGGACTCCCAGGAAATGGGGGCCAAGTCCAAAGACGCCATCGACCAGCTCGCCGCCGTGCTGGCGTCTGCTGGGATCGCCAAGGGCGTCCAGGAGATCGCGGAGGCCCTAATGGACTGCTCCGCCGCCGCTGAGGGCTTTGAGTCCTCCATCGCCAAGGTGGCCACTATCGCGGATACCTCTGCCACCTCCATGGATGAGATCAAAGCACAGATCATCGACCTCTCCAATGAGACGGGGAAGTCCGCCTCGGCCATTGCGGAGGCCACCTACTCGGCCATCTCCGCCGGTGTAGATACCGCCTCGGCAGTGGAGACCGTGGCGCAGGCATCCAAACTGGCGGCGGGCGGCTTCACGGAGACGGAGACCGCCGTGGACGTGCTCACCACCGCCATTAACGCCTATGGCCTGTCCGCCACGGAAGCCGGGAAGGTCTCCGATATCCTCATCACCATCCAGAACAAGGGCAAGACCAGCGTGGACGAACTGGCCCAATCGGTGGGCAGTGTCATACCCCTGGCTGCCGCCTACAACGTGGAGATGGACAACCTGGGGACCGCTTACGCGGTGCTCACCGCAAGCGGTACGGCCACGTCGGAGGCGGGGACGAAGATCAACGCCATGCTCAGTGAGCTGGGTGATTCCGGCTCCAAGGTGGCGGGGGTCCTCCAGGAGCAGACGGGACAGTCCTTTGCCTCGCTCACAAAGGGCGGTGCGTCCCTGGGCGATGTCTTAGCCATCATCGGCGACAGCGTGGGTGGTAATACGACTGCCTTTAACGAACTTTGGAGCTCCACAGAGGCAGGCGTGGGCGCTCTATCCATTTTTAACAAGGGCGCGGAGAACTTCAACAGCGTTCTGGGCGAGATGCAGAACAGCGCCGGGGCTACCGAGGCGGCCTACAAAACCATGGCCGACACCACCGAGAACGCCCACCAGCGCATGACCAACGCCGCAGAGAACCTGAAGATCGCCATCGGGGACCAGCTCAATCCCGCCCTGGAAGATCTCTATGACACGGGCGCGGATGCTTTCACCTGGGCCACAGAGTTTGTCAGCAGCACTCCAGGCGTTGTCGGTGCAGTGGCTGGGCTGACAGCCGCATTAGGAGCGCTGTCCATAGGTGCGGCGGCGCTGTCTGCGGCTCCTGTCATCATCGGTGCGCTGAATACGTCGCTGATGCTGCTAGCAGCTAATCCAATCGTTGCGGTGACTGCCGCTGTCGTGGGGCTCGGCGTGGCGGTCAAGGTCTGGGCCTCAGCGGCCATGGAGGCGGACGAGAGCACCAAGGCGTTTATGGAGTCCATGCAGAATTCCAAGACGGCCTACGAGGAGCTCACCGCCGCCATGGAGGGGCAGAGGCAGTCCACCGCCGCCTCCCTGGAGGCCCTGGAGGAGCTGCTGGCGGTAGAGGACAAATCCGCCGCTCAGAAGCAGATCATCGCCGAAAAGGTGGCGGAGCTCAACGAGGCGGTGCCCAACCTGGGCCTGGCCTACGACGCCGCCAGCGACTCCATCAACATGACCACGGACGCCCTGGAGCATCTGGTGGAGAAGGCGGGGGAGCAGGAGGAGTACGAGGCTCAGGTGGCCCGGCTCAGCGAGCTCTACACGGAGCAGAAGCAGATCGCCGCAGAGCTGGAGGCCGCCCAGGCCGCGCTGAACGAGGCCCGGGAGACCGGCTCCGGGAATGTGCTGACCCTGCAAAACAATATCGACGCCCTCACCGAGGCCCAGGAGGCCAACGCGGAGGAGATCGCCGCCCTGGAGGAGGCGTCCCGGGAGTACGGCGAGCGGCAGGCGGAGGCTGCGGAGAAGACGGAGACCATGACCTCCCGGATCGAGGCGCTGACCAGTGAGATGGATACCCTCCAGGCGGCCTATCAGGAGAGCTACGACAAGGCCATGGAGAGTATCGAGGGTCAGTTGGGGCTCTTCGAGGAGATGGACGGCAGTGCCAAGACCTCCATCGACAGTCTCATCGACACCCTCAAGGGGCAGGTGTCCTACATGGAGACCTACTCCGAAAACATCAAAAAGGCCATGGAGATGGGCGTGGATGAGGGCCTGGTCAAGAAGCTGTCGGACGGTTCGGTCGAATCTGCCCAGATCTTGGACGCTATCGTCAAGGGCGGTCAGGATGATATCAAAGCCCTCAATGAGGAACTGGCCAAGGTGGAGCAGGGAAAGAAGGATTTTTCCGATACCGTGGCCCAGATGGAGACCGACTTCAACGAAAAAATGGGTATTCTGGTCGGTGATCTCAACGATGCCATCCAGGAGATGGACCTCCACGACGACGCCTACGATGTGGGCTATAACAACATGCAGGGCCTCATTGACGGTACCGCAGAACAGAAAAAGGCCCTGGTGGATAAGTACACGGAGATGGGCAACGCGGCCCTCGCCGCCTACAAACGGGCGGTGGCCCAGGCGTCTCCCTCCAAGAAGTTCAAAGAGGCGGGGAGCTACGATATCCAGGGTATCATCCAGGGCGCGGAGAGCGAGCGGGCCCGGCTGGAGGCGGCCTACACCGAAGCCGCCCAGGCGGCTCTGCACAGCATGGAGCGCGCCATGCCCTCCACCTTCCTGGAGCCCCGGAATCCGTCTCCAGCGGAGCAGACGGCGGCGATCGCCGCAGCAGTCCGGCAGACGGCGGACAACAGGCCGGTCATCCAGCTCAACATCGACCACATGGAGGTCCGCAGTGA
>Ga0137307_101827_pt1 | contig 16733 bp, 18 predicted proteins | sample NAcewD2O_March_2_FD_97180 | JGI IMG/M metagenome (GOLD analysis project Ga0137307, IMG submission 97180) | Mouse cecal microbial communities from Vienna, Austria - N-Acetylglucosamine amended D2O_March | ecosystem: Host-associated > Mammals > Digestive system > Large intestine > Cecum | place...
ACCTTTTTCATGTGCCATAGTAATTTGGTTCATTCTATCTTCATGTAACCTCCGCTTAAACAGACTTCACATGGCTCTGCCTTGCAGAATGGAGCATACGGGACTTGAACCCGTGGCCTCCACACTGCCAGTGTGGCGCGCTCCCAACTGCGCTAATGCCCCATATGGAGATTATAGCACAGATGGGAGCTTGAAGAAAGTAGTATTTTAAAACTTTTAGAATAAATTTTTCAGCACACAACAATAATCTTGCGCGGCGTAGTCTGAGGCGGAATGCTCCTTGTAGTAGTCGTGTAATATACGATCAGAGTCTGCGCCTCAAGTGAACAGTTATAAGGCTGGCCGTTTGATGTGACGATCTCGGTAGAACGTCCGATATTCAACTGCAGTGCGCCGTCGAGAGAGGTAAGGCTCCGGTCGAATTGCCCCGCATAGAGGGTTTCCTGCGGATTTCGCCGCCCAATGAATATGGCCTGGTATCTGGGCGGAAAGATGAGTGGGATCGGAAGGTCGGCATCATAGAACGCCGTGACATTCATCCCGATCCGTAAGCGGACTTCACTGATCACATAGGTGTCGGGACTTACGATGAAGTTCTGGATCCCGTCTGAATTGCGGATCGTGATCTCCTGCATACAGCAATTGTTATCAAATTCGGAGATATTTTGTATCACTCCGTTTACAGGAATCAGATTGGTTGAAGGCATAATAAACACTCCATTTTTCATTAGTATATGCAGGATAGGGCTTAATGTGTGATCAGTGTTCTTCCGGCTTGATCGCGGCGGCCCTTGCGCCCGGCGGCAGGAAATGGTATAGCTCCTCATAGGATTCGAGTTCTTCTGCGGAAACCGGTTCGGAAGGGATCAGGCCGGTACAGTCCTGGGAAGAGGCAGCATTAGACAGATAATCATATTCGTCAATGATTTTCTGATTCTCTTTATCTATTTTCTTATCATTCATAGCAATAAATCCTCCGGTTTATAAGTTTTAGTTTAGATTGTGTAGAAAAAGAAAAATATATACTGTATAATATTTCCATGTATTGAAGAAAATATGTAATTTAAGGAAAGAAGGATGACAGTTTATGAATATTGAAATTGATACCCATTCCCATACACTGGCCAGCGGACATGCGTACAATACGATCCATGAGATGGCGGCGGCCGCAGCCAATCGGGGGCTTAAGGGCCTTGCGATCACGGAACATGCAGTAAAGATGCCGGGAACCTGCCATATCTATTATTTTCAGAATCTCAGAGTGGTGCCGAGGCATCAGTGCGGGATTGAACTCTTGCTTGGGACGGAGCTTAATATCCTGGACGAAGCCGGAGAGGTGGATCTTGCACAGGAAGTGTTAAGGGAGATGGATATCGCTATTGCCAGCATTCATCTTCCATGTTATAAGGGAGAATATTCAGAGGAACGGATCACGCAGGCATATGTGAATGCCATGCAGAATGAATATGTGGACATCATCGGACATCCGGACGACGGAAGGATACCGGTGGATATGGGAGTTCTGGCGGCAGAGGCGAAGCGGACGGGGACATTGCTGGAGGTGAATAACTCTTCCCTGCGTCCGGAAGGATTCCGGGTGAATACGATGGAAAATTGCCGCAAGATGCTTCTGGAATGTAAGAAACAGGGGGTCATGGTCGTTCTGGGAACGGATTCCCATGTGGACGCGGATATCGCAAATTACGAGTATGCATACCGGATTTTAGAAGAGACGGATTTCCCGGAAGAACTGGTTGCCAACACGACGCTTGCCAAGCTGAAATCGTCATTAAAACGAAATAAAAAGGTATAGACTTTATAAATTCACTGTGCTAAAATGTAACAGTAGTGAAAGTGTTACGGAGGAAATGGTGCTATGAGTAAGAAGATCAGGACGGAGGCGGTAGATTATCTTTTTCGCGCGATATTAAGCCTTGAGAACAAAGAAGAATGTTATACATTTTTCGAGGATATCTGTACGATCAATGAGTTGCTGTCACTGACGCAGCGTTTTGAGGTGGCGAAGATGTTAAGAGAACGCAAGACGTATCTTGAGATCGCGGAGAAGACGGGGGCTTCTACGGCTACGATCAGCAGAGTGAATCGTTCGTTAAACTATGGCAATGACGGGTATGATATGGTATTTGAGAGGATTAACAAAGAAGAATAAGAGATTAAGACCAGGAAGAAATAAGACGGGTAAAGCCTTATTTCTTCTTTTTCTCATGTACCGGTTCAGGAAGCTCGTCTATTAATTTCTCAATCAGCAGCTTCTTCACATATACATCGAAGCTTAGTGAACAGATGAAGGAGAAGATCTGAAGATAATCCCGGTCCTCTTCAGCTGCGTCAGGGAAACTCTCGACAGCCGAATTATAAGATCTGGCAACATCCTTCTGCAGCGTATCAATCCTTGACTTCTCAAGGCGGCAGATCTCTTCGTAGATGGAGGTCATATTGATCTCCTCTCCGGTATCAAAATACTTCTCCGTGACAGGATTCAAAAGTGTCTCGATATCCTTGATCGCCAGGATATTCTTGAAATAATAGATAAATATCATGACCAGAACATGTTCTTTGGAGTATTTCTTCTTGACTGGAGGAGGAAGGAGATTATTCTTGGCATAATTGTTGATCATGGTCTTGGTCAGGATCTTGTCTTCCTCGTGACGCTTGGTGGAACGAAGCTGCTCCTCCATGAAAGTGGTTACCTGATCCATGTACAGGTCTATATTCGGAATATCGCGCGGACGTACATATTCTATACGTGAAATGCTGGACAGAATGCTGTTGAGCATGTCCTTTGTATTAATTGTCATAATATCACCCCAATGCAACTATTATATAGTTTTTAAAACTATATGACAAGGATTTTTTGAATACTATATTAAAATTTAATATTTTATGTTATAACAGATAGGAAGGAGGGAGAATATGAATGCACTGAAGAAATTATTTGCTCCGGTTGATATGACTGTGGGGACACCTTGGGAAGATATTTTGCTTTTTACGGTTCCAATGTTAATTGGGAATATTGCCCAGCAGCTTTACAACACAGTAGACAGTGTTGTGGTGGGGAATTATGTCGGTGATAATGCGCTGGCGGCGGTCGGAAGCGCAGGACCGATCTTGAATCTTCTGATCGTACTTTTTATCGGGATCAGTGTGGGAGCCAGTATTATGGTGTCCCAGTATTTTGGCGCGAGGAAACGGGAAGATCTATCTATTGCGATCGCGAACAGTATTGTGTTGACAGGAATCTCTTCTGTTATCGTTATGATCCTGGCAACGGTGGCGGCAAGGCCGCTCCTGGTTCTGCTGAAGACGCCGGACAGTATCCTTGACTGGTGCACTTCTTATTTGAGGATCTTGTTCCTGGGCATTTCGGGGCTTGCGTTCTACAACATTTTAAGCGGAATCTTAAGAGGACTTGGAGATTCCATCTCCGCACTGTGGTATCTGATCGTATCAAGTGTGCTGAACATCATCCTGGATCTGGTCTTCGTGATACGGTTCGATATGGGAGTCAGCGGAGTGGCGCTGGCGACAGTGATCGCGCAGGCAATCTCAGCGGTGTTATGTCTGCTCAAGTTAATGCGGATGAAGGATTTGTTTGATTTTAAGGCGCGGTATTTTAAACTGACCAGACAGCATGGATACAATATTATACGTCTGGGGCTCCCGTCCGGCATCACCCAGGCAATCATGTCCATGGCGATGCTGGTGGTACAGTCACTAACCAACAGCTTCGGCGAACAGTTTATCGCATCGAACGTGATCGTCATGCGTGTGGACGGCTTCGCTATGCTGCCGAATTTTTCCTTTGGTACGGCTATGACGACTTATGCTGGACAGAATGTGGGTGCGCGTGCCTATGACCGTGTGACGCAGGGAGCAAGGCAGGGAACATTTATGGCGATCGGATTCTCGGCATCGATCACAGCTTTGATATTGCTTTTCGGCAGGCATCTGATGGCGATTTTTACGAATACGGAGGATCTGGTGATATTGAGTATGAATATGATGCGCATCCTTGCCGTGGGCTATATCGCCATGGCGATCATCCAGAGTTTGTCCGGTGTGATGCGCGGTGCGGGAGATACGATGACGCCTATGTGGATCTCCATTGTGATGACCATATTCCTGAGGGTGCCGATCGCGTATGGACTGGTCTATCTGACGAGAAGCGCAGAATTCCCGGGCGGACGAAGGGAGAGTATCTATGTTTCGCTTTTGATCTCATGGGTACTTGGAGCGGTCATTACCGGGATATTCTATAAACGTGGGAGATGGAGAGAGAAAGCGATTTAGATTTTGTGCGTAAATCACTTGAAATCCCGCTTCCAACGAGTTATAATAATCTACATGAATAGAGAATCTTCAGGGCAGGGTGTAATTCCCTACCGGCGGTACAGCCCGCGAGCCGTAAGGCCGATTCGGTGAGATTCCGAAGCCGACAGTATAGTCTGGATGGAAGAAGATATCGGTATGTATCCGTGTACTTACTTAGTGATTATTGCTCTGGAATGGACTCCCCGTTTCAGAGCATTTCTATATGTAAGGTATTTATTTCATACGATCAGACCCCTGGAGATGATTCTGCCAGGGGTTTTGTGATATTTGCAGATAACAGTTTTTGAATCTATAGAGAGGAGGGCACGTATGACAGACCGGGATTATATGAATCGGGCGATCGAGCTTGCCAGACTGGGAACAGGAGGGACCAATCCCAATCCGCTGGTCGGCGCGGTGATCGTCAAGGACGGCCGTATCATAGGAGAAGGGTACCATCGGCGTTACGGTGAACTGCATGCGGAGCGGAATGCAATCGCTTCCCTCTCCGAGCCGGCAGAGGGTGCTGATATCTATGTAACTTTAGAGCCGTGCTGCCATTATGGAAAGACGCCGCCCTGTACAGAGGCGATTCTTGAAAATGGGATCAAAAGGGTAGTGATCGGTTCCAGGGATCCGAATCCTAAGGTGGCGGGAAAGGGAGCGAAGCTGCTGCGGGAAGCAGGAGTTCTGGTAGAGGAGGACTTCATGAGGGAGGAATGCGACCGGCTGAATCCCATATTCTTTCATTATATTACCCGGCGCACGCCTTATGCGATCATGAAATACGCCATGACGGCGGACGGCAAGATCGCGACGAAGACGGGCGCGTCCAAGTGGATCACCGGGGAGGCGGCGCGGATGGAGGTGCAGAAGCTTCGCAGCCGGTGTATGGGTATTATGGCAGGAATCGGAACGGTCCTGGCAGACGATCCGATGTTGAATGTCAGGATACTGGACAGAAGAAGCCCGGTGCGTATCATCTGTGACAGCAGCTTGAGGATTCCAACCGGCAGCCAGATCTGCCGGACGGCGAGGGAGTACCGCACGATCATTGTCTGTGCGTTTGATCCGTCAAAGGAGCCGGAAGAAGCAGACCGGCAGAAGAGAGAGGAATTAGAGCGGCTTGGAGCGGAGGTGCTGTCGGTTCCGGACGGAAACGGCAGAGTAGATCTTAAGAAGCTGATGGAGATCCTGGGCGGTCAGGGGATAGACAGTATCCTGTTGGAGGGCGGCGGCACGCTGAATGACAGCGCCCTGAGAGCCGGGATCGTGCAGGAGATCCAGGCATTTATCGCACCGAAGATCTTCGGAGGGGATAAGGCCCGGACGCCGGTTGCCGGTGTGGGAGCAGAACTCCCGGATGGAGCGGCGAGGCTTAAGCTTCAGAAGGTATCTCAGATCGGAGAAGATCTGTTGGCAGAATATAAGGTGATATAGCGGATGAAGCGGCGGCGGAACAAGAAGACAGGCAGGTGAGAAGATGTTTACAGGAATTATTGAAGAGATGGGGAAAGTACAGAAGATTTCCCTGGCGGGGAGTTCCGGACAGATCGAGGTTCAGGCGCATCGGGTTCTTGCGGGCACCAGGATTGGCGACAGTATCGCGGTGAATGGCGTATGCCTGACGGTGACAGCTATCAGACCGGATGGATTCACGGCGGATATTATGGCTGAGACTTACCGCAGAAGTAATCTGGGACAGGGGAAAGCAGGGGATCTGGTGAACCTGGAGCGTGCGATGGAAGCGGGGAGAAGGTTCGGCGGGCACATTATGTCCGGGCATATAGACGGAACCGGAGTGATCCAATCCTGCCGCAGGGAAGAGAATGCCATGTGGGTGACGATCCAGACGAAACCGGAGATCTTACGGCTTATTGTGGAGAAGGGGTCTGTCGGTATCGACGGGATCAGCCTGACGGTTGCGGCGGTTGGGGATACGGATTTCCAGGTGTCGGTGATTCCACATACGGGAGAGGAGACAACGCTTCTTAAGAAGCGGCAGGGAGATCTGGTGAATCTGGAGAATGATATTGTCGGGAAATACGTTGAGAAGCTATTGAGACCGGGAAAGTCGGATGAAGCGGCGGAATCCGGGATCACCATGGATTTCTTAAGAGAATACGGGATTTAGGAGGAAGGCAGATGGAACAGCAATATCAATATAATACAATTGAGGAAGCGATCGAGGACTTAAGAGCGGGGAAGATCATTCTGGCAACGGATGATCCGGACCGTGAGAATGAGGGAGATATGATATGCGCGGCACAGTTTGCGACGCAGGCGAATATTAATTTTATGGCGAGTGTGGCAAAAGGGCTGATCTGTACGCCGATGAGCAGCAAGGTGGCGGCGAAGCTTGGATTGCCGCCTATGGTAACGGAGAATACAGACAATCATGAGACGGCATTTACCGTATCGATCGATCATGCGGATACGACGACAGGAATCTCGGCTGCGGAGAGATCCTATACGATGATGAAATGTGTGGATGAGAGCACGAGGCCGGAGGATTTCAGAAGGCCCGGGCATGTATTTCCGCTGATCGCGAAAAGAGGCGGAGTTCTGGTGCGTAACGGACATACGGAGGCGACCGTCGATCTGATGCGTCTGGCCGGGCTTGAGGAATGCGGCGTGTGCTGTGAGATCATGGAAGACGACGGCACGATGATGCGTACTCCCGGCTTATGGAAGCTTGCTAAGGAACATGGACTTAAATTCATTACCATCAAGGAACTGCAGGATTATTGCAGGATCCACGAGAAGCATGTGGTGAAGGAAGCTTGTGCGGATATGCCTACACAGTACGGTCATTTTCAGATACACGGTTATGTGAACGACATCACAGGCGAGCATCACGTAGCCCTGGTGAAGGGAGAGATCGGCGGCGGAGAGAATGTGCTCTGCAGGGTGCATTCCGAGTGTCTGACCGGGGACACCTTCGGTTCTCTGCGCTGTGACTGCGGTAAGCAGCTTCAGGAGGCGATGCGCCAGATCGAAGAGGAAGGCCGCGGGATTGTCCTCTACATGAGGCAGGAGGGCCGGGGGATTGGTCTGATCAATAAGTTAAAGGCGTATCAATTGCAGGAAGAAGGGATGGATACGGTGGAGGCGAACATCAGCCTTGGTTTTGCACCGGATCTCAGGGAATACTGGGTGGGCGCCCAGATTCTGTCGGATCTGGGAGTGAGATCTCTCCGTCTGTTAACGAATAATCCGGAAAAAGTATATGGTTTGAGTGATTTCGGACTGGAGATCAGGGAACGCGTACCCATTGAGATCGAGCCGCAGAAGTATGATATTGTCTATATGAAGACCAAGCAGGAGAAGATGGGACATATTTTCAACAAAATAGAATTATAGGAGGAAATTGAAAGATGAGACAGATTCAGGTATTGGAAGGAAAAGTAGTAGCGCCGGAGGGGCTGAAGGTCGGGATCATAGCGTCCAGATTCAACGAGATCATTGTGAATAAGCTGTTGGGAGGCGCGGTAGACGGGCTGGTTCGCCACGGCGTGGAGGAAGAGAATATCACGGCGGCGTGGGTGCCGGGGGCATTTGAGATCCCGGTGGCGGCTTCTAAGATGGCAAAGTCCGGGAAGTATGACGCGGTCATCTGCGTGGGCGCCGTGATCAGAGGGGATACTTCGCACTATGATTATGTGTGTAATGAGGTGTCTAAGGGAATCGCACAGGTGGGTCTTGCGTCAGGTATTCCAGTATTGTTTGGGGTGGTGACGACGGAGAATATTGAGCAGGCCATCGCCCGCGCGGGAAGCAAGGCAGGCAATAAGGGATATGACTGTGCGCTGTCGGCGATCGAGATGGTTAACTTGATGAGACAGATGTAGAAGGTTAGAGGCAGTCGGAATTACTGGAAAGAGGAGGCGGTACTATCGACGGATTGATATTGGCGGGAGGAAGAAGTACCCGGATGGGAGGGAAACATAAAGGTGATCTCCGATATCAGGATCAGACTTTTCTTGAAAGGATCATTGAAGAGTTTGAGACGTATGCGGACAGGATTCTGATCTCTTACGGAGAAGACATTCGCAAGGAATATCCGAATTGTGTCACGGTCCGTGACGAGTATCCGGGCTGCGGACCTATCGGCGGGATCCATGCAGGGCTTAAGAAGTGTGAGAGCGATTCTGTGATGGTGGCGGCGTGCGATATGCCTTTTGTGAAGATGGAGTTGTATCATTTGCTTGAGCGGGAGCTTGAAAATGCCAGGCAGAAGTCTGGGGAGAGCTATGCAGGCGCGGTTCCGGAGGCGGATGGAAGAATCCATCCTCTCGCTGCGGTCTATCGAAAAGAGATGCTTCCTTGCTTGGAAGAGCAGATTGCCAGGAAGGACTACCGTATCAGAGATGCGCTGGAACGGCAGAACATCTTGTATGTGGATGTCTCCGGGGAACAGCAGATCAGGCAGATGCTTAAGAACGTGAATACGGTGTCGGAATATGAGGAGCTGTCGAAGCAGAGGATCGTCGCTGTCTGCGGTGTGAAGAATTCCGGGAAAACGACGCTGCTTGAGCGGTTGGTCAGGGAATTGTCAGGGCGGGGAATGAAGGTGGCTGTGATCAAGCATGACGGACATGATTTTGACTGCGATATCCCCGGAACAGACAGCTGCCGTCTGGGTGAGGCAGGGGCATACGGAACGGCAGTATTTTCCGGTTCCAGGTGCTTCGTCCATAAGAAAGGAACGGGGGAGCGGGAAGAAGAGCTGATGCGCCTGTTCCCGGAGGCAGATATTATATTCCTGGAAGGGATGAAGGACAGCCGGTATCCGAAGATCGAGGTGATCCGGGAAGGGGTGTCGGTTCACCCGGTGTCGAATCCGGAAGGCAGATTTCTGATCGTGACTGACCGGGATGCGGGGGAATACCAGGAGAAGACGGCGAGATTCGAAGATATCGCCGGGATCGCCGGGGAGATTCTTGGCATCCATGCAAGTAGCCCTTGCACTTTCTGTGCAAAGACACTATAATATATCCAGATTCAGATGTACTGATACGACAAAGAATTTTGGCTGGAGGCCGGAGGAAAAAGAGAGGAAATAAAATATTGGGTATATACGATAAGTTAAATGAACAGCAGAGGGAGGCGGTGCTTCATACGGAAGGACCGCTCTTGATATTGGCAGGGGCGGGTTCCGGGAAGACCAGGGTGCTGACGCACAGGATTGCATATCTGATTGAGGAGAAGCGTGTGAATCCGTGGAATATCCTGGCGATCACATTTACCAACAAGGCGGCGGGAGAGATGCGGGAACGTGTGGACAAGCTGGTAGGCGCCGGCTCAGAGAGTGTCTGGGTGAGCACGTTTCATTCGGCATGCGTAAGGATCCTGCGCAGGCATATCGGACTGCTTGGGTATGATACGAATTTTACGATCTACGACAGTGATGACCAAAAGACGCTGATGAAGGACGTCTGCCGGCTGCTCAAGATCGATACGAAGATGTTCAAGGAGCGGATGTTCCTGGGGGCGGTGTCCCATGCGAAGGAAGAACTGATTACACCGCAGGAATTCCGGCTTGAGGCGGAAGGGGATTTTACCAAGCGGAAGATCGCCGATGTCTATGAGGAATACGAGAAGCAGTTAAGGGCGAATAATGCCCTGGATTTTGACGACCTGCTGGTGAAGACCGTACAGTTGTTCCAGACGCAGGCGGATGTATTGGATCATTATCAGGAGCGTTTCCGTTATGTCATGGTGGATGAATATCAGGATACGAATACGGTACAGTTTGAACTGGTGCGCATCCTGTCCTCCAAGTACCGGAATCTGTGCGTGGTCGGTGACGACGATCAGTCTATCTACAAATTCCGCGGGGCGAACATCAGGAATATTCTGAATTTCGAACAGTTCTTTGAGGATGCAAGGGTAATCAAGCTTGAGCAGAACTATCGTTCTACCAGCAATATTCTGAATGCGGCGAATGCGGTGATCAGCAATAATATCGGAAGGAAGGACAAGACCCTGTGGACGGCGAACGGCGAGGGCGGCAAGATCGAATTCCGGCAGTTTGATACAGGTTATGACGAGGCAGAGTATATTGTGGATGACATCAGAAAGTGTGTCAAAGAGGAAGAATGTACATATAATGATCATGCGGTCCTGTACCGCACCAATGCCCAGTCCCGCGTGTTTGAAGAGAAGTTCGTGACGGCTAACATCCCATATAAGATCGTCGGCGGTGTGAACTTCTATGCAAGGCGGGAGATTAAGGATCTCTTGAGTTATCTGAAGACGGTAGATAACGGGAAGGACGATCTGGCGGTCCGAAGGATCGTCAATGTACCCAAGCGCGGGATCGGCCTTACGAGTATCAACCGGATCCAGGAATATGCGGCAGCCAAAGAGATCAGTTTCTATGAGGCGCTCATGGGGGCGGACCTGATTCCGGGTATCGGAAGAGGGCTTTCGAAGCTTACTTCTTTTGTGGCGTTGATCGAGCATTTCAAGGCTGACGCGCGGGAGATGAGCGTGTCGGAGCTGATGAAGGAGATTATCGAAGAAACGGGATATATAGAAAGCCTTGAGTCAGAGGATGCAGAGGACACCGAGGCAAGGATAGAGAATATCGATGAGTTGATCAGTAAGATCGTCCTATTTGAGGAAATGTGCGAGGAGACGGGCACGCCGGCGACACTCGGCGGATTCCTTGAGGAAGTCGCACTGGTAGCCGATATTGACAGCCTGGATGAGAACAGTGATTATGTGGTTCTTATGACGCTTCACAGCGCAAAGGGACTGGAATTCCCCCATGTGTATCTGGCGGGCTTAGAGGATGGGATTTTTCCTAGTTATATGACGATCACATCAGAGGATCCGGAGGATGTGGAAGAAGAACGCCGCCTCTGCTATGTGGGGATCACCAGAGCCGAGAAGAAGCTGACGCTGACCTGTGCGAGGCGGCGTATGGTCAGAGGTGAGACACAGTATAACCGGATGTCCCGCTTCCTGAATGAGATTCCGACAGAACTGGTATCGACGGGAGCCGTATTCGAGAAAGAACCGGAAGAAAGCCGAAGGCAGATGCAGAAGAGAAATATTTATACACAGGCAAAGCAGGCATTCCAAACCAAGGTGTATGCCGCCGCGAAACCGGCGAAGCAGTTTGGGGCGCCAAGCAGCCATAACCTGAGCTATGAGGTGGGCGACCGGGTGCGCCATGTGAAGTTCGGAGAGGGAACTGTGACAGGCATTATAGAAGGCGGCAGAGATTATGAAGTGACGGTGGATTTCGACGGGCCGGGTACGAAGAAGATGTTTGCGGCATTTGCGAAGCTTCAGAAGGTATAGCGATATTTTTCAGAAGATTTTTAATAAAATGTAGTAATCTCGGCTTGTAAGTGTTATAATAGGTACAGTATTTGAAGGCGGTCAGGAATCGGCCGTACCGGAAAAAGTATCAGGAAAGGATGTAGAAGCATGAATAAAGTAGAGGAAATTATTGCGGCAACAAGGTTGAATGACCTGATAAACAGGAAGGAAGAAGAAGATAAGAACTGCAAGACTGTTCTCTGGGTTCTTGCAATCATAGGTGCTGTCGCAGCCGTTGCAGCGATCGCTTATGCAGTATATTGTTTCTTTACACCGGATTATCTCGAAGACTTTGAAGAAGATTTCGAGGATGATTTTGATGATGATTTCTTTAACGAGGAAGATCAGGTATAGGAGAGTCATGTCGTTGAAATAGTGCGATAGAGAAAGCAGGTGGAGGCCTATTTGAAGAGAAAAAGGCGTTTTGCCTGCTTTTTTTGTGAGAGTTAAGGGCTTAGCAAAGAACTAATATAGCGAAGCGGTTATGGAAATTGAGAGTTAGAAGTTTGAGAAGATGAGGAGAAGAAGATGGACGAACAATGTTATGCCTTACTGATCGATGCGGATAATGTATCTGCGAAATATATTAAACCGATACTTACAGAGCTGTCGAAGTATGGGGTCATCACATACAAGAGGATCTATGGGGATTGGACAAGCACGCATAATTCCAGTTGGAAGGATGAGCTTCTTACGAACTCGATCATGCCGATCCAGCAGTTCAGCTATACCCAGGGGAAGAATGCTACAGATTCGGCGATGATCATTGACGCAATGGATATCTTGTACACCAATGATGTGGACGGGTTCTGTATCGTGTCCAGTGACAGTGATTTTACACGGTTGGTGACCCGAATCAGGGAGAGTGCGAAGATGGTGATCGGTATGGGGGAGAATAAGACCCCGGAGCCGTTCCGCAAAGCCTGTGACAAATTTACAATATTGGAGAATCTGTTGAATGAGCAGGAGCCGGGAAGCACCAAGGCGGAAGAACCGCATGATAAGCTTAGCCGCGAGCGGATCGAGGATGCGATCATCAAGATGATCATTGAAAATCAGGATGACAATAAGGTGACCGGACTTGGAGAGGTGGGAAGCCGCCTTGTAAGCCTGTATCCAGACTTTGACGTCAGAAGTTACGGTTACAATATGCTGTCGAAGTTTCTGGAAGAATTCTCAAGGATACAGTTGATCAAGCAGGGCAATCTCTTCTCTGTTGCATTGAAGGAAGACTGGGGAATGAAAGAGGATATAGACAGGTACGTCATTTACCTGGTGAAGAAGGCAGGAAAGCATGGTATCGAGCTTAGTACGCTGGGCAATAAGGTGTATGAGAAGTACGGAGAGTTTAAGATCAGTGATTACGGTTATTCTCAGTTTAACCAGTATGTGAAGAGTATAGATAAGATAGAGGTGGAACAGGAAGGGACGATCCTGAAGGCGAAATATCAGAAATTGTTTTAAGGAAACAGTTCAGGCAGGTTTGCGGCATGTTAGAGGAGCGCTTGTCTGAACTGCTGTATTTTGAGAAAATAATCGGATAATTCAAAAGTGAAGTGAAGAAAGGGAGTCAGGATGAAAAAGGGTCAGATATATGAGGGAATAATTGAAACGGTGGATTTTCCTAATAAAGGAAGGATCATGCTGCCGGAAGAGAACAGAACTGTATGTGTAAAAAATGGAATTCCAGGGCAGAAGGTCAAATTCTCCGTCAATAAAGTCCGCAAAGACAAGGCAGAGGGACGTATTCTGGAGGTGTTGGAAGCTTCGCCGCTGGAGGTCCCGTCACCATGTCCGCATTTCGGTCAGTGCGGGGGATGTACCTATCAGAATCTTCCCTACGAAGAGCAGATTAAGCTGAAAGAATCTCAGATTAAGAAGATGATGGACGGGGCGGTAGACGGGGATTATATCTGGGAGGGTATCAAGCCAAGCCCGGTAAAGCAGGGCTACCGTAATAAGATGGAATTCTCATTCGGAGATGAGTATAAGGACGGCCCGCTGGCGCTGGGGATGCACCGCAGGGGGAGCTTCCATGATATTGTCAATGTTCCCGGCTGCCAGATCGTAGATGAGGATTATCGGAGGATTCTATCCTGTACCCTGGAATATGCAAGGGAGACGGGACTTCCATACTATCACCGTATGCGCCATGAGGGCTTCTGGCGGCATCTCCTGGTGAGAAAGGCGGTAAAGACTGGGGAGATCCTGATCGATCTGGTGACGGCCGGGAATGAGAAGTACGGAAGGGATTTTGATGAGAAGCAGTGGGCAGAAAGGCTGCTTGCGTTAAGTCTTGACGGAAAGATTGCCGGAATCCTGCATACGAAAAATGACAGCGTGGCGGATGTGGTCAAGGACGAAGGGACGGATATTCTCTACGGACAGAATTATTTCTATGAAGAGCTGCTGGGGCTTAAGTTTAAGATCACACCCTTCTCGTTCTTTCAGACGAATTCACTTGGGGCAGAGGTATTATATGAAACTGCCAGAGAGTATATCGGGGAGACGAAGGATAAGGTGATCTTTGACCTGTACAGCGGTACAGGAACCATTGCGCAGATAGTTGCGCCTGTGGCGAAGAAGGTTGTGGGCGTGGAGATTGTAGAGGAGGCTGTGGAGGCTGCAAGGGAGAATGCGAAGCTTAACGGGCTTGATAACTGTACGTTTTGGGCTGGAGATGTTCTGAAGGTGATCGATGAGCTCGGCGAGGTGCCGGACCTGATTGTGCTGGATCCGCCAAGGGACGGGGTGAATCCGAAGGCGCTTCAGAAGATTACGGATTTTGGGGTGGAGAGGATTGTGTATATTGCGTGTAAACCGACGAGCCTGGTGCGGGATCTGGAGATGTTGCAGGGACGGGGGTATCGGGTGGAGAAGGTTGGGGGGATTGATTTGTTTCCGGGGACGTATCATGTGGAAGTTGCAATGTTGCTGACGAGGACAGATACCTAGAAATCCTTGATTTTACGCTGTTTTTCGACCATTTCGTTTTTACTCCAAATGCTGAAAATGTATTGGAAAAGGAGTTAAAAAAGGAAATTCCTGTAAGCGTCGGAATAGAACTGGTCGTGGTGGATATGTCCGAAAACGTTGATTTTAAGGGATAAATGGCACTTTTGGCGGTAAAATGCTGAAAGTGCTTTTTTTGTGCCTAAAATCGCCAGTATAGGCAAAAATCCTATATAAATTTTTGGAGAGGTTACTTTCAATACCTTTTAAAACAAAACGAAGATGTATACCCAGGTGGTTAATCTTCACAGATCGAGAGTCAATCAAAAAAGGTTGGCTCTCTCTTTTTGCCAAAAATCAATCAAACGAAAGGAGCAATTCATTATGGCAAGTAGAATCAAAAGTAACACAAAATTTAGCAACGTAGACATCCTGGATTTCATGAAAAAGGTTGTAGAAAAACACACACGCTATTATCAGTCTGATTTTGAGATTGATAAGGAGACTTTACGGAGAGCGGCAGTCAGGCAGGAACATCAGGAGAAAACTTTTATCTGGTTATGCCGTACCCATGGTACATGGTGTCTGCTTGAAAGAAATGTGTTCTTAAAGGAAACAAGCGAACATATCACATTCAATTATTATGCAGAGCAGACTACAGAGTCAGTTCTTGCATTTGTGATTGAGATTACAAGCGACACGCAGGATTCTATTACAGGTAATGTGTACCCTTTAGATTATGCGGCACATTGTAATCATGTACGTTCTGTATCTCTTTATCCCGAAACCGTCTTAATGCAGTATGAGCATGGTTCTCGTATCAGAAAGGCAGATGAAAGGATTGACGGTTATCCTGATACAGAGTACGGAAAACTTGTCTCTATCCAGTATAAGCCACATTCAGAAGAAGCATTGACAGCATTGTTACATAGGGAGAGAAAGGAGGGGGTGTGCTATCGTGAAGAGTGCGCAAATGCTTATATAGCAAGGGTTTCATGAATTTGACAGGCTAATTTTGAGTATAGTTTTGACAGACATCTAGTCACGATACAAACACATTTTATTATTTAATATCGTACGATAGTACGACCCAGACACGTCGTTAAACTGTCTTTTTTTATTACTCATTTTTACACAAACGAAAGGAGCGAAAGAAGATGAACAAATGGTTTAAAGAAGTAAGAACGGTTGAGGAATTACGGAAACAGTACAGAGAGTTACTGAAGAAATACCACCCCGACAATGACGGCGGCAGTGTTGAAGCCACGCAGGAAATCAACGCAGAATACGACAGATTATACGCCATTTTGAGCAAAGAAAAGCAGTCGGATGGCGAATCTTCCACCTACGATACAGAAGCCGAAAATGAAGCGTTTAAGAGCGTTATCAACGACATTATTCATATTAATGCAGATATCGAAATCATTGGAACTTGGATATGGATTCATGGCGGTTACGAGTATCGGCAGTTACTAAAAAGTGTTGGTTTTAAGTTTGCACCAAAGAAAAAATGTTGGTGCTGGCATTTTGGCGAGTACAAACGATATCACAAAAAAGAAGTGTCACTTGCTGAAATTCGCATGAAGTATGGCAGTCAGACGGTACACAGCAAGTCCAAACAGTTTGCATTAGATTAAAAGAAAGGAGTGTGAGAAAGTATGAGCAAATCTGATTTCATAAGCATTTTTGAATTGACCCTTGTATCTGCAAATCTTGACATTATCGGTTTGTCTTTGATTGATGACAACACAGCGCAGATAACATTTAAGGGCGGCGGCACAAGACGAGTGAATATTGAAGCAGACAGCCACAGTGCAATCATTCTGGACGTAATGAAGCACGTATATTAATAAGAAAGAGGGGATTTTGTTATGAGTACAGAAATCAAAACTTTAAACGGATGGACAGACTTTGCTGACCGTACTGGTAGGACAAGTATTTATGATTATCTCTGTAAAGGGGATATTGTCGAAGAGAGCCTTGTAGACTACTTTATGAACATAATGCCGCCAAGAGCAATGTCATATGGTTATCTGCAAGTCGGAGAACCTTATAATCATATTTATGATATCGACCACCGACTTAGGGCAACCTATATGACGTTTGCCGAATGT
>Ga0137307_101829_pt1 | contig 16710 bp, 12 predicted proteins | sample NAcewD2O_March_2_FD_97180 | JGI IMG/M metagenome (GOLD analysis project Ga0137307, IMG submission 97180) | Mouse cecal microbial communities from Vienna, Austria - N-Acetylglucosamine amended D2O_March | ecosystem: Host-associated > Mammals > Digestive system > Large intestine > Cecum | place...
GATGTGGAATATATGCGGAAGGCAATGGAGTGCTTTTATAAGGGATGAATGGAACAGGGGATGGATATTGGTTCAAATGTACAAAAGGAATAAGGAAATAGTAGACTTTGTTGTACATTTGTTGTACAATATATGGAACTATACTATTATTATGAAAGGTTAAAATCTAACATGTATGCAAATAAAACCCCACCTAAAAATACCGGAATGACGATGGCGGAAAATTCGGAATATATGACGGAACAATACCAGGAAATTCTTCTCGGAAAGGAAGAAGGACTGGACATTTCGCTTTATTCTAATCCGGAACTCAACTGGCTCCAAATGGAGCAAATCCGGATGGGAATTAAGGACAAGGTAGATGTTTCCGCATATGCGGATCCTTCATACAGCTACGAAACCATGAAGCAGATTCGGCTTTCCTTTTATTCTTCCACGGATCTTTCGCCTTATTTGGGCAGAGGGTTTGTGGATGATGAATTAGAACAAATCCGCCTTGCCTTGGAAGAAGGGCTTCCCATCAATGATTGGCTGACCGATGATATGTATGTGCAGCAGATTCATGAAATAAGGATAGGGCTGTACGAAGGATTGGATGTTTCCATATATGCCAGCTCCCAGTACAATTGGATGCAGATGGAGCAAATTCGTTTGGGATTGGAAAAAAAGCTGGAGGTTTCATGTTATACCAATCATCTGTTCAGCCATTGGCAAATGAAAGAAATCCGTTTGGGGCTTGAGGCGGGATTGGATGTAACCCCTTATGCCAAACTGATATTTTCCGGAACGGATATGCGGGAAAAACGTAAAAAACTTTTAAATGAAAAGACCGAAAAGCATACAACGGCGGATAAATTAGGGATAGATATTTCTTCTTTTGTCAAAAAAGAATTTAGTATTTTTGTAGAGGATAACGGAACGAAAGCCTATGCATTTATTACATGGATTCCTGGAAATTCGGTAACGGAGGCGGATGTTTACCATGAATTGGAAAAACGTGGAATTGTTATCGGAATTAAAAAAGACGCAATTAAAGATATGGTCAAAAAGAGAAGGATGAATGAAAAGATACTGATTGCGGAAGGAACACCGGCACAAACAGGTGAAAATGGCTGGTATGAATTTTTTGTCCGTCTTGATTTGCCCCGTATCCCGGCGCCGCTGCCGGATGGTGGTGTTGATTATGTCAATATAGAAGCGTTTGAATTTGTGGAGGAAGGGGAAAAGATAGCGGTTTATCACCCCGCCCAGAAAGGGGTAGATGGACAGAACATTTTTGGCGAAGTCCTTCATGCCGGTGAGGGAACGGAGAAGAAGCCGCTGAAAGGGGTAGGGTTTTATATTGACTCGGATGGAGTGACTTACCGTTCCAGGATAAGCGGGAAGTTTGAATACTTGAACAGCCGGATTGTTATTTCCAACATGGTTATTGTGCGCGAAGACGTAACGGCTGTTACAGGGAAACTGGAAGTGGACGGTTCCGTGCATGTAATCGGAAGCGTTTATTCAGGAGGATATATCTCGGCAACCGGGGATATCATCGTGGAACATAATGTAGAGGCAGGCCGGTTGATTGCAGGCGGCAATGTTATGATAAAAAAAGGGAGCTGCTCCAGGTTCGATTGCTTTATCGAGGCTAAGGGGGAAGTATCCGGCAGCTTTTTTGAGGCAGCCAATATCAATGCTGAAGGTAATGTGAAGGCGAATTACATTATGAACAGCAACATTAACACAATGGGGAAAGTAATAGTATCCGGCAGCAAAGGAATGCTTCTGGGAGGCAGGGTTTGTGCGGTATTGGGGGTAGATACTTATAACCTTGGAAATAAATCGCATATAAAGACATTTTTAGAAGTGGGGAAAAATGAACTTTATGAAAAGAAACAAGCTGCGCTGGCAGAAAAAAGGGAACGCATTTTGGAGGAATTGTCAACGCTTGAGGAACGGTGGCATAAGATTTTGAAGGCGCTTCCCCAGGACAAGGAGCAAGCGGTGCAATTCATTAAAAAGCTGAATGCTGCAATTGTAGCAAAAGACCATGAACTGGCGGATTTGGATGCGGAAGTATCCAAGCTTGCAAATTTAACGGATCAGGACATGAAAGCGGTTATTGTTAGGGGAAATGCATACGAGGGGAGCTTTATTGAGATTAATACAGTTAAATATATGTTGCCGTCAAATGTGGGCAGAATTGTCTTTAAACTGAAGAATAATTGTGTAGCAATGGTAAAACTATAAAACGGAAAAGAAGGTATGGCAGAAAATGGTACGTGATACAATTATGATTCTTGAATATGATGAAAGCAGCCGTAAAAAATTGGCTGAAATATTTCAGGATAAATATAAAATCCAAGAAGTTTCCGATGAAAAAGAAGGGATTGACATTTTAAGGAAACATGCGTCTTCGCTTGCAGTTGTGCTGGTAAACCTTATGATACCGGCTAAGGATAATTTCCAGGTACTGCAATGGTTGAGCGGAAAAAAACTTTTGAGCCGGATTCCTTTTATTATGATAACAGATGAAAACACGGCGGAGTATGAAAAAAAGGGATATGAATGCGGGATTGTAAGTTATATTAAAAAACCGTTCCATCCGGAGATTGTAAGGCAATTGGTAGATAATGTGGTTGAGGTCTTCCGATATAAGATGCATCTTGAGGTTACGGTCAAAAACCAGACGGAAAGGCTGAAAAAGCAAAATGCCATGTTAAAACTGATGTCGGAAAAACAGAAGCATATGAGTGAGGATCTGATTGATTCTTTAAGCAATATTGTAGAGTTCAGGAATCTGGAGTCGGAACAGCATATAAAGAGAATCCGTGAGCTTACCCGATGCCTTGGAACAAGCATGATGAAGCTATATCCGGAGTATGAACTTACGGAAGAAAAACTGGAGACCATTGGAAGGGCTGCATCGCTGCACGATATCGGTAAAATAGTGATTCCGGATAATATTATACTGAAATCAGGCAAGCTGACCAAAGATGAATATGAGGTTATAAAGTCCCATACGACAAAGGGGGCTGAAATTATAGAGAGGCTCATCCATATGGACAGTGAGGAGTTCTGCGATTATGCGTATGACATCGCCAGACATCATCATGAAAAATACGATGGGAATGGCTATCCGGACGGGTTGAAGGGGGATGAGATTAGCATTGCAGCGCAGGTTGTTTCTTTAGTGGATGTATACGACGCACTTACCTCGAAAAGGGTTTATAAAGCAGCATACAAGACGGAAAAAGCTTATCAGATGATTATCAACGGGCAAAGCGGTACTTTTTCGTCAAAATTATTAAAAGCTTTTACGGAGGTCAGAACAGAATTTGAAGATATAGTAGAGAAATACCGCGATGATTGAGGACAAGGGCTTTTGACGGTGGATAACCGTCAAAGGCCTTTTTTACCTTATAGAAAAGTCCTCTGAATTTCCCATATGGCAAAAAGCAATAATCGCACTGCGGCGGAGGGGGAGTATGTCGCTTTCGCGACCCGCCGCAGGCGGAGAATCCTGCAAGCAGGATTCTTTTTTATTGCACTGCGGTGGAGTGGAGATATGCCGTTATTGCAGCTTGCTGCAGATAAGGAAGTATGTAAGCAATGTCATTTAGTTAGTGCCTTGATTCAGCCGTGAGGAACATAAAATGCTCAAGGAACCCGTTAAAAAGCGTCGGCACTTAACGAGGTTCCTCACGAGTTTAGTGTCCGTTACGCTTTTTACCGAGCGAAAGCGTGGTGACGGAGCATTTTATGTTCCTTACGGCGTCCGGTACCGTTAACTAAATGGCATTCCTATGAAACAAAAACTTCCAAAGGAAGCAAGCTGTGTACAAAAGAGAATGGCTGTTAGGTGAGAAATATTCTGATATACATATATGTGTGTTTGTTATATCGCACATTTTGTTCAAAAAGGAAATGACGGAATATAATATAAGGATTTTAATTAGTGTATGGCTGCATTTTTTAAGGGCAGTTTTTGATATGCGGCCGGTAAAAGATACTAAAAAGGGGGAGCTATGAATTCACAGAAACTGGAGAACTTGTTAAATCTGGCATTGGACGCTTCGGAACAGGAGAGGGAAAAATCCCTGAATTTGGATGCAGGTTATGATGCGGAAACGGAAAGGTGGGAGCTGATTGTAAAATACAACGGTGATTTGAAGCGGTTAGACAGCACGATAATTTATGTAGAGGAATTGATTGCCGGATATGCCATTGTTACCATTCCAAAGAATTTAATAAGCTCCTTTGTAGAACTGGAAGAAGTGGAATATGTGGAGATTCCGAAAAACCTGTATTTTTCTTTACAGCGGGGAAAGGAAGCATCCTGTATTTTGACAGTAACGGAAAGGGAACCATATTTAAGTGGGAAGGGAACATTAATAGCAGTTATTGACTCCGGTATTGACTATGCGAGAATGGACTTCAGGAACCGGGATGGAAGCAGTAGGATACGCTATTTATGGGATCAAAGCCTTGCTACGGATGAGGGCAGGGGCATGTTGCCGCCAGAAGGGTATCGGATAGGGGTGGAGTTCAGCCAGACACAAATAAATGAAGCATTGAATGAAGCAGGGGAAGAACGTTTTGACAAGGTTCCAAGCAGAGATGTGACAGGACATGGAACTGCTGTAACCGCCATTGCTGCCGGAAACGGGTTGTCTTCCGAAGGGAGATACGTAGGGGTGGCGCCGGAGGCAGATTTGATTGTGGTAAAGTTAGGAAGCCCAAGAAAGGAATCTTTTCCAAGGACGACGGAGTTGATGAGGGCATTGGATTACGTAGTCAAAAAAGCCTTGGAATTGGAAGCGCCGGTATCTATTAATTTAAGCTTTGGCAATACATATGGTTCTCACGACGGAACATCGATTTTGGAACGGTTTATGGATAATATTTCGGAAATAGGGAGGAATGTAATCTGTGTTGGGAGTGGAAACGAAGGGGCTGCCGGAGGTCATACCGCAGGAAATGTAAAAGAAGAAGTTAGGGTGGAGCTGTCAGTTGCATCTTATGAAAGGGCTCTGAATGTACAGCTTTGGAAAGAGTATGTGGATGTGTTTCGCATAACGCTTATTGCGCCGGGCGGGGAAAGGCAGGAAATAGAAACCAGACAAACAGGAACGGTACGGCTTACTATGGGGCAGACAGAACTTCTTATTTATGTAGGGGAACCATCGCCCTATTCTATCAATCAAGAAATCTATTTTGACTTTATTCCGAAAGGGAATTACATCGACTCCGGGATATGGACATTTTTGCTGGAACCGGTAAAGATTGTGACGGGAAATTATTATTTTTATCTTCCAAGCAGCACTGTATTGAATAGTGGAACCCGTTTTTTCACGCCGACGCCGGAGGTTACCTTTACAATCCCCTCCACATCAAGGAAAGTAATCACAGTGGGGGCATACCATATTATTTATGATTCTTATGCGGACTTTTCCGGAAGGGGATATTTATTGGAAAACCGAATGGAAGGGTTGGTTGCCAACGAAAGCGTAAAACCAGATCTTGTGGCTCCGGGCGTGGATATAGCAATAAGCGACGGGCAGGGAGGAAGGCAGACAGTGACCGGAACTTCTTTCGCAGTACCCTTTGTGACCGGTGCGGCGGCTTTGATGATGGAATGGGGAATTTTAATGCAAAACGATCCATACTTGTATGGGGAGAAAGTAAAGGCTTATCTGAGGAGAGGAGCCAGACCGCTACAAGGGATTGATGTGTATCCGAATCCGAAGGTGGGGTATGGGGCGCTGTGTGTCGAGGGGAGTATACCAACTTAGAATTTATAAAACAAGGGTTTTTAAAAATGGTGAAAAATGTAGTAAGAAGTGTCAATAACAATTTACTTCTTAAATTAGTCATGGTATGATATAGACAGAGAAAAGCAATAAAATATTAGTTTTATTTGAAACGACGAAGATTGTATAAAAGGAATGATGAAATTAATGAACGAAACATTAAAACAAGCATTAGGGGATTATTATAAAACGATAAAAAATGGAAGAGCTAACTATCAAGCTTGTTATAATAGTTTTTTAGAATACTGCGATAATTATATAGATGTACCATTCTCTGAAATGTCTAAAGCTCTTACCAAAATAGAAGTTGAATATGCTTGCAAATATTATTTTGAAAAGAGTAAAAAAGCAACAACTATTGAAGCGATTCAAAGGTACTTGACAGCAATAGACCAATTTTATAGATACATTAAGGGGCGAGGTGTTACGTGGGAGCATTTAGAAGGTGGGTGCAGGAATAAGCAGATAGTGCATGATATATGTGTAAGTTTAAATAACGAATTAAAACAAAAGATATATTTACCATTTGATGAAGAAAAAGCAATCAAGATTGCGGAGGAGCAAATAGCGCTATTAAATAAAAAAAATTTTTTTCAATTTGGACAATTGGTTATATATCGATTGCTCATCACATATGGGTTTAAGGAAAAGGTTATTATTAATATTAAAATCGAGGATTTTAGTAAAAAGGAAGGAACGTTGCTGATAAACGGCGAGGATGAGCAAGAGTTGCGTATAAAGTTGGATGAAGAGATATTGTCTGATTTAGTAAGGTATTGTGAGTTGCATAAGTTTCCTGATAGGACATATTTGTTTACAAAAAGCAACGGAACACAACTGACACCTGATAGCATTTTTACAACCCTAAAAGAGAGAATGAAGAAGTTAAAGGTTCCTAATTTTACTCCTACAACAGTTGCATTGCAGGGAGTTGTAAATTTGATTGAAAAAGGGTTGACTATACAGGAAATAAAAATCCTTACAGGATTTGAAACACAAAAGATAGAAGATGTTTCAAAATATTTACTGACAGATGAAGAAATTGAAAATGTGATTAATGAAAAATTGCAAAAAAAATGTAGAGTTGAGAAAATTAATTGAATACCCAATTAGGTTTGGTATAAATGCAATGTTCATAAGAAGATAAACAGGTAACAGATCTTTTAGGTCAGGCTTTTCAAAAAATGCAGAAACATGAGGTGATGATTTGGAATTAATAAATTTTGATGACTTTGAACAGAATCAAAGGATGTATGGCGGTACAGCCGGAAGAAAAATGGGAATCACTTATGAAGGGAAAGAGTATCTTTTAAAATTTCCAGGGAATTTGAAGGAACAGCAGATGAAAAATATCAATTTGAGTTATTCTAATAGTCCTGTCTGTGAATATATTGGCTCAAAGATATACGAGATAGTCGGCTTGCCGGTTCACAATACAATTTTAGGAACCAGAAATAACAAAATAGTAGTAGCTTGTAAAGATTTTTTAGGGAAGGAAGACAGGCTGTATGAATTTGACAAAATAAAAGTTACTTTTGAACCACGTTTTTTGGATTCAAATGGTAATGAAACAAATGGTGTCGGAGTAGACTTGTATGAAATCATGATGACAATACAGGAACATCCATTTTTGCAGGATATTCCAGGAGTAAAAGAACACTTCTGGAATATGTTTATAATGGATGCATTGATTGGAAATACAGATCGTAATAACAGTAATTGGGGAATTATTTTGAAAAAAGATGGGTTGAAGGAGATTGCACCAGTTTATGATAATGGCAATTGCTTAAATAGTAAATGGGATGATGAAAAGATGAAAATTGTAATGAATGATTCTGACAAAATGGAAGCTGAGGCATATAAAGCACGCAGGTGTATATTTGAATTACATGGAAAACGGGTAAATCCGTATAATATAATAGAGAGCAGAGAATATTCAGAATGCTTAGAAGCTGCTTATAGATTGACACCCCAAATAGGTAATAATCTGAATAGGATACAGGAAATGATAAGGGAGATACCAATATTGTCAGAAACCCAGAAAAAATTCTTCACGTCGATTGTTGAATACAGGTATGAAAAAGTATTGTTAAAATGTATAAGAAAATGAGAGGTATATTAAGCAATAAAAGCTATGAATGGAAAGGTGATGAAAATAATGTATGTAGATGAGCAAATAATTTTGAAAGATGATTTGCCGGACGGACTGCGACGTGATCTTGAGGAATTACAGGAATACTATAGGGCAGGTGACTGGTTTATGTTTGATACTAATTTTGAGGCGGTAGAGGCCAGTGTAAAAGCATATTATCTTGCAGGAAAAATCAGTAAAGAAGATTTAAATAGTATTTTTAAAAAATATGGTATTGCATGATGGGCCAGGTTTGATGTTGCAAGAAATGTAGGTTTGTCAAACATATGTTACACCGACTGCAGATAATCCTTCAGTACCTGAGAGGGGGTTTTCCACCCCAGAGGCCGCATGGGGAAGCTGTTGTAGTCCCTCCGGTTGTATACCTTAAACTGCTTTGCGAAATCCTCAAAGGAATAGAAGGTATGGGTAGCGTAGAACCTCTCGTTGTCCTTCCTGTGGCTGCGCTCTACCTTGCCGTTATGCCTTGGCGTATAGGGGCGGATTACCTTATGACGGATGGCATGCTGTTCTAAATGTACCTGGAAAAGGGTAGGCTTATCCCTGTGGGTGGTAAAACGGTTGGTAAATTCAGTGCCGTTATCCGTCTGGATGCACTCAATGGGGCAGGGGAAGGCTTCCACAAGATGTTCCACAAACAGGGCGGAGGAATAGGTGTTATGTTCCTCAAAGGCTTCCACAAAGCGCCACCTGGAATACTCATCCATGGCAGTATACTGGAAGAAACGCTTCCCAACCACCTTACTGTTTACCAGGCAGGCGGAAGGGACAAATTTCACATCTACCTGGATACGCTGGCCGGGGTAGCCCATCTGCCCGTAGGGCCTAGGGACACACTTGGGGTTAGGGGGATGGGCAGCCATGATGCCCCGTTTTTTGAGGAAACGGTACAACCCGGGGATGGAGCGGGAGTAGCCACGCTGCATGAGCTTGACCCAGAAAACAACGAGGCCGGCATGGGGGTTGCGCCTGCGCATATCGGAAATGAGCTTGATTTCTTCCGGGGTATGCTGGTTAGGGTGGTGGTGTGGCCTCCTGGAACGGTCACGCAGGGATTCAATGGAGCCGTTATAACGGCGTTTCCAGCGGTAGATATACTGCCTGTTAGTCTTGTACTTGACAGCGGCTTTGGTAACCCCATATTTGTCAGCATACTTAATAAGGGATAGACGGAACCTCATATCCTGTGTTATACTTGCCATGCGGAAATACCTTCTTTCTGGTTAGATTTTGGTTTGGCGATTAAAATATAACACAGAACAGGTATTTCCGCCATTTTTTATTTATTTGTAACACATGTATTGTAATCCTACAATGGGTATTGGATTACAATAGAGGGGCGATTGACACAATATCGGTATAACTATATAATAAATTTGACTATCGAAAATAGTCAACAGATTGTGCGAATGTTATAAACGAAAAAAAACGATGAAAAAGTACTGTTTTGCGAAAATAATACATTAAGGGGAGAAATCAGAAAGTGGACCAAAGACAACTGGTGATTAAAAAGGGAGAAGAATTCAAAATCAGCGTCAAGGATAAAATTGAGACGACGGACTTGTTTTATGATCAATATATCTCGGCGGCCAAAATGCTGAATGATATTGTTTCTATTGTTGATATTGACAAACAAAAGTGGGAGAATTCTGAATTCGAAAACAATATCATTGCTTTTTGTGGGGAGCGCGGCGAAGGCAAGAGCAGCGCGATGATAAGTTTTACAAAAGCGGTTTATAAGCACGATGATTATTCTGATATTTCAATCTTTTCCGGCTTGGATTATATCAAGAACACCTATTTTGCCGAGCCGATTGTGATAGATCCTTCGATGCTTGATGATGTGCATAATGTACTGGATATTATTTTGGCTACGCTCTATAAAAAGTTTCAAGATCAGTATAAAGGGAATAATCAGTCGATTGATGGATATAAAAGAGAAGAATTGTTGGATCGGTTTCAAAAAGTGTACCAATGTGTTTCTTTGATTAATAATCAGACCAAAATGCTGGATGATGAATATGATTATGAGGGTAACATTGGGAAGCTTTCCAAACTGGGGCAAAGTACGGGCTTGAAAAAGGAACTGCAGGAGTTGATTCGAACATATATAGAAATTATGCCGGATGCCAAAAAGAAAGATAGGAAATCAAGTTGTTTATTGGTTGCTATCGATGATTTGGATTTGTGTAATAGTTATGCCTATAAAATTGCGGAGCAGATTAGAAAATATCTGGTGATACCGAATGTTGTGATCGTTATGGCGCTTAAGGTAGAGCAGTTACAGCTTTGTGTGCGGGAGAATAATCACAAAGATTACGAGAGAATGTTGCGTGTTCCACAGGAGATACCGGAGATTTGTGAAGAAATTACAAATATGTCGGAACGTTATGTGGCGAAGCTGATTCCTAAGATTAGGAGGATTTATCTGCCTAATGTACATATGATGCAAAATGTAAATCTGGTTTACAAGGAAAGAGAGGATAAAGAGAAAACGAACACGGAATCGGAAAGCATATCTTCCGTTGATAAGATCTTATTGGATTTGATTGATCAAAAGACTGGTATGAAATTTTTGCTGGATAAAACGGGCAAGAACTATTTTTTGCCGGATAATTTGCGTGATACAGTAAATATTGTTGTACTTTTAATGGATATGAAAGAGCCGGAAGGGGAGAATCCTGTTTATTATGAGAACATTTTGACTTTTTTTAACTATTATGAAAAACATTGGCTGTTGAGTAATGTTTCGCCAGAAGAGTATAAGGAAATGCAGGGGCTTATTCATGCAAAAGCGCAGCTTCATGAAAAAAGTGTGTTTTTATTAAAGAACCGTTATGACTCGGCGAAGGAGAAAAGTATTGAGTATCCATTAGAGTTCCTTAGTGATAAAAACGACCGTTTTTATTTCGTCATGGAATGGTTTGAAACGTACCGTGCCCATGTATTTGGGGAAGAACAAAAAAAATATGCCTATGTATTTCAAGTTTTATACACCATTCGCTTGAATGAATTGTTGAGAAGTGGAAAATATAGTGAGTTGATCGAGTTTATGGGAGGACATATATGGGGAGGGTATTTTAAAAATGTACTTCCTTCTATACAAAATACAAATATTGATCGGTCTCGCATTGCTCTGTCAACGGTGCGCGCATATAATACCATTGCAAAAGAACTGTACCCGAATAAAGATATTTTACTGCCGGAGTCTGATGACAAGCAGCAATATTATGTGAAAGAAATCTCGCAGGGCGATCCCCTGAGTAAGGAGAAGATTGTGACGTGGACGCTGCTGGGAATGTTGAGTAATACTTGGAATCAGAATGAGCCGACTCAATTTGGATATTCATTTAGTGCGAATAAAATAATTGCTATGAATCATTCTCTGGTTCAGCAGATTCAAATAAGCATAGAGAATTATATCGTAAGTCTTTGTGATCTAAACAGCATATATGAAAAAGTAAATATGGAATATTTGGGAATTAGTAAAGCGGAATTTGATACGGTTATGGAAGAAATTGTGACAGGTAAAGAAAAAGTGATAGAAATATGCAGATGGATTTCAGTTAATACGGATGTTGCTATGGAATTGATAGAATATTGTAGCTCAAAAAGGGATATTAAAGAAGAGGGTATTAAAAGCGAATTGGCAAGAAGCCAGATGGCTGTGGATATTTTCTTTAAGAATGCAAGTGATTTTGCAAAAGAGTATTTTGGGGAAAAGCTGGATGGTGTGGAGAGCCTTAAATTAGCGTATAACAAAGATAAGGAAATAATTGAGATTAGTCGTACTTACGCTTTGCTGGTAGAAGCGGCGCTTCAGGAAAGGGAACCGAATGTTTTGATGAGCCGTGATGAGAAGAAACGGGAGGAGATGGTAGAAGTATTTGCTGCCAAACTGATGTATCGGGTTGAGAAGGTGCCGGAACTTGAAAGAGTATCAAAATATTTTGTCACAAAGACGGCAAAAAATGCAGAAGTGAATATGAGTAATCTGGCTTCCAATATTCAGAGATACTATTCATTGCACAGGGACGAGAATATGAACAAGGATGATTTTGTAGCATTACGTGATTTATATAGGAAAATCATGGATATATATTGGGAGAATCCGCAAAATGAAATTTCTGATGAAGTAAACAATCAATATAAGAAATTAAGAAACAAATATGATAAAGTATGCCAATAAGAGAGAAGAAATATGGACATCGAACAGGGAAATATAGAAATACTGTTTCAGAAAATAAATTATCTGGATATCAGCGGACAGATCATTTCGGGCAGACTGAAAGCGGATAGGGAGCATACTTTTCGAAAGATTGACAGAAATCTGTATATGCGTTATGCCAAGGCTGTATTTAATCATATGACAGATAATGAATGTGAAAATAGTTATCAACTTGCATGTGAACAGATGAGAGATGCGCACGGGAATGATCCCTGTATTTTTCGGCTGCTCATTAATGTACCCATGAAACTGTTGAAAATGGACGGAGACGAGATAGAATGCAGATTTGATCAGATGCTTCGATGGCGGGAGCTGTCTTTTAGGTTTGGACAGGACATCTTTACATGTGCGTATTTGGCTGTATGTGATATTGAAAGGGGAGTTATAACAAAATGTTTTTCGTGGCTTCCAATCATTAAAAGTGATGACGATAGGCTTCACAATATTTTGGAAAAGGGCATTGCTGATAATCATTTTCATCTGGCGGGTTCAACAAGGGTTTTTGATTTGAATTGGGTTAGTTTAATGAACCGGATTGATCATAGACTACACGATTTTAAGAAACTGAATCATACAATGCAGGAATATTGTACGGATCCGATCTGTGACCCCGAAAAGAGAGAAGATTTTTATGCCGAATGTCAGAGGGCAGCATTATACAGGGTGTATTTGTTTTCTGTGATGAAGAAAGATCAATTTTTATGCGAAAGGTTGGAAGGGCTGCTGGATACCTTGAAAAGAGGAGCGCGACCGGAAGAATTCGTGGCAGAGGTACAGGACGCCGTGGTGCTGACGAAGAATCTTTATGGGGCGAAGTATGAAGAGAATGTGCTGGATTATGCGCTGGAAATGAACATGGTGGATGACAATACCAATGAGTGTCGGCTTCTCGCGGGAGAACGCAAGTTTCTATATGATTGTTTTAGGTGCGTGATGTCTGATTCGTTTACTGATGAACAGAAAAATTTGTTCTATAGTTATTTGGTGATCAGAACCGATTTTCGAGGTGAACTTGTTCAGACAAACAAGCGGGTTGGATTTGCGAATTTTTCCGATTATCAGGATCGAAAAGAATATTTTATAGAGGGGAAAAAGCCTTATGAAGACGAATTGGTGCGTCTGGCACTCAACGAATCATTAAGAAAAAGGAGCATGGTTTCTCTGGAGGCGCGCATTTGCCCAAAGAACAGTTCGGTCGAACTGTTTCGGACTTTGAAATATTATGAAAGAATTGTAAAAGGAAAGAACCGGACGGAAGGAAAACGGGAAGACGAAGAACTGAAGGATGAAGAGGGAAGGTCGGCTTATGGTAAGCTGATTTATGTCTTACATTTTCCGAAATTGCCGGATCGTGAGTTTGTACAAGGTGTACCCAGGAATGATAATGTTCGACGAAAATATGAACATCAGGCGAAAAGCATTGTGTCATTGATGGAAAAACAGAAAGATATCAATGAGCATATCAAAGGAATAGACGCTTGTGCCAGTGAGCTGCATTGTCGGCCGGAAGCTTTCGGGCAAATATTCCGGTATCTGTTAGATGCGATTGTAATTTGTCAGGAAGATTGGAAAAGACCGGGATATGCTGAAAGCAAAAAGACGAATTTGCACGCAACCTATCATGTGGGGGAGGATTTCTATGATATCGTTGATGGGCTTCGGGCAATTGATGAGGCGATTCTTTTTTGTGGATTGAAACGTGGGAGCAGACTGGGGCATGCATTAGCTCTTGGGATTATGCCGGAAAAATATTATAAATTTAAAGACTGTAATTTGGTGCTCCCCAAACAGGTGCTGTTGGATGATATCGCATGGCTGATTTGTAAAGCGGGCGAGTACGGCTGTCAGATAGAGGAGCACTTAAAAGGAGAACTGGAAGAAAAATTTTATAATCTGTATGATGAGATATTTGGAGACAGTATGGAAGAAGACGTTTTCGTGTCGACTTTCGATTATTATCAAAGCTGGAAATTGAGGGGAGATAATCCGAAATGGTATCGCTTGGAGATGAAAGCATTCAAGAAAAAATTGTTGGATATTGAGTTGGAACGATTTGACCGGTATTGGCTCAATAATAGAATCAGCAATGATTTGAGGAAGAATGTAAAGTATAAAAAATTGTTCTTTACTTATCATTATAGCGAACGAGTTCGCAAAAAGGGGAATGAGATTGTAGTATTTAAGGTAGATGGGAATTATAGCAATCTGGTTCAGCAGATTCAGGATCGTATGATCAGGCAGCTCGTGCAGCAGGGGATTGGAATAGAAACTAATCCGTCGTCAAATTATCTAATCGGCACGATTGAAAAGTATGAAGACCATCCGATCATCCGATTCAACGCCAGAAAATTGAAGGCAACCACGCCTAATACATCTTTGTGCGTCTCGATTAATACGGATGACCAGGGCGTATTTGATACGCTCTTAGAAAATGAGTATGCATTGATGGCACTTGCGTTAAAGAAAGCAAAAGATGGTGATTCCGTGTTAAGATATGATGTCGAAGACATTTATGAGTGGATAGACTATGTTCGCAAGATGGGACTGGAGCAAATATTTATCTAAATGATTGGTTTACAAGGTATTCCTTGACTGTATCCGCTTACGTGCCAGTTCCTTGAATTCGTTATCGTGTGCCCATGTCGTAATTTTTTCTTTTGTTTCTCATGGATGATTATACCGTTAGTTCTATATGTCTATCAAATGGGGTATATCGTTCCAACTTGACACTAATTTACCACCAATTTTGCCCCGACTTAGCAATAATTTACCATACGCCCCACGAAGTTATCTCCTTTCAGCGATTTTCGCAAAAAAATGTGAAAAAAGTTTGTGACAATAACTGGACACACGTGGGGTATGGGGCGCTGTGTGTAGCCTCAAGTCTTCCGACTTGAGGCGAGATAGTTTGCCGAGGTAGAATTGAGGGGGATTTTGGGATAATAAGCACTTTATTTTGTGGTATATTGTGTCGAATAAAGTGCTTATTATGCATTGCTTTGATGTTATATTGATAGTTAATTGAGCAAAAAATGAATGATGATTTTTTAAACAAAGAAAATTTATGAAGTAACTAAGTAATTAAAAGAACCTATGTTCGAGAAAACGATTGAAGAAACAGCGGTAATATGATATGCTTTTATATAGAAAATAAGATTTTGATTAGTACTGTACGGGAGGAAATGGATGGCAAAAAACAAAGTAATTGTGGTACAAAACATCAATATTACTGTTTCAGAGGAAAATTTTGATGATTATATCTGTATTACTGATATTGCAAAAGCCAAAGCTGGAGAGTCCAGAGGAGCAGATGTTATCAAAAACTGGATGCGAAATAGAGTGACATTGGAATTTTTGGGCACATGGGAACAGATATATAATCCTGCTTTTAAAGTGGTCGAATTCGACCACTTTAAAAGCGAAGCAGGTTTGCATACATTTGTACTGAGTGTTTCAGAATGGATTGAAAAGACAGAAGCGATAGGACTATTTGTAAAACGTGGAAAACATGGAGGAACGTATGCACATAAAGATATTGCATTTGAATTTGCCTCCGCGATCAGCCCTGTTTTTAAACTATATTTGATCAAAGAATTTCAAAGGCTGAAAGAAGCGGAGAATGATGCAAAGAAAATTGAATGGGATGCAAAAAGATTTCTGTCTAAAAATAACTATTTGATTCAAACAGACGCAGTTAAAAAATATTTAATCCCATCAGGAAATTATAAAGAAAACTTAGAGTGGCTGGCATATGCAGTGGAAGCAGATGTTTTGAATGTTGCGTTATTCGGATTTACCGTGAAAGCATGGCGGGATGAAAACCCTGAATTGGCAAAAAAGAATAATGTGAGAGACTTTGCCTCCATTAACGAACTTACAGTTTTATCTAATTTAGAAACACATAATGCGCAAATGCTCCGTGAGGGCAGAAATAAGACAGAAAGATTTCAGATTTTGAAAGACATTGCAGAGTATCAGTTGAACATTCTCAATGCGGCAGAACAGATAAAATTGATTGAGTGAAAAGTGATATACGAATATGGCATTTAATTATAATTCAGCTTGGAGAGGGTTATATGAAATATTCAGCGAAAACAAAACCCGGGATGGGAGATCCATATTGGTATGAGTGGTCTGTTGGGCAACAATATATTATTGATATGCTTAATTCCGATAATAATATAAAATGTGTGGAATTACAAGCTAATGTTAAATTGGGATTGGATGATGTGGTGGTAACCTATGAAGGTGGAGAAAAGCTATTTGTTCAAGTAAAACATACACGATCAGACAATACATTAACATTTGGCGATCTTGTTTCGATTGATAATACTTCTGAGGATGGCAGTCATAGATATTCATTATTGGGGGAACTTGCACAATCATGGATTGCTGAAAAAAATAATTATCAAAAAACAAGGGTATGTTTGTCTACAAATAGAAAACCGGGAATTAAAATATTTATTAAATAAATATTGACACTGGAAAAGTTATGAGTTAATATAGGTTCATATTTTAAAGAAAAGGTA
>Ga0137307_101637_pt1 | contig 16700 bp, 16 predicted proteins | sample NAcewD2O_March_2_FD_97180 | JGI IMG/M metagenome (GOLD analysis project Ga0137307, IMG submission 97180) | Mouse cecal microbial communities from Vienna, Austria - N-Acetylglucosamine amended D2O_March | ecosystem: Host-associated > Mammals > Digestive system > Large intestine > Cecum | place...
TTAACCAGGCTCCCCACCAACTAAACGTACTATTAGCAATAATATTATATTTGCATTTACCCATCACTAATAATTCTTCGTAATCTTTTAAACCCTCTTCTGATATATAAAATGAATTCGGTCCGAAATCAAACTCTTTCCTAACCCATTCCATATCATCAGAAAAAAATATATAATATGGCTGCTCTATTTTGCTTTCCATATATTTTTTTGCATTCATATAATAGTAAACCGGCAGAATATTATTACTTTTTTTGTAATCCTCTCGTCTAATATGTATGGCCACCGTTTTTTCCTCAACGAGTAACCTGCGCAGTTTATTTGAAATTCTTATTTTTTTATTAGGCATTAAATCTTTTCGGATAATATCTTCATATTCCTTAAAATAGTCTTCACTCTGAAACCATCCCATTAAATATTGGTTATTTTCCACATATTTCAACCTGATTTTGTATGACGGATATTCCTCTTTATAAAATCCAGGTACAATTATATGAGCTTTAGACATTCCAAATAAAATATCCTGTAAGATGTTTTTCTGTTCTAAAAAAAAATAATACTTCGCAACATTGGATATCACAGGTAATTTGATACGGAACTTATCCAACATATATTCTCTTTGTGTTCCTCTGGATTCCAGAACGGATTTGTAGCTTCTGTTAATATCTAAACATACCTGATATCCGGTCCGCAACTGCAATGCCCTTGCATACGCATATTGAAACAGTTGATTTCCCAGTCCCTCCCATATACGAACGATAATCATAGCTGCTCTGCCCTTTCCGGTATTTTTTTAAATTTCATACAGAATATCCTCTAATGAAATAATCGGACAGTTCATTTTGACTGACAACATTTCTTCTATTTCATCCATAAAAAATATAGGGGTAACTACAACAGCATCCACATCATCCAAATTATCACCCGGATCGAAAATATGAATGTCAGAATAAATACAATCCACATTTTTATCAATACCATATGCAACTTCTATTTCCGTTTCCTTTAATTCATCCAATAAAGTCCCGCCCACATAGCTCATTCCATAAATAGCAATTTTTTTATACCCATTTTTTCTAAAATAAGACTCCAGCGTTTTTCCTTCCTGCTTAACTTTTACCCACTGATTCATCATCAGAAACAAAGCAAGATGTTTATCAGACATTTTTTTATTTTTCTCCGCCGCTTTAGTCGTTTTTATCCCCATAATTCCGGCTCCGGCAGCGGCACCCGCTATCATCGTTATAATTGAAACCACTCTTTTTCTCATTACATTTTCCTTTCTGGTTCTCTAGCCTCATCTATTTAGGCTCTTTTTAATCACAGAAAAAATCTTTTTTTCAAATTCCCTCTGCCCCCACATCTGAACCCTTTTGTACCCTTGTTCTATCATTTTTACGCGTAATTTTTCGTCTGTCCATATTTTCTTTATACAGCTTGCTATTTCTTCCGGCGAATCGGGATTAAACAACAATCCGGCTTTTCCAACCTGTTCCGGCATTGCATATTTATTTGACACCGCTACCGGACATCCCAACGCCATCGCCTCCAAAGGCGGAATATTCGTAGGGCCAAAATAAGTGGGCATAACCATTCCGGCCGCATGCCTATAAAGATATACCATATTCTCATTGCTGACAAATCCAAGGGTCGTTATCTTATTTTCCAAACAATGGCTCTGTATATACCTTTTTACTTCTCTATAACAATTTTTTTCTGATCCCACCAAAACCAAATGAATATCGTCTATCCTATCTTTCAGTATTTGAATTGCCTTAATCAAATTAATATGATTTTTATGTTTCCAGAACTGTGCCGGATAAAACACATATTTGTCCGGCACGTCAATATATTCTTCTTCCACTTTTGAAATATGTCCGGGAACTACGAATGGCAAACTGATCACATAAGGCATTTCCCTGTTTTTTCTCAAATAAGATTCACAGAACTGTCTTTTTCCAAGTTCAGAATCTGCCAGAATATAATCCACATATTTTGCCTGACATCTGAATAATAAATCCCTTTCCTGACATCCCTTTTTAACTTCGGGAAATGAAGGCTCATATCTGTGCATCAGATCAAACACCGGAGCAATCATTTTAACATCTAAATTAGGCGTATACATTAATTGTCCGGTTAAAACGATTACGTCTATATTCTCTTTCCTAATCAACATCCCCACTTCTGTCATATACATGTTATACAATCTCGAATATACAGGATATCTGATATTTTTTTCAATTTCCTTTGCTGTGTACCCAATCCAATCAGTTCTGACATACTTGACATGATTTTCCTTACACCATTTCCACCAAAATCTATTTGTGCAGATTGCAATCAGTTCAAAGCAAGACTTTGCCATTTTCTTTATGCACTCTGCCATCAACAATGCATATTGGTATCCTCCTCCGTCGCGCGGTTCCAGAGATAAAACAATTGCCACTTTTTTCTTTTTCATAAACTCCCATCCCTCTATACTGCTCTCGCAATAAAATAACTTGTCCAGGATGTGAAATCCGTATCCTCCAGTGTTTTACAATCCAAATTATCAATCAGCTCAAAGCCGGCTTCCTTTAAAAAAAATTCCAGTTCCGGCCTGAAAAAATACCTCATGCGATGCGTCTCATAAACAGAATATGTGTTCCCCGTTTCTTTATTAATAACAAAAATCTCATAACAAACATCCACTATATTTGTTTTATCATGCATGACTGGCCTGGCGATTCTCACCAGCCTGTTTTTATCATCTTCCGCCTCCTTCACCCTGATCCCTGGCTTATCACTTAGTACACCCGGTCCATACCATACGTCGAAAATAAACAATCCGTCTTTATTTAATGCTCCTCTGGCCGAAGAAAAAGAATCGACAACATCTTTATTGCTATTTTGATAACTCATAACATGAAACAAAGAGATTACGGCATCATACTTTTTTTCAGAATTAAAATGCCGTATATCTGCTGCAAAATAATCGATCTCTACTTTTTCTTTTTTTGCATTTGCTTTAGCAATCCCGATCATATCAGTGCTTACATCAATCCCTTGACATTGGTACCCCAAATTTACCAATTCTATGTCATGCCTTCCCGTGCCGCATCCATAATTGATTAATGTTAAAATATTTTTTCCATATCTTTTTAATAATTTATCTAGGTGTGCCGCTTCTTCTTTATATTTTTCTCTCTGATAAAACGCATTGTAATAATATGCATAGTCCTTAAATGTTTTCAATCTTTCTCCCCTTTACATTTATACACTATTTCGTCTTCCCCAATTCCCCTAAACCTTTTTTTGTCACTATCGCCCGCATATGGTCCCTGTTTTACTTCTATCATCTCAACTTCCTCTAAAACCTGAAACCCATGCCCGCCTGAAATCAACAAAATCAAATCTCCTGCTTTCAAGTCCCTGCTTTCCAAATAATCTTCGTATTCATCATAAAAATCAACACGCAAGACTCCTTTTTTTATAAATAAAACCTCCTGCGTCAGCACCACATTTCTGTGAACCATATTATGTACATGTGCATCAATTACTTTTCCTGATAAATGATGCATATATGCTACTTGCTGAGAATATTCATTTGGTGTAACAAAATTTACGCCTTCACATGAGTATTCATTCCGGATAATCAAAGCTAATAATTTATTCTTTTTCTTTATTTCCTCTATTTGCTGCATTTTACCTGTTCCCCCATTATGATTCATAAAGTGAAAAACCACAAAGATTTATTTTTTTACTTTTAGCTGTAGCATTACATTCTTTAGCACATGCACCACTCTTTCCATCTGCATTTCCGTTAGTGCCAATCCGCTCGGAATGTAAAATCCCTTCCTGGCAAGATACTCCGCATTTGGAAAATAACTTTCCGAAAACAATCCCATCTTGCGATATACGGGCTGCTCATGCATACACCAGAAAAAAGTTCTTGTTCCAATCCCATTCTGCTCCATAAGCTTCTGCAAAGCCCTGCTGTCCGCCTGAACATTATGACCCAAAACCAGTCCGTATACCCAATAAATATTATTCGCGTACATCGTTTTTTCAACCGGAAGAATCAAACCCTCTACGTCTTGCAGCATATCCGTATAATACTTTCCCATTTTCCTTTTCCGCATCACAAATTCATCCAGTCTTTCTAACTGTGCCAATCCAATTGCGGCCTGCAAATTTGTAAATCGGTAATTATCGCTGATCTCGTCATGAATATATCTTCTGTCTTTTCTGAAACATAAATTTCTAATCAATCGGCATCTCTCAGCCAGATAATCATCATCCGTCACAAGCATCCCGCCCTCGCCGGTTGTTATATGCTTGTTCGGATAAAAACTAAATGTACTGATATCGCCGAAGCTGCCGCACGGCTTTCCATTATATGTCTGTCCATGCATTTCAGCCGCATCTTCTATTACCTTCAAATTATACTTTTTGGCCAACGCAAGAATTTTATCCATATCTGCAGGCAGGCCATATAAATGCACAACCATAATCGCCTTTGTTCTGGAGGTAATCTTTGCCTCGATTTCGTCTGCATTCATATTCCATGTATAGGGATCACTATCTACCAATACCGGAACAGCTCCCGTTTTCGAAACAGCCATCGCACAGGAAATAATCGTAAATGTTGGCATAATTACTTCATCGCCGGACCCAATCTCTAAAGCTTGTACGGCCACCTCCAAAGCAGCCGTCCCGTTAGATACTGCAACGCCATGCTTTCTGTTGACAGAAAAACTCATTCTTTTTTCAAATTCCTGTACAAAAGGCCCCTCTGAAGAAATCCAGCCGCTATCAATACATTCACATAAATACTTCTTTTCATTACCATCCAACAGAGGTTCGTTTACTGGTATATAATCCATTGGCTCTCCTTATAAATAATTTAACAGTTCGGTTACCGCATCATCTTATACCCGTTTATTAACAAGTACTCACTGCAAACCAATTTCGTTAATCATATAATCAATCGTTGTCAAAGGTAACATTTTTTTTGCCAAACCCATATTCCCATGAGCCAGCGCATCTCTTACCTTAGATGCTGATATAAACTCTCCGTTATCCATTCTTTTTCTGCCTATTTCAATAACATTAATTCCAAAAGAAGAAAGGACTCTTTTCATATCCCGGTTATACTGAGCAGTAATTCTATCTAATGGTTCTTCACCGACAAACCTATATTGAATATCTAATTCCGGAGCAATATATCTTGCAAATACATTCAAATCATACACCATAGAAAAATGTATTTCCTGATCCTGTCCTATATGGGATTTCACAAAATATTCCGCGAAAGTCGCACCTGAAATAATTAATTTCCCACTACGTATTACGCTTACATCATCCATACCCAAAACGCCGCGCCTCACCATCTCTATCCTATCACGAAAAAGGACTTCCGATTTATCTTCTTCAACCACAAAAATAATCAAATGATCGACTTGCTGTCTTGCTACATTTATCAGATATTTGTGCCCCAGTGTAAATGGATTGCAGTTCATTACAATACATCCTATTTTTAATGCAGTCTTCGGAATTTCTGACTTTATTTTTTCAACTTCCAAAAAATAATTCTGAAAGTCATATAGCACATTCAAATCCCGATAATCTCTTTTAAATAATTCAAAAATATTATTCCGATACACTTTATTTACACTTTTATGCGTTATAAATTTATATATTTTATCTATAATAACTTCTGCATATAGCCTGTTGCCATAATCACTGCAATGCCAAGAAGGTAAATCCAAAAAAATATCCTTTTTCGGATATTTCTCTTTTCTTATAGCTGTTAACATATCTCCTATTTCAACTATTGGTATTTCTTTTGTCAATTCATCAATAACTGCCGGATAAAGCACCACAAAAAGATCCTCGGAAAAAATCTCCAACTTCTCAACTAACTTTTCGTAATTTATGGGAATTGTACTTCCTAAGTTTACTACCCTATATCTTTTCTGGGCCAGATTTATCTCATCTTGAATAATCGAAGGAATCGTGTATTTATCCTCTACATACCATCCAAATACAGTACATACTCCGACAATATAAATTGTTCCGTGATATTGGGCCGGCTGTCCGCACGTATTTCTTATACCATTTTCAATATGAACCAAATCACCGTTATAATCATCATATAAATTAAAATCATTTTCAAACCGTCTTCTTTGCCGGATTGAAATGCCATAAGGAACATTCTTGAAATAAGGGATTGACTTCCTTTTCAAATCACAAATTCCATTAACTATTTTTCCATTTTCTATCTCCACAAAAAATTTTTCCGCTGTCGTTTCATCCTGAAACCTAGCTCTTTCTCCTTCTGACAGAAATAGGGGAGACTCGCACTTCAAATTCACGAACTTTACCTTTTTATTCATACGCCGGTAAATTTCCGACCACTGAACTGCAAAACTTATTTGCTGACAAAAGCCCGCAATACTTCCCCAATTTACTTTCCCGACTTCACCATTTAAAATTATATGGCTTTTGAATGTCTCTCTTCGAAAAAGTCCAAGCTGTATCTCTATATCCCGAAAATTTTCATATAACCAATTTTTTATCCAATATGCCAATAAATTATTTGTCTGTATGCATATTTCTTTGAAATATTTATTTAAATATTGTTTGAAAAAACTACCGTTTTCAATCATGGCAGAACAAATCATATTAAAATAATCATGTTCCAAACAGAATAGTATATGTTCCCAAAACCCATCCCACGAATAACCATTATTGCATATTTTATAAATGTCAATCCTTCCCACATGATTTTCAGTCGTTAGATCTATTAACAAGTCCGTATGACTAGATAAAAGCTGATATCCGTCCGTTATCTCTTCGTCCAGAAAAAGTATATTGGTTTTATCTAAAAATATGGTTCCAAAGATCGTATCAAAATCTATTGGTGTTCCAATTACCGTTATGTTCTGTTCAATTAAAACTTTGCGTAAAAAAATTAATTCATCGTATAAGTTGGAACATCTGATATATTTATCAAATTTATTATAAAAATCCAACCAAGGGTTCTTTTTTTTCTTTTTTTGAGCGCAGCAAATTATTTCATATAAAAGCTTACCTTCCCCATCAACAACAGGAATTGCCGAAGTTATTGCATATTGTTCAGCCATACTTTGGGCTTTGGATAATAATATATCAGTTTTGTCCTCTTGTAATGTCAGAAAATCTCTATTAATATGATCACTATTTTCATCTTGAAAGCACTCTAAAAACTTTTTAATTGTAATAATTCCAATCAATATATTTTTATCATTAATCACATATATTATCTTAGTGTTCGATAAGAAAAAAAAATTAAATACTGAACGTCTGTCATATGAAATTGTTTCATTTAATGTGTATAACTTATAATTAATATTAGTTTCCAATATTTTCTACCCCAATACCGTTTAAAGTCATCATTATATTTTTTTCCAAATAATTCAAACATTTATCTTCATAAAAATCAAAGTTAAAAATATTATTATTGTCAGTAGCTGATTCTATATTCCAAAATTCAGAGTGTACTTTTTCCGTATTTATAACCAATAAAGTTGTATTGGTTAAACCAAGAATATCACACATACCGCTCCTCACTGAAATAACAGCGAAACATCTTTCACATAATTGAGCCATTATATCTACCGTTTCTGATAACCTTTTTGTACCGGGAATAACTTTTTCCGTATCATCTTTTGTATTTGTATATAATTGGTATCCTAAAATTAAAAGCTTCTCTGCAATTTCACTCCAAAAACACTCCGGTAAGGTATCGGAAGATACCGCATAGGGCATCATAATAATTGTGTTTTTATTAATTTGTGTCATAACATCACAACTTTTCTGAAATTGCGGATGTTCTAATTGGCATTCTTCCGGTAAATGCATAATATATTTCTTATAAGAAGAAATCATATTGCCGGTATAAATTCCCATAATATATTTTTCCATCCAATCAGATGTGAAATGACCATATATATAGTTATTTCGATTCCAAGTTTCAGTCGAAGTTGAAAAAACATGCAGGGCTGCGACAATTCTGTCAGAAATGATTATTTCATCAACCCCTTTAAAAAGCGAAACCAGACCCATATGTTTCTCTTTAATAATTAAACATACTTTTTTTACTTCAGAATATATATATTTATATTCTTTTGCCAACGCAGCTACATACAGGGTATCACCCAAACCGCAGGGGCAGCATATGTATATAATATCTTTTCTTAAAATAATATCGCCGATTGACAGTAAATATTTTTCATCTTTAATAATTTCGATTTTTTTATTTGTTTCAACCGGAGCAATAAATAGATTAAATATTTTTTTATTTATCAAACGATTCGCTATTTCTTCCCAAAATGAAGATGCTATAATTACAATACAATCCGTTCCCGGCAGCTCATCTTCATCAAGTACCGGAAGGTTTAGATATTGTATTTTATATTCACTTTGAGGTTTCTTATCTGCAAAAAAATCTACACGAATCCCCTGCCTTACCATTTTTTCATAAATATACGCAGCATTCATGCCTGTTCCGAAAATACATATTCGTTTTGCTTTATTTATTTCCGGATTTATTTGATACAGTTCCTTTAATGCATTTCCATCTATCTCCATTTATTTTTCCTGTCCCGCTAACACAAAACTATTGTCAAATATCACGTTAATTATTTCCTTATAAGATAGAACATGCGTAAATCCTTGTTCTAAGACGAAAGTCTTCATTTCCTCATAATAATCTGATGATGCTATGATAACAGTCCTGTTATTATCCGGACTTACATTTCCGATTGCATCTACCTTTATTCCATAAAATTCTTTTTCCGCTTCCGCCGTATCTGTTACTGCAAAAATAACATCAAAAAACTCTATTAACCCCAGTGCGCCGTAAATCCTTTTTCCCCAAACTCCTGTCCCATAAATAATAACGTTATCATTTAAAGATAACTTTACCTTAACTTTATTTTTCATATCTTCAAAAGAAGTATCCTTAATTTCACAAGCCCTTTTATAGACGCTTTTAGCCGTATCAATCTCATTAATCTCCAAATATTTATAAGCAGCCTCAAAATATCTCTGACTTAGCACTTCGCTCCCGCATAGCCTCAATACTTCGTCATGCCATTTTTCCTGAAATTTTATAAAATCATCAGCACACATCTTTTTCTTCAAAGAAATTCTATCAGATGCATCAACATGATAAACTCCTAATATCTCCTTTACCAATCCTATTTTAAACTGCCTGCACAAACGAAAGCAAAACTCATCATCCTCACAATTTGTTATATCTGTTGGCATCATTCCAATTATGTCAAAACATACTTTATTACAGGATAAAAATGTCGGTGATGTTAAAAACCCCTGTTCTAAAACCTCTTTATAGCACCACCCTTCACAAATATCATTTCTGGCAAGAACAATTTTTTCTTTACCATTTTCCACCTTTACAATACCCGTCAAATCATAGACCACTTTGATTTCATCATCTTCCTGATATTTTTTTAGATGTTCTTCCAATTTTCTTGGCAGCCAACAATCATCCGAATCACAAAATGCGATATAATTTCCGTTAGCATTTTGGATTCCTTTGTTTCTAGCAAAATTCACTCCACTTTTTTCGATATGGAAATATACAATTCTATTATCATTATAGGTATCCACTAATTGTTTTGTATTATCCGTCGAACCATCATCTACTATGATTATTTCAAATTCTTTAAATGTCTGCATTAATATACTATCAATTGCTCTCTTCAGAAAAAACTCTCTATTGTATGTCGGTATGATGACACTGAAAACTGGCTTTGATTTCATTAATACTCTAAACCTTTCTTTTTAAACTAGAAACTCCTATTAATATTGATAAGTTTTTAATATCAGGAATAATGAATAATATGATTTATAAATTTTAATATCCGGCTTTTATAGTTCCCATATTGATATTGGTCCAAATTATTCTTAACCTCAATTTTCCCTTCTTCATACAAATAAATTAAATTGGGGATTTCTGATATAGTACTATAACCAAGTCCCTGTATTCGATTCTGCTCCAATATATTTCGAGGCGCAACCGGCACTGCTCCCAAAAATATTGCTTCCAATAGAACGCCGCTCGTCTTTATATTGTAATACATCGGATCATATGGTAAGATTACATACTTATATTCTGACAAATACTTAATATAGGTATCATATGATAAATTTTTATTCTCAATCTTTATATTTTCAGTTTTAATCCGATTAACCTTTTGATAAATATTTTCATCCTGAAACGAACCGGCTATAAATAAAAAAAGGGGAGTTTTTCTTATTACTCTAACCAATCCAACTATGTCTTTTTCCGGTCTGATTTCTCCCAGACAGACACAACCCCTTTTCTTTATGCTATTTTGGTATTTTATAATTTCATCTGTTATATAATAATCGGGCACTCTAACAAATGGTATTTCAGGAGTATAAACAGAATTAGTCACTATACATCCATCTAAATGTTTAAGACCCCTTTCCACTAAAAACCGGCGAATGCAATTATTTGAAATATATTTACTTATATATTTGTCCCATTGAAGATATGTAATGGATATGATTTTTCTCTTCCCTTTAAAAAGAGCAATTCCCCATAATAATTGTTCCGGCGTATCTATAAAAAGCAGAATATCACCTCTCGCCAACACTAAAGATATAAAATAATTAAACAGAATTTTAAAACCATTATAAGAATGTTTTCCGGAACAAAGGCTGCATGGAAGCTGAGTACCCTGTCCTCCTAATTTTTGAATATATTTTTTTCCTGCTAATATTTCCATCTTATCTTTAAAAATAAGCCGAAAATCTTTTAGCAATTTCAATTCATGCCCTACCGGCAAATTTTTATTATCAAGACTGTTTTCTACATCAATTAAGCTTACCATATAATGTGGCCTCATATATATGTTTTCCAACTGCATTATTTGAGATATATGTGTACGATTCCCTTCTATTCCCCTTAACTTTCGCCATAAAATATTCAAATGGTATTTCTATTTCCGAACACTTAATATTTTTATTTATGGTATTAAAATATACATCATCAAAATATCTTTTTATCTCATTTGCTTTTTCATGTATATATATATGATATTTTTGTATTTTTTCGTTTAATATATCATAATCATACCAATCCAATTCAGCAGATGAAATAAATATCAAATGATTCTGACACAATTTCGGACACATCACTTTCCACGATGGCCACAATGGGTTCTCTTTATCCTCCAGGATTTTGTCTAAAATTTTATGCTTTTTCATTTTTTTTGTGTCTAAATCAAATTCATGAATATGAGAAGCTGACATAGGTATAAAAAACACTTTGGACGCCGTACAAACCGGTGCATAAAAAGAATCAAATTTATTTTCCTCCTCATCAGATAGAAAATACTCTGTTATATTCTCTGTCTGCCGATTCCAACAATATGCCCTGTCTGTTTTACTGCATTTTCCAACTATCCATAAGTTTTTTCCGTCTGCCGAAGAAAGTCCGCCTATACCATTTACGGAAATATCCAATATCCTAAGTTTTACATCATCGGTATCCAGGTTTAATTCTAATACGGCATTCACACATCCAACAGGAATGAATACTAAATTATCAATCATCACATATCCATCCCCAAAATAACCATTGTTATTTCCACTCTTGATATTTTTGTCAATTTCGTCAACCCAATCAGTAATGTATGTTGTCTCCATTGAATCCATATTAATTTTTACAATTGCAGGATACGAATATCCCAACAGATAAACGTTTGTGCCATGCCGGATAATATTCCAAAATTTAGGATTCTCTTGATTTTGTTTGCATCCGCGATTCATTTTCTTTAAAGGAATATATGTTATAGAGTCCTGAATCAAATCGTAAACCGCTATTTTTTTTGCTCGCGCCGGAGAAAAAATCAAACGATCTTCTACCTTTTGCACATGACAATACAGGCATTCTTCTGCTAATGACTCCTCTTCAAATATTTTGCAGATTCTTGCCCTTCGCTTTTCCTTGTCAATTTCACAGATACCATTTCGATTTAACAGTACCATCCATATCTTTTTATCATCTTCCACCATATTCATCGCGGCTGGCTTTGAATAAATATTTTTGCATTTCCTCATGTACTTTTTATTCTCTTTCAATATGATAGATCCTATCCCTTGTCTATCCGCCTCTCTACAAATTTCATTGCTTCATACATTGATACGTCTGCATTTTGATATTGGTGCTGCCCCCACCGTCCCACGCCGAACAGTCCTTTTGGCTCATAATATTCCAATATATGTTTAATTGCGTTTTGATGTCCGATCACAGGAATCGGATAAGCCGCTTCGGTCCGGACCTCATAAATCAGCTTTCCATTATATTTCATAGTCTGCTGCCGGTACCTGTCCAAATTCGATTCCAGATAAACTCCATTTTCTTTGCTGTCTGCAGCAAAATTATGAATAAAAAATTCTCTATGATACGTTTTATGAATATCTGGTATATATCTCCAGTGCCAGTTATGAGTATATTGCTTTTCATACAAAGAAATCATCAAGCGGTTGTACTGAATTTTTGCAAAATCAGCAGTCAGCTCTTCCGGAGCTCCTAACGGTTCGTAAAGACTGTTCCAGGGCACCGTATTAATCACATATTTTGTCTCCAGCTCTTTATTGATCACCCACCGTTTATCTCTATTCTCTAACTTCACTGCTTTTGTTTTAAACTGAATATAATGTTTTTCGTCTTCCGCCAGCGCATCTACGATTCTCTGAAATCCCCCTTTCATGGGATAATAAAAATGAATATGTGCCGGGAATTTTCTTACGTCCGCTTTCCGTTCCAAACTATATTTTAAAATTTCCTCCACATTTACCTGCGGTATTTTATAAAGCCAATCACAGTCCATTTGATCAACTTTAACTCCCCATAACTTTTCATTATAAGGAATCATATAGTCGTCACAAATCTTGTCTCCTAGTTTCCACCGAATCCACTCTTCATAATTTTTTGGTTCTGGCCTGCCCTGAAATTCCCCATTTCTGACAACAGAAATCAAATATTGGATTTCTTCCTCCAAAGGGAGCTGCCAAATATTCGACTCAACGGGATAATCTATCGTAATTCCTCCCAATGCTATTTTTGACACTCTTTCGTAATACCGAAATTCATCTTTGGAAAGATGCGAAAAAACATATTCAAACACTTCCGGATACTTCGTATGAAAAAAATGACCGCCGCCTATGTCAAGCTGATGCCCGTCTATATTTTCTGACCTGCATAACCCTCCTGCCTGATCGGCCGCTTCCAGCACAAGGATATTGTTAACTCCTGCTTCCCTAAATTTTTTACACAATGTCAAACCTGTGACACCTGCTCCAATAATGACATACTCATACATATTTATTCTGTTAATTCTCCTTCTTCTATCGTTATTTTTTCAGCATTTAGGATTTCATACTCAAACTTAACCGTAACCTCTCCGTCTTCCCATACAATATTCGGATTGGAATTTACTGTACCCGTGAAATAAAACGATCCGATTCCGCTGTTTACGAGGTTACGAAATTCCCCATTCTCATCATACTCCGCCGACTGCAGCAACAAAACAATTTCATCTTTCTCGCCTTCTGACACATGTAACACTTTTTCAACTTGAAGACTTTCGTTTTCCCATACCATATTAATATCCAGCTTTTTTACATGTGAGGTACTGTCAGCAACCTTATTGGCAGAAAGCACATAAATATCTTCTGCTGAGGAATAATACACATCTATATTTTTTATTCTAATTGCAACGTCGGTATTTCCATAGTTTTCGACGGCAAAACGATCTGAAAAAATCTGGCCCTTTCCACTTAAATTTCCAGGGTCTAAATACGCCGTGGTGCGGGCAGGAAATGAAACATTGTACAAGGTGCCTTCTTTTATTTCAGATTCTGTCTCTCCTTCTTCTGACAAAATTTCTTTCGTATTGTCTGTCAATATCCCTGTGTCATTCTGATCCGCTGCCTCCTCTGTCTCCGTCCCTGTTTCGTTTTCCATTGTTTCCGCAGATTCCATACCGGATGTGGTTTCCGGATCCGGCAGTTCATTGCTGCTGACGCTGGTCACCATACTCTTCTCTTCCATATCCGCATACACGCTGACGCTGCATCCCAATATTAGAATAATTAAAAGAAATATTATATTTTTTTTCATCGCATTCTCCTCTTTTTTATAAATAAACACACAGATTGAATTCTTTACACCATATGTATTTATTTATAAAATCCACCCCACCAAAGGTGGGGTGGCAAAACAGGATATGGTAGAAATACCCCTAATTTGTAACTTTTTAATTAGACATTAACCAATACACGCATCTTCAAAAAGCTTATCACGGAGTTGGTGCAGCATTTGCCGTAAATGTAGTCACAACCCTGCGGCCATCGGACAGAACAATCACCAGATCCTGTGCCTCTCCGCTTACAGCTTCAGCAAAAATACCTAAAGCTTCATCCTCTTTGGGAATCTTAACAATAGCAGTACCTGGAGTAGTTGTATAATCTACCTCGAATGCTTCTGCATCCCAGATATAGTCCTCAAATGCTCCTGCGGCATTGTGAATAACCAAAGCATCAACCGTTGCCTCGCCCACATTAGGTACTGTAATTGATACATCCGCAGCGCCTGTGCCTGCCGTAAATGTCGGAGCAGTTGTAATCGTAGGCTGAGCAATATTCAACGGGCTGCTTGCCTTCACATTATAAGTAACAGCTACCGCAACATCATCTTCTTTCCAGTCTGCATTGCCGTTAGCAACACCGGTCACCGCAAAAGAACCTACCGCAGGTGTTACCTTCGTTGCATCAGTAGAAAATGTCGCACCAGCAGTCGCATCCGTCGTCGACGGTCCAGCAATATCTAAAGAAAGCAAAGAGCCATATGCCGTAATCGGTGCAGTTGTAGCGGGAGTGCTATAAACTGCGGGAGTTTTCACAGCATATTGAGAAAGATCCAGTTTCTTATCATTATCAAATGTTGCTGTACCACTAGTCTTTAAATCAAATATTGCCGCCGTTTGAGCTTCTGCAAGGTCCAGATAAATTCTCTTTTTAGTGGAAGTATTATCAGCGTTAAATGTGTTATACTCTGATACAACACCTTCTTTTGTCTCTACGGTGGCCTGAATCGTAACATTTACAGGAATAGCCGCATCCGCTTCTACATCTACTGACGCATTAACAATATCTATACTGTTAGATGCAACCGTAAACTTTTTCACGCCGGTAGCAGTGCTATCTGCCAAAGGATTTACCTTTACATCTAAGTTTACCGGAACTGTGAAAGTAAGTGCAGGTGAATAAATATCAAAGGACGTCTCAAAGCTTCCCTGCGGAGCGGGTGCCGTCGCTGCCGCTAATGCCGAAACAGGAAAGCACATCGCCATAGCCATAGCTGTCGCAGCAACTTTTTTCATGTTTAATCTCATAATTACTTAAATCCTCCTTGATTATTATTTTATTTATATATAGCCTGTGGAACTGCCGGTGATATCTACCATCTCACCAATCATATTCCCGCAGGCATATAAACTCCTTTTCATCAGACAAACGGGAACCCCTTTCCCCATTCTTATTCAACAAACATCAGGCTCACTGCAAAAGAGACTGTCCCCAATTCTTTTTCCGGATCCTCGTCATCAAGGATATGGTATGTACAGATCGCATCATATGAACCATCCGGAAGTACCTGATTCAATTTCAACTGATCCAGCCTTTTCCCAGTAGGCAGTACCGGTGAGCTGTACAACAAAGTCTTTTCCTCATTATCCAGATATACTTCAAAATAACATTCATAAACATTGCTTGCGGAATTTCCGATTATGGCATTATTCGATACGGCACTTCCTGACTGGAATGTCCAGATCATATTCATATCTGTCGTAAACCTTGCTTCAGACGCTTTCTGATCTATATTTCCATCCACCACCAGCCCTTCGGAAATATCTCTTGGCGCTTTAGGTACTTCCTGCTTGTTTACCAATGTATAGATCACAAATCCCAAAGTACCGATAATGGCCAGCAATACTACGATAACTGCTATGATTATAATTTTCTTTTTTGATTTCTTTTCTCCCGGTTTTTCCGTTTCTCCCATTTTATTGTCCCTCCTTTATTCGTCGGCTTTTATTTAATAAAACATATTTGGACATCTATTTCAGATGCTGCAAGCAGTTCCTTCCCGTGTGATTTTTTCCACACGTCCGTTCCCTGCCCGCTTCGCTCCCGGTACCTCTCCCGTACGGTTTTCCGCCCGGAGTTCCCATAGGTCCTGGCATACCCAATACCCGTCCCCCATCAGGAACGGCTTCTAATGCCGTCTTGTTTTTACATCGTATCCGGCCAAACATGCCGCCGGCACATTCCATCGGATTTATCAAAAAGAATTTCCCACAGTCCTTTTCCCGTCTCCGGTTTCGGTTAAATGCGGCCCAACGGCGCATTCATCCATGGTTCCTTCCATTCTGAACTTTTTATCATTCAGCAGGTTTTAGTGCTTCTCTCAGTTATTTTCCGGAATTTATCGGATTCGCCGGCTGCTTATTCGATTTCCGGAGCACTTTCTCAGTTTTCGCGAGAAGCCGTCCCTGTTTTCAGCTCCCGCCCTCTCCTCAGCACATTCCCTGCCGTATTCTGCTTCTCCGGCATCTCCAATC
>Ga0137307_101835_pt1 | contig 16675 bp, 15 predicted proteins | sample NAcewD2O_March_2_FD_97180 | JGI IMG/M metagenome (GOLD analysis project Ga0137307, IMG submission 97180) | Mouse cecal microbial communities from Vienna, Austria - N-Acetylglucosamine amended D2O_March | ecosystem: Host-associated > Mammals > Digestive system > Large intestine > Cecum | place...
ACCGGAAGAAGAGCTGGAGCATATCTGGGATAAATTTTATAAAGTGGATAAGGCCAGAACCAGAGAATACGGCGGAAACGGAATCGGCCTGTCTATTGTAAAAGCCATTATGGACTCCTTTCACCGGGAATGCGGTGTGAATAACGTGGACCAGGGCGTACAGTTCTGGTTTGAACTGGACAGTCGAAGCCAGTAGTTGTGGTAAGGAGGGGCCCACGAAGTGGGAGGATACCTTATCACCTGCGGTAAGGGGGCCCACGAAGTGGAAATAAAAATACTGGTTGCTCTGCGGCATAAATAATGGTAGAATATAAGATAAAAGAACAGGAATATGTGACAGTACGGAAAGGAAGACAGACTTATGAAGAAATTCATAAAAAAGGGAATGCCGCTGATGCTTGCAGCACTGTTTCTGACCGGGTGTGGAGATGAGCTGGCAGTAATGACAGAAAGCGAAGAATTTATTGTCGTTAATTATTCTGCCGGCACCCTTGCAAAACACAACAGCTATCAGCAGGAAGGACTGACCATGGTTTATCCCAAAGAGGATGAGGACGTTTTTTCTGAGGAAGAAGAAAAAGAAACGGAAGAAACGAAAGAGCCGGAAGCAGAGACGGAAGGCGGGGGAGAAAGCCAGGGAGAGCAGGCAGGAGGAGAGGAAGCATCCGCAGCAGTCAGCTTTACAGAGGCACTGGCGGTTCCGGGAGTAGAATTTTCCTATAAAGATTATTCTGTCAGCAACAGCTATCAGCAGGGCGGATATTTTTCGCTGGATGCGGCAGAGGGAAATACATTCGTAATTCTGAATGTGAATATGACGAATACGGGAACGGAAGCATCTGCCTGTAATTTGCTGGATTTGCAGCCGGTTTTTGCATTGAGCATAAATGGAGAAGCTGGCGTTAAGAATGAGATTACCATGCTGGAAAACGACCTTTCCACCTATATGGGCACACTGGAAGCAGGACAGACAACGGCAGGTATCCTGTTATTTGAAGTTCCGGCAGCTTCGGCAGAGAGTATCGCTGACCTTGGACTAAGCGTACAGATGAATGGTACGATAAGCGAGATTAATATGAAATAAATTGAAAAATGTTCTATATTTTTCAGAAAATATATGCTATAATGTAAACAGATATTATGTTGCCACCAAATGGGCGTCAGAGAACCTTTTGTCTGTCCGGAGCGGACGGGGCCTTCGGGTGCCGCAGGACGGCAGGTATACCCAGGCATACTTGAAATTTACGGAAATATCCCGGAGAGGAGAGAGTTACTATTATGGATACAAATATTCTTTTGGAGAATGGCACAAATGAGCTGGAGGTACTGGAATTTACATTAGCTGGAAATCATTACGGTATTAATGTGGCGAAAATTCGGGAGATTTTAACTTATCAGCCGGTTACTCCGATTCCTAATGCACATCCAAGTGTGGAAGGTATATTTATGCCGAGAGATACCATGATTACAGTTATTAATCTGCGTAATTGTCTGGGGCTTCCAGATATTGACAGGAACGGATTATTTATTATTACCAATTTTAACAAGCTGAATATTGCTTTTCATGTGGATGAGGTGTGCGGAATACACAGACTTTCCTGGGCAGATATTATCAAGCCGGATTCTACCATTAACGTGGAAGAAAGCGGTGTATCCACAGGTGTGATTAAACTGGAAGACCGTCTGGTTGTTATTCTTGACTTTGAGAAGATTGTAACAGATATCAGTCCGGAGACCGGTTTACAGGTATCTGACATTGATGCACTGGAAGAACGGAACAGAAGCGATTCCCCGATTATGGTGGCAGAGGATTCGCCGCTGCTGTCCAAACTGATTACAGACTGTCTGAAGAAATCCGGTTATACCAAACTGATTGTCAACAGCAATGGTCAGGAACTGTGGGATCGGCTGAGTGAGTTCCGCAAATCCGGTGACCTGGATGATAAGGTACATATGGTAATTACCGATATTGAGATGCCTCTGATGGACGGACACCGTCTGACGAAGCTGATTAAGGAAGATGATGAATTAAAGCACATTCCGGTTGTTATTTTCTCATCTCTGGTAAATGAAGAAATGCGGCGTAAGGGCGAGATGCTGGGAGCGGACGCTCAGTTGACCAAACCGGAGATTGGCAAACTGGTAAGCGCGATTGATGACCTTCTGGATAAGAGAAAAGAAGCGCTGGCTCAGAAGGCGAACGGATAACAGAATTACAGAGGGTGCTGCGGAATGAATGGTTTTGCAGAACCCTCTTTTTGTTGTGTTCTTTTTACTTGTAACAGAAAACAGGCCATGGTAGAATAGACAAAGATATTAGGATAAGGAGGATATCAGGAATGAACATATTATCATTGGAAACAGAATTAAAGAATAATTCATATCCGGGAAGGGGAATTGTAATCGGCAGGTCCAAAGATGGCAGGTATGCGGTCGCTGCTTATTTCATAATGGGAAGAAGTGAGAACAGCAGAAACCGCATTTTCGTAGAAGAAGGGGAAGGAATTCGCACCCAGGCTTTCGATTCGTCGAAATTAAGCGACCCCAGCCTGATTATTTATGTACCGGTAAGAGTGCTGGGCAATAAGACCATTGTAACGAACGGTGACCAGACAGATACCATTTATGAACTGATGGACAAACAGCAGACCTTTGAGCAGGCATTGCGTACCAGGGAATTTGAGCCGGATGCCCCCAATTATACCCCGCGTATTTCCGGCATCATGCATGTGGAGAAGGGAAGTTATAACTATGCCATGTCAATTCTGAAAAGTAATCATGGCAGTCCCGATTCCTGTAACCGCTATACCTTTGCTTATGAAAATCCTGCAAAAGGAGAAGGACATTTTATACATACCTATCAGGGGGACGGCAACCCTCTGCCCAGCTTTGAAGGAGAACCCAAACTGGTGAAGATAGAAGGCAGTCCGGATGAGTTTGCAGAGAGAATATGGGTTAGTCTGAATGAGGAGAACAAAGTCTCTCTGTTTGTGCGCTACATTGATTTGGAAACAGGAACTTATGAGTCCAGAATTATTAATAAGAACAGATAAGTCTATTTATGGAGGATATTATGCAGGAATTAGAACTGAAATACGGATGTAACCCCAATCAGAAACCGTCCAGAATTTATATGGAAAAAGGCGAGCTTCCCATTAAGGTATTAAATGGAAAGCCGGGCTATATTAATTTTCTGGATGCCTTTAACGGATGGCAGCTTGTAAAAGAACTGAAGGAAGCAACGGGACTTCCGGCAGCCGCATCTTTTAAACATGTTTCTCCGGCGGGAGCGGCAGCAGGGCTTCCTCTCACAGAGGTAGAGAAGAAAATTTACTGGGTGGACGATATGGAGATGGAATTCACCCCTCTTGCAAATGCCTATGCCAGGGCCAGAGGTGCAGACCGTATGTCTTCCTTTGGTGATTTTATTTCTCTGTCCGATGTGTGCGATGAGGCTACTGCGAAAATTATTAAGCGTGAGGTTTCCGATGGAGTAATTGCCCCAGGATATGAGCCGGAGGCACTGGAAATTTTGAAAGCCAAGAAAAAGGGAAATTACAATGTAATTGAGATTGATGCGGATTATGTGCCTGATCCGGTGGAACATAAGGAAGTCTTTGGCATTACCTTTGAACAGGGAAGAAATGAACTGAAAATTGACAGTGACTTTTTCAGCAATGTGGTGACCGAGAATCAGGAAATTCCGGAATCAGCTAAAATAGATCTGGCTATTGCAATGATTACTCTGAAATATACCCAGTCTAATTCCGTATGTTATGCAAAGGGCGGACAGGCGATTGGGATTGGGGCCGGTCAGCAATCCAGAATCCACTGTACCAGACTGGCCGGACAGAAGGCGGATAACTGGTTCCTGCGCCAGGCTCCGAAAGTGCTGGAACTGCAGTTTGCAGACGGCATAGGCCGGGCGGACAGAGATAACGCCATAGATTTGTACATTGGGGAAGATTACATGGACGTTCTGGCAGAGGGCGCCTGGGAAAAGATTTTCAAAGTGAAGCCGGAAGTATTCACCCAGGAGGAAAAGCGCCGGTGGCTGGATGAGATGACGGATGTATCACTTGGCTCGGATGCCTTTTTCCCCTTTGGCGATAATATTGAGCGGGCTCACAGGAGCGGTGTGGTTTATGTGGCAGAGCCAGGGGGCTCTATCCGTGATGACCATGTGATTGCGACCTGTAATAAATACCATATGGCCATGTGCTTCACCGGAATCCGCCTGTTCCATCATTAAACAGTAATCACGGGCTGCCGGTAATCGTTTTTCAGGCTGTTGTCTCCTCTGGAGGCAAGTCCGATACGATACAGTTCCGAAGATTTTAAATCATATGCCAGAAGGCGGCGGGCGGAGACCGGGAGCGTCTGCTCCATCCGGGCAGGACTGGTAACCAGAGGAAGGAAACTGCTGTTTTCTATGGCGGCGAGCAGGGGAGCGGCGTTTTTGCGAAAGCCAAGTACCCGCAGAAAGGAAGGTTCCGGGAATGACCGGTAATCTTCCTGATAAATTTCCAGCAGTATATGCAGAAACAGGCGGCTCAGGCGGCTGAATGTGATATTTTTTGTTTTCATGATTTCACAGAAACTGCTCCAGGAGCGAAATTCGCTGATTTCCTTCTTTATCCGGCGGACAAGGTTCGGAGAAGCATCTGCATAGCGGGCCAGATGTTCCTCAGATTCTGTGAGCAGTTTGTAGTGAAGAAGCATGGAGAAATCATCTTCCCATAAAAAGGGGTGGGGATACTGTCTCAATACTTCCAGTGCAGGTTCCGGTATGGAGCCTGGCGGCAGTTTTTCCAAAAAGCTGCCGCCAGGAGAAGAAGATGGGGCGTCGTTTTTGAAACAGGCACGGATGGCGGAAGCAGAGCAGAAACCTCCCCTCAGAGACGTGTCGTGGTAGCCGGCGCCCCGGCGCAGAACGGGACAGGGAAGGATTGGAGAATGATAATATTCCAGGGCTCTCAGGTATTCAACTGCCAGAATGTTGTTTGGGGAAGAAAGAATCTGTTCCGCATTTTCAGGAAGATAATAATTTTGAGTATCAAAATAATGCTTTATAGCAGCAGTCCGGGCAGCAGGGAAGGAAAGGCCCTTTTTTAATTCCAGCTGCAGGGCCAGCCGAAATGCTTCCGGCTGGCAGTTCAGGCCGGAGGCAGCTTTTTGCAGAAAGCCTGTCTGTTCCGTTTCTGTTCCGAAGCCCAGATGAGTAACCACACCGGTGCTGTTCAGAAGAGAGACGCCGCCCCTGGCGAAGTATTCAGCGCTGGAGGCGGCATAGAGAACCGGAAGTTCCAGAACCAGGTCTGCACCGCAGTTTAAAGCCATTTGGGCCCGGCTGAATTTATCAGTTATTGCGGGGACGCCCCGCTGTACGAAATTTCCGCTCATGGCGATAATGATATAATCTGCCTGCAGCTTTTTTTTCAAAGTCTGAATCTGCCAGGCATGTCCCTGATGAAAAGGATTGTATTCTGCAATAATTCCCGGAATAATCATAAGTGTTCCCCCTGTTTTTCTGTCTGTATAGATTATATGCTTTTCAGGGGGAATTATCAATGTTTTCGGAAAATCTCCTTGTATACCGGATTGGATTGGTTTATAATGAAAAAAGACAGTGAAGCAATATGCAGAAGTCAGGAAACAGAACAGGAAATGAAATATAGTCAGAAAGAAGAGGGAAAATTATGAATGTACTGGTAATTAACTGCGGCAGTTCTTCTCTGAAATATCAGGTTATCAATTCTGATACGGAAGAAGTGCTGGCAAAAGGTCTGTGTGAGAGAATTGGTCTGGACGGAAGACTGGTATACCAGAAGGCAGGCGGGGAAAAAGAAATCACAGATGCGGATATGCCTACCCACAAACAGGCAATCCAGATGGTGCTGGAAGCACTGGTTAATCCCGGAACAGGGGCCTTAAAGAGCCTTGGAGAAATCGGGGCAGTGGGCCACCGGATGGTGCATGGCGGAGAGAAATTTGCATGTTCCACAATTTTAAATGAAGAAGTGCTGAACGTGGTGGAAGAATGCAACGATCTGGCGCCCCTTCACAATCCGGCAAATTTAATCGGAGTCCGTGCATGTCAGGACCTGATGCCGGGTGTACCTATGGTTGGAGTATTTGATACCGCATTTCATCAGACCATGCCGGAAAAAGCATATCTCTATGGGATTGATTACGATTATTACGAAAAATACGGTGTGCGGAAGTATGGATTCCATGGAACCTCCCACAGCTATGTTTCCAAAAGAGCAGCGGAGATTCTCGGCAGACCATATGGGGAACTGAAAACCATTGTCTGTCATCTTGGAAACGGTGCTTCCATCTGTGCGGTAAAAAATGGTAAATCAGTGGATACTTCCATGGGGCTGACCCCGCTGGAAGGTCTGATTATGGGTACCCGTTCCGGTGATATCGACCCAGGGGCCATGGAATATCTGGCCAAGAAAGAGAAGATTGATCTGGAAGGCGTTATGACCGTTTTGAATAAAAAATCCGGCGTACAGGGACTTTCCCATATTTCCAGTGATTTCCGGGATTTGGAGGCAGCGGCTGCAAAAAATGACCGGGGAGGAATCCGGGCACTGGAGACCTATATTTACCGGGTGGCTAAATACGTAGGCTCTTACGTGGCAGCCATGAACGGGGTAGATGTTATCTGCTTTACTGCCGGAGTGGGAGAAAACGGACCGGACACCAGAAAAGGCGTCTGTGATTACCTGGGATATCTTGGCGTTAAACTGGACGACGAGGCAAATCAGATACGTGGAGAAGAAAAGGTTATTTCCGCTCCGGATTCTAAAGTAACCGTGCTCTGCCTGCCCACCAATGAGGAACTGGCCATTGCACGTGAAACGGTGGCACTGGTGAAATAGAGAACTGCTGCGGTGACAGTTCAGTCTGTAACAGTTCAGTCTGCGCCCCTCAGGCTGCAGACCGCCTGCCGGATGAAAATAATGATTGACAAACCAGGATTTGGCAGTTATAATATACTACGATTGTTGCGCAGTCCATGGTATGGTAATCTATGCGCACTTCGGCGCGTATAATGGCAACATTATACCGGGTGTGGATGAGGAGACTGCCATGAAAGTAGAATTAGCGGACGTTATTTCCTGTGAGAACAGGGAAATGTCAGAACAGGTGGAAATTGAATTACGATCCTTTGATTCAAAACTGGGACAATTTCCCATTGTACGAAAAGCACCTTTTGTAATGAAGTTTACCAATGAGGAAAACAGAAGAATGTTGATTCAGGGAGAAACGGAAATTACAGTTGCGATTCCCTGCGACCGATGTCTGGAGCAGGTAGAGAGAAGGTTTTCTCTGGTCATAGAGAAGGAACTGGATCTTACCGAAGACAGTCCGGGAACTGGCATGGATGAGTCCGACTATATGACAGGAACAAGTCTGGATGTGGATCAACTTATTTTTGGAGAAATTTTGGTGAGCTGGCCAATGAAGGTTCTGTGCAGGGAAGATTGCAGAGGCATCTGTAAACGGTGCGGAGTTAATCTGAACCTGAGAGAATGTCAGTGCCAGAAAACAGAACCGGATCCAAGAATGGCGGCAATCCAGGATATTTTTAACAAATTTAAGGAGGTGTGACCATGTCTATATGTCCAAAAAATAAATCTTCCAAAGGAAGAAGAGACAGAAGAAGAGCAAACTGGAAAATGACTGCTCCGACTTTAGTAAAATGCAGCAAGTGCGGTGAATTAATGATGCCTCACAGAGTTTGCAAGAGCTGTGGAAGTTATAATAAGAAAGAGATTATTCCTCAGGACTGATATTCAGCAAGGCCTTTCCGGATGGAAAGGCTCTTTTTGTCTTATAGGAAGTTTTCTGATTTTATGAAAAGGAGGAATTTGAAATGAAATTATTTAATCTGGACAGCGGTATCATGAGGTCTTTATCCAAATTTACGGACTGTCTCTGCCTGAGCCTGCTGTTTTTGGTAAGCTGTATCCCTGTAATTACCATAGGAACTGCGTCCACAGCCATGTACTATACGACGCATAAGGTGCTGCGCCACGACCGGGGATATCTGTTCCGGGATTATATCAGCGCTTTTAAGAATAATTTCAAAAAGACCACCATTGTATGGATTCTTGCCCTGATTATTGGAGGCGTGCTGTGGGTGGATTTGTATATCATGAATTTTTACGCAAAAGAAGGAAGCCCTCTGGGGCCTCTGGCAGTATTTTTCGTAGTGGGAATGGCCATCTGGTTTGCATGGGTTTCTTATCTCTTCCCCTATATGGCCCGTTTTGAAAATTCCGTAAAGCAGTCCATGAAAAATGCCATTCTGATGGTGATTGTACATTTGCCCATGACGGTTCTGATGCTGATTCTGGCTGTGGTGACAGGGCTGGTTTTCTATATGGTGCCGATACTGATTTTTCTGCTTCCCGCAGTTTATACCTGGATTCAGAGCTATATTCTGGAGCGGATTTTCCGGAAATATATGAGCGAGGAAGACCGAATGGCAGAAGATGAAAAATATAAAGAAGATTTATATTGATTTCTCCTAATACTTATAGTATATTCTTAAATAGGCATTCGGCAGACAGGAAAAATATAGCAAAGATTCTGCCTGCAGACCGTAAGGAGGAAATTTCATGCAGGAAATGATAAAGGTAGCAGTAGACGCCATGGGCGGGGATCACGCGCCCGCGGAAATCGTCAGAGGGGCGGTAAATGCTGTTGCAATGCGGAAAAATATCAAAATATATCTGACAGGCCAGCAGGATGTGATAAAGCAGGAGCTTGCCAGGTATTCTTATTCCGGCTCACAGATTGAAGTGATTCATGCCGAAGAGGTAATTGAGACTGCAGAACCTCCGGTGATGGCCATTCGGAGGAAGAAACAGTCTTCCATCGTAGTGGGAATGAATATGGTAAAGGAAAAGAAAGCGGACGCATTTATTTCGGCAGGCAGTTCCGGCGCCGTTCTGGTGGGCGGACAGGTAATTGTCGGAAGAATCAAAGGCGTGGAGCGTCCTCCTCTGGCTCCGCTGATTCCCACGGAACAGGGTGTATCATTGCTGATTGACTGCGGTGCAAATGTGGATGCCAGAGCTTCACATCTGGTTCAGTTTGCGAAGATGGGTTCCATTTATATGGAAAATGTGCTGGGAGTGAACAGGCCCAGGGTAGCCATTGTCAATATCGGTGCGGAAGAAGAAAAGGGAAATGCACTGGTGAAAGAAACCTTTCCGCTGCTGAAAAACTGTCCGGATATCAATTTTGTGGGAAGCATTGAGGCGAGGGATATTCCTCACGGGGAAGCGGATGTCATCGTCTGCGAGGCATTTGTGGGAAACGTTATTCTGAAACTGTATGAAGGCGTAAGCAATGCGCTGACAGGCGTGATTAAAAAGGGAATGATGGAGAATTTCCGAAGCAAAATCGGTGCCCTTCTGGTGAAACCTTCCCTGAAAAAGACATTGAAGGCTTTTGACGCCACGGAGTACGGCGGCGCGCCCCTGCTGGGACTGAACGGGCTGGTAGTCAAGACTCACGGAAGTTCCAAAGCCAAAGAAATAACCAATGCCATTATTCAGTGCGTGACTTTTAAGGAACAGGAAATCAATGAGAAAATCAGGAAGAATATTGGAACATCTCCTATGGAGGAGTAGAAAGGAAGTATCATGGAGTTTGAAAAATTAAAAAAAATCATTGCGGAAGTATTAAACGTTGACGTGGAAGAAATCACAATGGACACTACCTTTGTAGACGACCTGGGAGCGGATTCCCTGGATATTTTCCAGATTATTATGGGACTGGAAGAAGAATTTGACATTGAGATTGCCAATGAAGAAGCAGAAAAAATAGTAACGGTTGGAGATGCAGTAGAGCAGATTAAAAATGCCACAAACTGACAGAAAATCGTATCGTGAGTATAAAGAGACAACCACTTTCACATGTTGCGCGAAAGTGGTTGTATTTGAATCAAAGGGCTTTATGCGAGAACAGAAGTAAGGAAGAAAGGCATAATTATGAAATTACTACGGGAATTTGAAGAAAAAATCGGGTATCATTTTGAAAATGAAAAGCTGCTCCTCCAGGCCCTGACCCACAGCTCCTATGCCAATGAGCGCCATCTGGGCAGACTTGCAGACAATGAGCGCCTGGAATTTCTGGGAGATGCGGTACTGGAAATTACAGCCAGTGAATTTCTGTTCCACCGATACCCCGGACATCCGGAAGGGGAACTGACCAGGCTGCGGGCCAGTATGGTCTGTGAACCGGCTCTGGCATTCTGTACCAGAGAGCTGAAACTTGGCAGATATCTGCTGCTGGGAAAGGGAGAGGACCAGACGGGAGGAAGGGAGCGCAAATCCATTCTGTCCGATGCACTGGAAGCAGTGATTGGAGCCATCTATCTGGATGGTGGTTTTGCTAACGCGAAAGAGTTTATACACCGGTTTGTACTGAACGACATAGAGCATAAACAGCTCTTTTTCGATAGCAAAACTATCCTGCAGGAACTGGTACAGGGAAATCACGAGGGGGAACTGAGTTATTTCCTGCTGAAAGAGGAAGGGCCGGACCACAATAAGAAATTCGTTGTGGAGGCCCGGATTGGAAATGTGTCCTATGGGACAGGCTGCGGAAGAACCAAAAAAAGCGCGGAACAGGAAGCGGCCTATCACACCCTGCTGCAGTTAAAAGAGCAGGAAAAGAAACCACAATAACCAAAGCAGCGGAGGAATGCATGTATTTAAAAAGTATAGAAGTTCATGGATTTAAATCCTTTGCCAATAAGATTCTGTTTGAATTCCATAACGGAATTACAGGAATCGTAGGTCCCAACGGAAGCGGCAAAAGCAATGTGGCGGACGCGGTGCGCTGGGTGCTGGGAGAACAGCGGGTGAAGCAGCTTCGCGGGGCCAGTATGCAGGACGTTATTTTTTCCGGTACGGAAAACCGCAGGCCCTTAAGTTATGCCTGGGTGGCCATTACCCTGGACAACGGGGACCGGCAGTTGAATGTGGATTACAACGAGGTGACAGTGGCGCGGCGTGTATACCGCTCCGGAGAAAGCGAATACCTGATTAATGGCACAACCTGCCGGCTGAAAGACGTAAACGAACTGTTCTATGATACGGGGATTGGAAAAGAGGGATATTCCATTATCGGTCAGGGACAGATTGAGCGGATTCTCAGCGGGAAACCGGAAGAACGCCGGGAACTGTTTGATGAAGCGGCAGGTATTGTAAAATTCAAACGGAGAAAGGCCACGGCCCAGAAAAAATTAGAAGATGAGCGTCAGAATCTGGTGCGCGTCAATGATATCCTGACAGAACTGGAAAAGCAGGTGGGCCCTCTGGAACGCCAGGCAGAGAAAGCCAGGCTCTATCTGAAGAAACGGGAAGAATTAAAAACATATGATGTGAACATGTTCCTCCTGGATATGGAACGGATGGAGGAGCAGCTGAAATCTCTGGAAGAAAAGCTGAAGATTACGGACCAGGACTGGAAAGAATCGGACGACGCCTACGAAAACATCCGGACAGAATATGCCAGAATTGAACAGAGCATGAAGGAAGCCGATGAAAATCTGGAAATTCTGCGGGGAAGACTCAGCGAGACCACCGTACAGAGCGGGAAGCTGGAAGGCCGGATCAATGTGTTAAGAGAGCAGATTCGCGCTGCCCGGCAGAGCGAGGAGCATTTTAAATCCCGGCAGGAAGCGGTGGAGCAGGAACGTCTGGAAAAGATGGAGCAGAAAGCAGCCTGCGAAAAAGAAAGGCTTCAACTGGACAATCAGGTCAGATCCATGGAGGAACAGAAAAGCCAGGTTATGGCCAGATATCAGGAAATTCAGGAAGAAATTGCCCGATGCAGCAGAAGAATTGAAGACGGAAAAAGCGAAATTATCGAGCTTCTGAACAGCAGAGCTTCCACGAAAGCCAGACAGCAGCGTTACGATACCATGCAGGAGCAGATGAATATCCGAAAGGCTCAGCTAAGCAAGCGATTTCTGGAGCAGAAAAGCCAGGAGGAAGAACTTAAGGTTCTGGAGCAGGAATGCGAAGAAAAATATGCGCAGGCGAAATCTGCCTGCCAGAAGCTGGAAGAGGAAGGAAAACGTCTGGAAGAAAAGAACAGAGCCTGGCAGGCAAAGCGGACGGAAACCCTGAATCTTCTGGAGCAGGACACGGCCCGTTACCACAGAGAACAGTCCAGGCTGGAATCTCTGATTAATATTGCAGAGCGGTATGACGGATACGGCAATTCCATCCGCCGGGTTATGGAGCAAAAGGAAAGAGAACCTGGCCTGCTGGGCGTGGTGGCAGATCTGATTCAGGTGGAAAAAAAGTACGAAGCTGCCATAGAGACTGCCCTGGGCGGCAGCATCCAGAATATTGTCACTGCAGACGAGGCCACTGCAAAAAAAATGATTGGATTTCTGAAGCAGAACCGCTATGGCCGGGCCACCTTTCTGCCCCTGACCAGCGTGGGAAAAAAAGCGGCTTATGTAAACCAGGAAGCATTGCGGGAGCCCGGCGTGATTGGGCTGGCCAGCGAACTGGTACAGGCTGACAGCAGGTTTCAGGGACTGAAAACATACCTGCTGGGCAGAACTTATGTGGTGGATACCATCGACCATGCCATTGGGCTGGCACGGAATTATCAGTACAGTCTGCGGATTGTGACCCTGGAAGGAGAATCTTTAAATCCGGGAGGCTCCATGACAGGAGGAGCTTTTAAAAATACCAGCAATCTGCTGGGACGGAAACGTGAAATCGAAGATTTGCAGAAAGAAACGGAAAAGCTGCAGAACACATTGCAGGAGCACCGGAACCGTCTGGAAGACATCAATACGGCACGGGAACTGTTAAAAGAGGATATCCGAAATCTTCAGGAAGAACTGAATCAGGCCATGATTCTGCGGAACACCGAAGAACTGAACCTGGAACATGCCAGGGAACAGAAAGCAGAGAATGACAGCCAGTTCAGGACACTGCAGATGGAAAGCCGGGAAATTGAAGAACAGTTACTGGAAATCAGCGAGAACCAGGCCGGTATTCAGGAAGAAATCCAGGCGGCAGACCGGCGGGAAAAAGAAAACGAAGAAAAGACCGGGGAATTCCGGCAGATGCTGGAGAACCAGAACCGTCTGGCAGAAGAAAGCCAGAGCGCTGTTTCCAGGGTGCAGCTGGAAGAAGCCAATTTTCAGCAGAAAGCGGAATTTGTTCAGGAAAATATTTCCCGTATTTTAGCAGAAATCCGTAAACTGGATGAAGATTTGCAGGCTGCGGAACAGGAAAAAAACCAGTCACAGGAAGATATTCAGCAAAAACAGCAGGAGATTGAGGAGCTTAAGGCTTCCATGGAACAGTCCGGACGGGACAAAGGCGCTCTGGAAGAACAGATTTCAGAAAAGCAGAAGCAGCGGGAAGACATGTCCGAACAGTACAAAGGATTTTTCCAGAAACAGGAAGAACTGTCAAAACGTATCAACGATCTGGATAAAGAGTTGTATCGTCTGAACAGCCAGAAAGAAAAACTGAATGAATCCATGGAGAATCAGACCAATTATATGTGGGAAGAATATGAACTGACATTCCACAATGCCATGGAGCTGCGAAAAGAAGAACTGGACAGTCCCGCAGAACTGAAAAAGCAGATTTCTCAGATAAAGGAAGAAATCCGTAAACTGGGCGATGTGAACGTAAATGCCATCGAAGATTACCGGAATCTGTCGGAGCGGTATGTGTTCCTGAAAACTCAGCATGACGATCTGGTGGAGGCGGAGAAAACTCTGCTGGACATTATCGAAGAACTGGATACGGGAATGCGCAGGCAGTTTATGGAAAAATTCGGGCAGATTCAGAAAGAATTTGACAAAGTATTTAAAGAACTGTTCGGCGGAGGAAAAGGAACACTGGAGCTGGTGGAGGATGAGGACATTCTGGAATGCGGCATTCGTATTATCGCCCAGCCTCCAGGCAAAAAACTGCAGAACATGATGCAGTTATCCGGCGGGGAGAAATCCCTGACTGCCATTTCCCTGCTGTTTGCCATTCAGAACCTGAAGCCGTCCCCTTTCTGTCTGCTGGATGAAATAGAGGCGGCGCTGGACGATTCCAATGTGGGACGGTTTGCAAAATATTTACATAAGCTGACCCGCCATACCCAGTTTATTGTCATTACCCACAGGCGGGGAACCATGGAAGCGGCGGACCGGCTGTATGGAATTACCATGCAGGAAAAAGGCGTGTCCACGCTGGTATCCGTGGATTTAATTGAGACGCTGGCCACAGAGTGAGGACAGGAAGGAGTTTATCAATGAGTGAAGAAAAAGAAAAAAAAGGCTTTTTCAGCCGGCTGGTACAGGGGCTGACGAAGACCAGAGACAATATCGTATCCGGAATAGATTCCATATTCAGCGGATTTTCCAGTATAGATGGAGACTTTTATGAAGAAATCGAGGAGATTCTCATTATGGGGGATCTGGGCGTTCATGCCACGGAAGAAATCATCGGGAACCTGAAAGCGAAAGTAAAGGAACAGCATATCAAAGAACCTGCCCGATGCCGGGAACTGCTGATTTCCAGTATCCGGGAGCAGATGGATGTGGGAGAGACCGCATATCAGTTTGAACATGAAACCTCCGTGGTTCTTGTCATCGGCGTCAACGGGGTGGGTAAGACCACTTCCGTGGGAAAACTGGCGGGAAAGCTGAAAGACCAGGGACGTAAAGTGGTGCTGGCAGCCGCAGACACTTTCCGGGCGGCCGCAGGAGAGCAGCTCAGCGAGTGGGCCCATCGCGCGGGCGTGGAAATGATTGGCGGCCAGGAAGGGGCAGATCCGGCTTCTGTGATTTACGATGCGGTGGCGGCGGCAAAAGCCAGAAATGCCGATGTGCTGCTGTGTGATACGGCGGGACGCCTTCATAACAAAAAAAATCTGATGGAGGAACTGAAAAAAATTCATCGGATTCTGGAAAAGGAATATCCGGAAGCATTTCGTGAGACACTGGTGGTACTGGACGGAACTACCGGACAGAATGCGCTGGCACAGGCGCGGCAGTTTTCAGAGGTGGCGGATATTTCCGGTATTATTCTGACCAAAATGGACGGTACGGCCAAAGGCGGAATTGCGGTGGCCATCCAGTCGGAACTGGGCATACCGGTGAAATACATCGGTGTGGGAGAAACCATCGAGGATTTGCAGAAATTTGATTCGGAGCAGTTTGTAAACGCTTTATTTTCCGGCAGTGAGAAAACCGGGGAGGAAGCGCAGGAACCGGAGCAGTAAGCCGGGAAGACAGGAGAGAGAAACCATGCTGACGCTGGAAAGATTTGAAGAAGCAAGTAAGATTGTAAAAGAAGTGACACTGGAAACGAAACTGATGTACAGTGATTTTTTAAGTGAGCAGACAGGAAACAAGGTCTATCTGAAACCGGAAAACATGCAGTTTACCGGAGCCTACAAAGTACGCGGCTCCTATTACAAAATCAGTACCCTGTCAGAAGAAGAACGGGAAAAGGGACTGATTACCGCATCTGCAGGAAACCATGCCCAGGGCGTTGCCTATGCGGCGAAATGTTTTGGCGTGAAATCCACCATTGTCATGCCCACTACCACTCCGCTGATTAAAGTAAACCGTACCAAAGGTTACGGGGCCGAGGTCATTCTGTACGGAGATGTGTACGACGAATCCTGCCAGAAGGCATATGAGCTGGCGGAGGAACATGGATATACGTTTATCCATCCCTTTGACGACCTGGCGGTGGCCACGGGACAGGGCACCATTGCCATGGAGATTTTCAAAGAACTTCCTCTGGTGGAATATATCCTGGTGCCCATCGGAGGCGGCGGACTGGCGGCGGGCGTATCGGTGCTGGCCAAACTGCTGAATCCCAAAATCAAAGTCATCGGCGTGGAACCGGCCGGAGCAAACTGTATGCAGGCTTCTCTGGAAGCGGGGAAAATTGTGACGCTGCCCGGCGTCAGCACCATTGCGGACGGAACAGCCGTAAAAACTCCCGGTGAGAAAATTTTCCCGTATATCCGGGAGAATCTGGACGATATTATTACTGTGGAGGACGATGAGCTGATTGTGGCCTTTCTGGACATGGTGGAGAACCACAAGATGGTGGTGGAAAATTCCGGACTGCTGACCGTAGCGGCCCTGCGTCACCTCCAGGTGGAAAACAAACGGGTGGTATCTATTTTAAGCGGCGGAAATATGGATGTGATTACCATGTCCTCCGTAGTACAGCAGGGACTGATTTTCCGGGACCGTATTTTTACCGTATCTGTACTGCTGCCGGATAAACCTGGAGAATTATGTAAAATTGCAAATACTATTGCCACAGAGCTGGGTAATGTTATAAAATTAGAGCATAATCAGTTTGTGTCAACCAACCGCAATGCGGCGGTGGAGCTCCGCATTACCATGGAGGCTTTTGGCATGGAACATAAGAAGAAAATTATGGATGCCCTGGAACAGAAAGGCTATCAGCCCAAACCGGTGCAGACCAGTCTGTAAGACGGAATACGGAAGAAACGGAAAGGAGATACCATGAAGAAACTGATATGTGTGCTGCTGATTCTTCTGCTTGGCGGTATGGGAAGCATGGAGAGTTACGCGGCTTCCCTGGGAGAGGACGCATATACGACAGAATTGTCCGGACGGGGC
>Ga0137307_101836_pt1 | contig 16671 bp, 12 predicted proteins | sample NAcewD2O_March_2_FD_97180 | JGI IMG/M metagenome (GOLD analysis project Ga0137307, IMG submission 97180) | Mouse cecal microbial communities from Vienna, Austria - N-Acetylglucosamine amended D2O_March | ecosystem: Host-associated > Mammals > Digestive system > Large intestine > Cecum | place...
TCCACAGGACCGAGCGGTTTTTAAGGAGGGAAAATTGGAAGGCAGTATCCGAAGCCTTGCCCCAGTGCAAAAGGGACACTCATACAGCCAGTCAAGAAATGCCAAAAGCGCCTCTGCCATATATCCGTTCCGACGAAATTCCCTTGCCATGGCATACCCAAGCTCCACCATGCCGTCCTCCCCGGGCAGCCCCTTAGAGCCGATGATTCCAATGTTTTCCCCTGATTTTTTTACAATGCGCCAGTAAGTAAACCAGGGGTGAAGTTCCTTTGGCATTTTTTTCATTTTCGATATTTTGCTCCGAAACGCCCGCCGAATCACAGGGGAGAGCACCGATTCCGGGAAACAATCCTGCCCTTCCCCAAGCGCTTCCCACAATTCTTCCTCTGACATGGGAAAAAGCGTCAACCTTTCGCACTCCACAACATCCGGCAGGGAAAAATTACTGCCCTGCAATATTCCTTATCTCCTGGAATAACTGAAGGTCATCGGCAGTAACCTTTAAATTGGACGCTATGGTATCTCCGTTTGCCTTTGTAATTTTTACCTCAATAATTGTTCCCTCGTCTATGGACGAAGCTGCTGCTGCCTGCAAAAACTTGGGAAATTTAGGATGGTTTGCAACAAATTTGTCCCATAAAGCTTTCATTTGAAATAGTGACGCTGGATTCATCATAATTTTTTCTCCTCTCGTTTTATCTAATAATAATTTAATTTTTTCTGCAGAGAAGGATTCCCAGTAATAAAAGCACTGGAAAAATCACCCCTGCCAAAACTCCCATTTTTAAGTTATCTCCCAATCTGCCTGCCACCACCCCAACCAAGGCAGGCCCTCCCGAACATCCCATATCTCCGCCCAAAGCCAAAAGTGCAAACATAGCCGTCCCCCCTTTCGGCAATGCTTTAGACGCCTTGCTGAAAGTTCCCGGCCACATAATCCCAACGGAAAGCCCGCAGAGGGCACAGGCAGTCAGGCTAAGCTTCGGATCAGGGAAAAGGGAAATCCCAAGGTAAGCCAAAATACACAGACAAGTGCTGTAAACCATAAAACGCTCCAAATGGATACCCTCGCCATATTTCCCGTAAAATAACCGGGATGAACCCATTAAGACTGCAAATGCCATAGGCCCGGCTAAATCCCCTGCCGTTTTGGAAATCCCAAGTCCCTTTTCCGCAAATGTGGATGCCCATTGACTTACCGCCTGCTCGCTTGCACCTGCACATACCATCATAACCAGCAAAATCCAGAATATTTTATGGCTTAAGAGTTCCTTCAGTGAAAGGCCGGCCTCCCCCTCCTCCATTAACGGGGCAATGGGGACTTTTGTAAAGGCAAATGCGTTTGCAATGGGAATCAGGGCCCATACAGCGGCAAGAATCTTCCATTTTTCAATTCCCACAGCATAAAAAAACAATGTTGATACCAATACCACCCCCGCATGTCCCCAGCAGTAAAAAGAGTGGAGCATGCTCATGGCCTTCTCCTTGTTTTGGGAAGGGCAGGCCTCCACCACCGGACTCACAAGAACCTCCAAAAGTCCCCCTCCAAGGGCATATATGATAACGGAAATTAAAATCCCGGCAAAGGGGGTGGGTAAGAGCTCCGGAAGAACCGTAAGAAAAATCAGCCCCGCCGCCGACAAAATGTGGGCAGCCACCATGGATATGCGGTATCCGATTTTATCTACAAACCCCACGGAAAGCAAATCAACCAAAAGCTGTATTCCAAAATTAAGCGTCACCAAAAGTGTAATCCTTGAAAGCGGAATATGATAGCTTCTCTGGAAAAATAAAAACAGCAGAGGCGTAAAGTTATTCACAACCGCCTGCACAATATATCCCACAAAACAGGCTGTAATTGTTTTATTATATTGATTTTTCTCTTTAAAATCCACTGGAAAACCCCTCTCTCGCAAGACAAAGCGTCCTGTCCAGCTGTTCTTTCGTGTGGGCAAGAGACAAAAACATAGCCTCAAACTGAGAAGGCGCAACATAGATTCCATGGGAAATCATATACCTTGCATATCGGGCAAAAGCCTGGGTGTCCGCTGTCTTTGCCCTGGCATAATCAAACACTTCCTCCCCGGTAAAGAAAATGCTTCCCAGGGATCCGATATGATTTACCTGACAGACTTTCCCAGACTGCGCCGTGATTTTTTCAATCTCCTGAAAAAATGCATCCGATGTTTCATTTAATTTTTGATAGTATTCCGGATGCTCCTTTAAAATGCAAAGCTGGGCAAACCCCGCCGCCATGGCCACAGGATTTCCGCTTAACGTCCCTGCCTGGTACACAGGCCCTAAGGGCGCCACCATCTCCATAATCTCCCTTTTTCCCCCGTATGCCCCCACAGGCATCCCGGCTCCTATAATTTTACCCATGGTTGTCAAATCCGGCAGGACATGGAAATATTCCTGGGCCCCCCCCGGTGCAAGGCGAAACCCTGTGATAACCTCATCAAAAATCAAAACTGCGTCGTACGCATCGCAGAGTTTCCGGAGGCCTTCTAAAAACCCTGGTTTGGGAAGGACAACCCCCATATTTCCCGCCACAGGCTCCACCACCACTGCTGCAATTTCCTCCCCCCGGCGTTTCATATGGTCTTTTACTTCCTCCAAATGGTTGTAAGGTGCCGTCAAGGTATCCCTGGTAACACTCCCCGGCACCCCGGCACTGTCCGGCACTCCCGCTGTCATAACACCGGAGCCCGCCGCCACCAAAAGCCCGTCGGAATGGCCATGGTAACAGCCGTCAAATTTTATGATTTTATCCCGCTTCGTATAGCCCCTTGCCGCCCGGATTGCACTCATCACCGCCTCCGTGCCGGAATTTACCATGCGCACCATCTCCACAGAAGGGACCATAGAGACGATTAATTTTGCCATCTCCACTTCTACTTCAGTGGATGCCCCGAAACTTAGCCCGTTTTTTGCCGCATTTACCACACTCTCATAGACTTTCGGATGATTATGGCCCAAAATCATAGGCCCCCAGGAACACACAAAGTCAATGTAAGAATTTCCGTCCTCATCCCACAAAACAGCCTTATCTCCTTTTTTTATAAAGGGCGGCGTACTCCCAATGGATTGAAATGCCCGCACGGGAGAATTCACCCCCCCTGGGATATATTTCTCCCCCTCCCTAAAAATTTCCTGCGACTTACCCATATTCCCTCCTGTACAAATTCATGTCCTTATTCTCATTAACCAATCAGTCCCCGCTCCATGCACTCTGCCAGCTCTTTTGCAAAGTAGGTGATATAAATATCTGTCCCTGCCCGGAAGGCACAGGCCGCCATTTCGCAGATGATGCGCTCCTCGGAAAGCCATCCCCTCTCTGCCGCGGCCTTTACCATGGCATACTCTCCGCTGACACTGTAGGACGCCACAGGCACATGGACACTGTCTTTAATTTCCCGTATCAAATCTCCGTAAGCCATGGCGGGCTTGACCATCACAATGTCCGCCCCCTCCTTCACATCAAGGGCTGCTTCCCGCAAAGCCTCCCTTCTATTGTGAAAATCCATCTGGTATGTCTTCCTGTCCCCAAAAGCTGGGGCGCTGTCCGCCGCATCCCTAAAAGGGCCGTAAAAAGCAGAGGCAAATTTTACAGAGTAAGCCATAATTGGAGTATGGACAAACCCATTTGCATCCAATATCCGGCGGATACTTCCAACCCTGCCGTCCATCATGTCTGAGGGGGCTACCATGTCGGCGCCTGCCTGCACCTGGGACAAAGCTGTCTTTGCCAAAAGCTCCAGCGTTTTGTCATTGTCCACATCATCTCCCTTTAAAACTCCGCAGTGTCCATGGGAAGTGTACTCGCACATGCACACATCCCCGATAAGATACATCCCCGGCACCTGGCGCTTTGCCCGCTGAAAAGCTTTTTGCACAATCCCGTCCAAAGCATAAGCCATAGAGCCCAATTCATCTTTTCTATCTGGAATTCCAAAAAACATCACAGAATTCACCCCGGCATCCATAAGTTCCTCCAGCTTTTCCTCCATGCGGTCAATGCTGTAGCGGTATTGTCCCGGCATAGAAGGGATTTCCTCTTTGACATTTTCCCCCTCCGCCACAAACATAGGGTATACAAGGGAAGATTTATCTACCCTGGTTTCCCGCACCATTTTCCGTAAAGTTTCACTGCTTCTAAGACGCCTGGGGCGTATTGTCAACTCCATAATCTCCTCCATTCTGCGGCTTTTCCACCGCAGGCAATTCACCTGTTTTCTAAGATTACCTCCACCAAACCATCCACGGAAGCCTTCTTTGCCGTCACGCACTTCATCCCAAAATTCCGGGCTTCCCCTGCGGTTTTCTCCCCGATGCAGTATGCCGTCACAAGAGACAAATCTGCCTCCCCCGCCGCCGCTGCAAAGCCTTTTACAGTGGATGCGCTGGTAAACACCGCCTCCAACACTTCCCCCATTTTAATTTCCTCACCTAAATCTATAAGGGGATGCTTTGTAAATACCGTATCATAAAGGGGAATTTCTGTTACCCGGATGTCCCCTCTCCTTGACAGTTCCTGCATAAGCTCAGGCCCTGCCTCCTTTGCCCTGGGAAGCAAAATCCCGGCATTTTCTTTTGCCAAGTCCCGCAGTAAAATTCCAAGGGATTTTCCGTCATACACCTTGGGGACATACTCTGGAAAAAGCCCCCTCCCCCTTAACACCTGGGCTGTACCTTCGCCGATGGCAGCCAGTTTCACCCCGGATAAGCGGCGGATATCCATTTTTCTATCCTGCATGAACTGAAAAAAATATCCCGCCCCTGAGGGGGAGGTAAAAGCCAGAATGTCAAAAGAGGAAATCTTTAATAAGGCTTCTTCTAATTCCCTGTTTTCCTCCCGGAAAACCGTGGATATCCCAGGCAGCTCAATAACCTCCGCACCAAGCTCCTTAAGTTTCTCCGAAAGTTCCCCGGTGCGTTCCTTTGGCCTGTTCAAAACAAACCTTCTCCCTGATAAGGGAAGATATTGTCTCCAGTTCAGCTTCTCCACACAGGCGCACACCTGCCCTGCCACAACCACTGCCGGAGCTTTTGCCCCTTCTGTTTTCACCTTCTCCGGAAGGTTTTTTAGGGTTCCAAAAACCTCCTTTTGCATTGCCGTAGTCCCAAGGCTCACAAGCGCCGCCGGGGTATTTTCCCCCAGCCCCCCTGAAAGCAGGCCCTGACAGATTTCCGGCAGGGCGGATACCCCCATAAGAAACACGAAAGTTCCCCCAGCCTCTGCCAATGCCTTAAAATCAATATCCAAAGGCATATTGCCTTTTTTATGGCCGGTTACGATATGAACCATAGAAGCCATGTCCCGGTGGGTAACCGGTATCCCCGCATAGGCCGGGACGGCAAGGGCGGAGGTTACTCCCGGAACGATTTCAAAAGGAATTCCTCTCTCCCTTAAATAGAAAGCCTCCTCACCACCTCTGCCGAAAAGAAAAGGGTCTCCCCCCTTTAACCTCACCACCTGTTTTCCCTCACGGGAGAGCTCTGCTAAGGTCTCGTTAATTTTCTCCTGGGGCATGGTATGCCTTCCTCCCCGCTTTCCCACGTCAACTGTCTTGGCTAAAGGGGGAATCAATGCAAGGATCCCTTTTCCCAAAAGGCTGTCATAGACCACTGCCTCTGCGGACTCTATCAATTTCTTTGCCTTTACTGTGAGAAGGGACACATCCCCCGGACCTGCCCCCACCAGAAACACTTTTCCTATCATATCGATTCCTCTCACCTACTGTAATTGGATTTCCTCCGCCAGGGCCCTTCCAGTTTCTTTTGCCTGAAACACATTTCCCTGCCGTTCCATAAAAAACTGTTCCCCGGTCTCTTCCCGGTAATAAAATCCCCTAAGCGTGAGCACATCCCCCTGTACTTTTGCGTAGGCCGCCACCGGGGAAGAACATCCCCCTCCAAGAGCCGCGACAAAGGCCCGCTCCGCCACAACAGCAAAGCATGTATCCCTGTGAAAATACCCCTGCAAAAATCCATAGTTTTCCCCTTTTCTCCCCTGGATGGCCAGGGCTCCCTGGCCTGCTGCAGGAAGCAATTCCTCCGGGGAAAAATAGCGGCTGATGCGGTTTTCTAATCCTAAGCGTTTTAACCCCGCCGCTGCCAGCACCAGGGCAGAGTATTCCCCTGAGTCTAACTTTCTTAACCTAGTCTCCACACTGCCTCTGACAGCCTTAACCTCCATACGGGGAAATAACTTTTTAAACTGCAGCCTGCGCCGTTCACTGGAACTTCCCACAGGCTTTGACGTGTCTAATTCCCGTACTCCCAGAGGAAGGACCAGAACATCCCTTGGGTCTTCCCTCTTGGAAAAACCAAGAATGGGCAGTTCCTCTTTCACCTCCATGGGCACATCCTTTGCGCTGTGCACCGACAGCTGGCTCTTTCCCTGGAGAAGCGCTTTGTCCAGTTCTTTTACAAAAAGCCCTTTTCCCCCGATCTGGGAAAGTTTTCTGTCCAGAATTTTATCCCCCGTGGTTTTCATGGTAAGAATGTGAGGTGAGATATCCCCGCAGTTTTCCCGGATAAAATCGTACACTTCCCGGGTCTGGGCCAGTGCCAGGGCGCTTTCCCTGCTCCCGATAACAATCTCTGTCATAAATCCATGTCCCTGAGCTTTGCCGCTATTTCGCTGACCTTTCCATGGTTTTCCCCCCCGGAAGCAATGCCGATAATCACATTTTCCTTCTTCACAACAGCGGGAAAATGAAAATTACATTTCTCCTTATCCGTTATCACGTTCACCAAAAGCTCCCTGTGCCTGCACTCCCTGAATATCCCCTCATTCACCTCACAGTCATCCGTAGCCGCCATCACAAAATCCACATCCTCGGAGATTGTTCCCTGGCGGTACACATCCTTTTCCACCGCCTTTATTCTTCCCCCTGATTTTTCAAATTCCCCCTGCTTAAATTTCTGAATCACTTCCTCCATCTTTGGCATAACCTCAGGGGCAATAATGGTAATTTCCGCCCCAAAGCGGAGCAATAGCTCCACACGCCTTGCGGCAATATTTCCAGCGCCGTAAACCAGCACTTTCCTGCCTGTTAAATCCAAAAAAACTGGGAAAAAATTATTGTCCATATTCTTCCTCCAATACCTGTAAAATTTTATTTAAACTTTCCGGTGACAGCTTATCCCGCAGGGAAAACAGCATATGCCGGATAACTTTCCCAGAGGAGTCCTCCACCGCCTCCCGCAAAAATTCCTGCTTCTCCTTTTCCTCTGCAAACCTGGAAACCCTAAGACGCCAGCTTACATCCTTTGCCGCATTAGAGCCGATTTTTTCTATGGCAGGGATTAAGTCCCTGGAAAAATACCAGTTGATATACTCCAAAACACCTTCCTCCAAAAGAGCGGAAGCCTTTTCATACTGCTCTTTCATCTCCTTTGAACGGGAATCAATGGAAAAATCATCAATATCAAAAAGTCTTACATGGGAGAGCTCCCCCACCTCTGGCTCAATATCCCTTGGCACCGCCAAGTCTACAAAACACATTGTTTTTTCCCCGCAGGCTTCCCTCGTCTTTTCCTTTGTAATGGTAACATTCGGGCTTGCCGTGGCAGAAAAAACAAAATCACAAAAAGGCAGATACCCGTAGCGTTCCCCATAATTAATCCTCTTACACCCCAGAGGGATTTCCACCACGCCGCTTTTATATTCCCGCACTGTCACTGTCACCTTTGCCCCGGCCTCTTTTAGCTTAAGGGCCGTAAGCTTTCCCATCATGCCGTTGCCGATAACCAGGCATGTTTTCCCCGAAATCTCATATCCCATAGCAAGAAGCTTCTCAATGGCAAGGCTTGGAGCCGAGTGGTTCCCCTTATCCAGAGGAATCTGGGCTTTTACCTTTTTTCCCGCAGTCACCGCCTGACGAAACAAAACCTCCAGCGCAGAATCTGCGGCGTAAATTTCCCTGGAAAGGGCCAGTGCATCCCCTACCTGGGTCAAAATCTGGTCTTCTCCCATAATTTTTGATTCCAGTCCCGCCGTGAGGAAAAACAGGTGGCGCAGGGCCTCTTCCCCGGATCTCTCCACAAAATAATTTAAATAAACATCTTTTTCCACCGTGTATATACGACATAAAAGCGAACACAAATCCAAGGGTTCGCTTTCTTTCGTAGTGCTGATATAAATTTCTGTCCGGTTGCAGGTAGAAAGAATCACACATCCTTCCACCCCCGGCTCCCTTTGGATAACCTCCATGGCTCTTAAGGCTGACTTTTTGGTAAATGCGTACCTTTCCCGTATCTTAACATTTGCCCGGGTGTGGTCAATCCCCGCCATCTGTATCCCAAGGTTTTCATTTTCCTGTAATATTCTGTCCATTTACTGTTTCACCTGAATATGAAATAAACCTTCAATTAAATAATGATTATATTTTTGTCAAGAATCTCTCCTCAAACTGGGAGGCAGACAAGGGTTTGCTGATGTAATATCCCTGGAGGAACTCCACGTTTCTCTCCCGCATACTCTCACAAACTTCCTCATCCTCAATCCCTTCCGCACAGACTTTTATCCCCAGAGAGTGACACAAGTCAATGATGTGGAGAAGGATATTTCTGTCCTTCACGCTGTTTTTAATGGAAGAGACATAGTGATGTTCCAGCTTAATCCAGTCTGTGGGCACATTTTTTAACACCTCAAAAGAGGAATACCCTGTGCCGAAATCGTCCAGCGCAAAGGCGATGCCGTTGCTGCGCAGGAAATTCACAAACTCAATGGCGCCGTCATAATTACTGATCTTACAGCTCTCCGTAAGTTCCACAATAATGCTTCCCGGAGAAAGTTCCAGGCGCTTTAATTCATTGACAATAAAAGCCGCCAAGTCCGGCTGCTGCATCTGAACATAGGATACATTTACATTGACGCTCATATCCGGTTTGATTTTCTGCCATTTCTTTACCTGCATCAAAGCGGTGGTAATCACCCAGCGCCCTGCCTCCATAATCTGCCCTGTCTCCTCCAATATAGGAATAAACTGCTCCGGCCCATACCCCTCATAGTTGGGATGGTGCCAACGCAAAAGGGTTTCGCATCCGAATAGTTCTTTGTCCTCCCCTCGGAGCAGAGGCTGAAAATACAAATAAAAACCGTACATTCCGTCCCTGACGCACCTTCTTAATTCCTCCCTCATGCGGAACCGGGACTCCGTAGCCTTCATCTGGCTTCCGGAGGCAAACTCCAAAACTCCTCTTCCTGTCTCCTTTGCCATTTTAACCGCATGTTCCAGGGAATTTTTAATACTATCCGGCGTCATGCCGTTTTCCAGCATAATTGCCCCCCCGGAAAGGGTAAGATAAATCCGCTCCCCTGTGTCCACCTCAAAACCTTCCAGGCTTTTTTCCAACTGGTCAAAAAGCCTGTAGAGCTCCATTTTGCTGGTATGGGGATAAATTAGCGCAAACATATCTCCCCCGTACCGGTACTGGCTGCTTCTCACCGGGGCGATATGCTCTAGCTTTTCCGCCACCGTCTTTAACACCTCATCCCCCACCGCATAGGAGTACATGGTATTGATTTTTCGGAAATGGTTTAAGCCCACCAGCATAATTCCCGTGGTGGTATTATGGCTGTTGCACAATTTCTGTACCCTGTCCGTAAACTCATATTTATCAAAAATCCCTGTCTCTGCATCCACATGGGCCGTCTCTGTCTGAGGTGTAATAATTCCCACTAAAATCTTATCCTTGCCGTTTTCATCCCGGCACAGATATGCGCTCTCCTCCACCTCCACATACTCACCCCAGCGGTTCTCCACCCGGTAAGCACATTGAAAATGTCTCTGCACACCGCCGTAAACCAATGCCAAGGCTTTCTGGTATTCCTCCCTGTCCTTAGGGTGAATCAGTGTGGCCCATTTCCGCATACCCTGATAGGTATATTCCCCCTCCAGCTCAAATTCGTCCACCGCTATGGTAGACCATCTTGTCATATGGTTCACTTCATTTTCAATGAAGAGGAAGGAATCGGAAATCTCACACCATGCCCGGAAAAGAAGGCTTTCATAGCTTAAGGCATCCATTTTGTGAATCCAGTCCCAGTCCTCCCCGCTGCGGGTAGCAATCCACTCTAAATGCATCTGCTCCTTGGCATGGTACATCTTTTTATCCGCCCTGTCAAAAGCGTCAAAGAGATTTGCATCCATAACAGGGTCATACTCCACAGTCCCCACTGCAAATTCCAGGGGATACTGGCTGTCTGACCCGGCCTCTGTATTGTACTTTTTTATTTCGTCAAAAATACTGTCCATCTCCTCCTGGGTTTTGGAGAGGTTTAACACAGCAAATTCATCTCCCCCAATGCGGTATATCCTGGCATCACTGGGCATACATTTTTTCAGCATGTCCCCGCAGCCCTTAATCAGTGCATCCCCTGCCACATGACCGCAGCTGTCATTCATCTTCTTTAAATTATTGATATCCACCATGCTGCAGAACACGCCGTTTAACTCATGGTGCCGGAAAAGATGGGTCAAATCCCTCTCGTAGGCATTCCGGTTCATCAGGCCGGAAAAATGGTCCACATACACAGACTTTGCCAAAATCTGGGTAAAGTAATCTTCTATGTCATAGAGAATCTGATCCTCCGTCTCCGTCTTTTCAAAAGTCCAAGGGCGCACCTGGGCCTGAATCTGTATTTCCTCCCCCAAAACAGGCAGAGGAGACGCAAACAACTGCTCCAAAAATGCAGCGCTCCTATCCGCCGCCTGCCTGCTCCCTGCAAAAAACACAAGCTCGTTGTCGTCCAGTGCATAGGTATTGTGCCGGAAAGTACTGTAAATCTTATTGCTGATGGTGCGGAGGCAGGCCTTTCCCGTCTGGCTGCCATAGCCCTCCCGTATCATATCCATATTGGAGACGGTAAAAAGAATTACATGAAACTTTTCCCTGGTGTAGATATTTTCGTGAATCATTTTTAAGAAAGCCGCCTCATTAAATGTTCCCGTGTCAACATCAAATAAATCCTCTGGGTTCTCCCGGATTAAAAAAATGCTAAGGGCGATAATTGTGACCCACATACCGGATATCAGCAAAGCCGGATTGATTAACTGTATCACAATGCCCGCCAGAATCAGCCCCAGAGCGATAAAAAGAAGTTCTTTCTTCTCCTTGTCAATCTTTTCCCTGTATCTCACACATAAAACCGCCGCCAGGCAGATATAGTAAAACCCGCAGACATAGCATGTCCACACCGGAATCCCGGTGGAATAGCTTCCCGCTTCCGTATCCACATAGGTAATGGGCGCAAACACAATGAGTACCAGGGCAATCCCCAGGGGAATATTGGCAAAATATTTTACGGAAGCATTCTTCTGCCCCCCCATATCCAAAAGCACCACCACATATAAGAGTAAAAGCCACAGCCCCGCTGTCATAGAGCCGATATACATAATATGCGCTCCCCGGTTGATAAACACTGGCAGCGCATCCCGGTGATTTACCGTATACACCGTCACCATGTCAAACACCAGATTTGCCGCCACCAATGCCAAAAACAGCCGGAATATTCTCACATTCCTTGTATTTAAGGCCCTGTTTTTACAGCAGGACACTAAAAGCAACAGAATCACACACAAGCAAGCTATCTGCATCTTCACCATGTACACTATTCTTCCTCCAAAATCTCCTATAGTAAAAATTGTATGAGCCGCACCAGAGGCGCGGCTCAAAATTCCCCTTATATTTAATATTACCTGATTTTGAAAAAATTGGCAACCGTATATTATAACCAAATTTCTGGAGCTACGCCGTAATGCTGTTTCCAGTATAGAGCTGGTAATATTTCCCTTTTTCCTCCAAAAGCTCCTCATGAGTCCCTTTCTCAATAATCCTCCCCTGCTCCAACACTACAATGCAGTCGCTGTTTTTTACCGTGGAAAGCCTGTGGGCAATGACAAAGGTCGTCCTGCCCTTCATAAGTTTATCCATGCCGTCCTGTACAATCTTTTCCGTCCTGGTATCAATGGAGGATGTAGCCTCATCCAAAATCAGCACAGGAGGGTCTGCAACTGCCGCCCTGGCAATGGCTAAAAGCTGTCTCTGGCCCTGGCTTAAGTTGGCGCCGTCCCCGTGGAGAATGGTCTCATACCCCTGGGGCAATTGCCGGATAAACCGGTCTGCATTGGCCAGCTTTGCCGCTGCAATTACCTCCTCGTCTGTGGCATCCAATCTTCCATAACGAATATTTTCCATCACCGTATTTGTAAAAAGATGGGTATCCTGCAAAACCATCCCAAGGGAACGGCGCAAGTCATCTTTTTTAATCTTGTTGATATTAATGCCGTCGTAACGGATTTTTCCGTCCTGGATATCATAAAAACGGTTAATCAGATTGGTGATGGTGGTTTTCCCCGCCCCGGTTGAGCCAACAAAGGCAATTTTCTGTCCCGGTTTGGCATAGAGCCTGATATCGTGAAGCACAATTTTTTCATCGATATACCCAAAATCCACACCGTTAAACACCACATCTCCCTGAAGCCTGATGTAATCGGTGGTATTGCTGTCCTTGTGGTAATGTTTCCACGCCCAAAGGCCGGTGCGCTCGTTGGATTCTATAAGTTTTCCCTTTTCTTCCTTGGCATTTACCAGGGTCACATAGCCCTCATCCTTCTCCGGCTCCTCCGCAATCAAACGGTATACCCGGTCAGCTCCCGCTAAAGCCATAATAATACTGTTAAACTGCTGGCTCACCTGATTGATCGGCATATTGAAACTTCTGTTAAAGGCCAGAAAACTTGCAAGGCCCCCGATGGTAAGGCCCGTTAATCCGTTTAATGCCAAAATCCCCCCCACAATGGCGCAAATAACATAACTGATATTTCCAATCTGGGCGTTTACCGGCATTAAAATATTGGCAAATTTGTTTGCCTGGTAGGCGCTGTCAAAGAGCTCATCATTTAATTCCTTAAACTTTTTCTTGCTCTCCTCCTCGTGGCAGAACACTTTTACCACCTTCTGCCCCTCCATCATCTCCTCAATGTAGCCGTTGACAATTCCGATATCCTTCTGCTGCTTCATAAAATAACTGCCGCTTCTCATGGCAAGGGACTTTGTGACAAAGAGCATCAGCGCCACCATAACAAGAGTAATCACCGTAAGGGGCACGTTTAAGGCAAACATGCTGATTAATACACTTACTATGGTTATGGTGCTGGATAAAATCTGGGGAAGACTCTGGCTTATCATCTGACGCAGGGTATCAATATCATTGGTATAGGCGGACATAATGGTCCCGTGGGGATGGGTATCAAAATATTTAATCGGCAGCTTCTCCATATGATGGAACATGTCATCCCGAAGCCGTCTTAAGGTTCCCTGGCTGATATACATCATAAGCATGCTTTGGGCCAGGGCCGCCAAAACCCCGATAAAATAAAATCCCGCCACCCTTAAAATGGCAAAAAACAGATTGGAAAAATCAGGGTTATCACTGCCGATTAAAGGCAGTATATAAGAATCTATCAGGGTTTTTGTAAAAAGCGTCCCCTGTACATTGGCCAGCACACTGACAAAAATACACACTACCACCACAATACAGGCAAAAAGATATTGTTTTGCCACATAAGACAAAAGCCATTTAAAAACTTTTCCCGGATTTTCCAGTTTTGGCCCCGGCCTGCCCATGGCTCCTTTTTTCATTCCCGGTCCCGGCATGTTACATTCCCCCTTTCTCGTCAAAGTCGCCGCTGCCGCCCATCTGGGACTCAAATACCTCCCGGTAAATATCATCCCCGCTAAGAAGTTCTTCATGGGTGCCAAAGCCGTGAATCATTCCGTTATCCATCACTATAATTCTGTCTGCGTTCTGGACACTGGAAATCCTCTGGGCAATAATCAGTTTCGTAGTCCCAGGAATCTCCTGTGCAAAAGCTTTCCTAATTTTTGCATCCGTTGCAGTGTCCACCGCACTGGTGCTGTCGTCTAAAATCAGCACTTTGGGCTTTTTCAAAAGTGCCCTGGCAATACAGAGCCGCTGCTTCTGCCCGCCGGAGACATTTGAGCCCCCCTGCTCAATATATGTGTTATATTTTTCCGGCATCTTCTCAATAAACTCGTCCGCACAGGCCAGACGGCAGGCCCGGATACACTCCTCCTCGCTGGCGTTTTCATCCCCCCAGCGCAGATTTTCCAGTATGGTGCCGGAAAACAGCACGTTTTTCTGAAGCACCACGGAAACTTCATTCCTAAGGGTCTCCAAATCGTAAGTCTTAACATCTTTGCCCCCCACTTTTACCACTCCCTCCGTAGTATCGTAAAGACGGCTGATGAGGTTCACAAGACTTGTCTTTGAACTTCCCGTTCCCCCTATAATCCCAATGGTCTCCCCGGAATCAATATGGATATTGATATGCTTTAACACCGGGTCCCCTTCATTTTTGTGGTAGTCAAAACATACATTTTCAAAATCAATACTGCCGGACTCCACCTTAAAATCAGGATTCTGGGGATTCACCAAATCCGGCTCCTCCTCAAGGACTTCTGTAATACGCTGGGCGCTTGCCATACTAAGGGTAATCATAACAAACACCATGGAGAGCATCATAAGGCTCATTAAAATATTCATACAGTAGGTTAAAAGGCTCATTAACTCCCCTGTGGTAAGGCTTTCTGCCACAATCATATGGGCCCCCAGCCAGCTGATGCCAAGAATACAGCCATAGACGGTAAACTGCATCAAAGGCATGGTGAGGATTACCACAGACTCCGCTTTAATAAACATTTTATACAGATTATGGTTTGCCCCGTGGAAACGCTTAATCTCATAATCCTCCCTCACAAAGGCTTTGGCTACCCGAATTCCCGTAATATTCTCCTGGACGCTGGCGTTTAAGTCGTCATACTTGCGGAATACCTGGTCAAAGTACTTCATGCCCCTTTTGCAGATGAGAAACAGCACCAGCGCCAAAAATATCACAGCTAAAAGATAAATGCTGGCAATTTTTACGTTGATAAAAAATGCCATGGCAAGGGCACAGATCATGCTGGAAGGGGCCCTTGTGCACATGCGCAGTATCATCTGGTAGGCGTTTTGCAGATTTGTCACATCTGTTGTCATTCTGGTGACAAGCCCCGCCGTACTGTACTTGTCAATGTTGGAAAAGGAAAATCTCTGAATATTTTCATACATGGCTTCCCTTAAGTTTCTGGCAAATCCGGCGGAAGCCCTGGCTCCATATTTTCCTCCCATAATCCCTGCAAACAGTCCTATGGCAGCCACAACCACCATAATTCCACCCACTTTATAAATATGGGAAATATCACCTGCCTGCACCCCTGCGTCCACAATGGACGCCATCAAAAGTGGGATCAATGTCTCCATGAAAACCTCCAAAAGCATATAAACCGGGGTCTTAATGGAATCGCTTTTAAATTCTTTAATCTGTGCTCCAAGTGTCTTTAGCATCCTTATCATCTCCATAAAAAAATTAGCTGCCAGATGAAAAGTGTCAATTTTTACCTGGCAACTAACATTGTACTCGAATAAATTTTTTATATCAAGCAGAAATATTTTATTTAATAGATTTTTTAGATTTTCTTTATCCTATCTCACGGCGGAGGCAATTATTTCCGACTTTCCCTCCAGCTTCACGGCGCCGAATTCCGCCGGGAGAATCAGGTGGTCTCCCTTTTTAACTTTTGTGCCGTTTAACACTGCCTCCCCTTCTGTCACACTGATATTGAGGAAAGGATGGCTCTGCTCAAATGTCATCTCCCCCTCCAAATCCAGCTTAAATACAGTATAGTACTGGCAGGAAATCAGCTCATTTAAAGTATTTTTCGGGAGATTCTGCACATGTTTTACCATATCTTCCGGGGATTTTGCAGGAGCAAGAATCACATCAATGCTCTTTTGCACATGAAGCTCCCTGGGCTTTCCATTGCTTAGTCTGTCATAATCGTAGATGCGGTAGGTAACATCGCTGTTCTGCTGTGTCTCAAGCAGCAGGCACCCCGTTGTAATGGCATGTACTGTCCCCGGGTCAATCTGGATAAAATCACCTTTTTTCACAGGGACATACTGTAAAAACTCCTCCCACTTCCCATTCTCTACCATCTCCCTTACTTCCCCCTGGCTCTTTGCCTTATGCCCCAAAACCAGCTTTGCATCTTTGGGACAGTCAAGGACATACCAGCACTCCATCTTGCCCAGAGAGCCCTTTTCATGGCGGTGTCTGCCCCAGTAAACCAAATCAGGGCTCTCGCTGATAAAGATATCCCCAAAAGGTGTGTGGCCGCTGTCGGAGGGCCTTGACATCATTACAAAGTTGCCGTTAATTTTCCTGGGGAACATCACCGCATTTCTGTTAAAGGGCAGGAAGGGGTTTTCCAGCCTTACAAATGTCTTGAAATCCGTAGTCTTTGCCAGGCCGATGGATGCCCCGTAAAAATCCTGGCACCACATAATATAGTAGGTGTCCTCGATTTTTACAAGTCTTGGATCATAGGCGTACACAGGCATAAATTCTTTCCCGTCCTCGTCCACAAAATTAATTTTTTCCTTATCAATCTCCCAATGGATGGCATCCTTGCTTCTTCCCAGGTAAATGTAGGGGATTCCGTTTGTCTGCTCTGCACGGACACACCGATAAACTCTCCCTCGTAGGGCATAACTGCGCTGTTAAAAATTCTTGCCACACCCTCTACCGGGTTTCT
>Ga0137307_101837_pt1 | contig 16663 bp, 17 predicted proteins | sample NAcewD2O_March_2_FD_97180 | JGI IMG/M metagenome (GOLD analysis project Ga0137307, IMG submission 97180) | Mouse cecal microbial communities from Vienna, Austria - N-Acetylglucosamine amended D2O_March | ecosystem: Host-associated > Mammals > Digestive system > Large intestine > Cecum | place...
AACTGCGTAGTCTCGGGCTGTGCCGGTTGCGGAAAGACGATGTTGCTGTTGCAGCGTTTGGAATATCTTTCGTTCAACAAAAAAATAGATCTCGAGCGTGCCGTCATCGTCGCGCCGAGTAGACTGTATCTGGATCATATCCAACCGGTTGTCGACGATCTTATGATAAATTCTGCGCGGCGCGTTACAATGCAACAGCTTTATAAAGATCTTATAATTTCTTTGCGCGGCGTAAAAGCGACCGAGCGTAAGGCGCTCTCGGAGGCGGTCGCCGTAGGCGACGAAAGTCTATCCGACGACGTTGTTTCGCTGTGTTACGGCGACGCGATCAAGCGCAAACTTATATCCGCGCTCGGAACGACAAAGCAGAAATATAAAAAGCGGCTTGCCGTTTACCGCGAGGAGCTGGATAATTACGAGCGCGAACTCGCATGGTCGCGCGGTTCTTATGTAGCGCCTGCCGTTACCAAGCCGCGCGCGCCCGTAATAGCCGTCGATCTGAAAAAGTTCCCGTTTATTCCCGATCTCGGCAGTCGTCTTACAAAATGCAAGCTGTATCTTTTATTGACGGCATACTGTTACGTTTTGGGCAAGCCCGCGTTGGACGGTACCATGTTTATAGACGAGGGGCAGGACTATTTCTTTAACGAATACAAGCTGATCTCCGAGATCACCCACGCTACGGTAAACGTGTACGGCGATACAAATCAGCAGGTGGTCATGGGACGCGGTATAGATAATTTCGATAAGCTCGACGGGCTTTGGGATATTAAGCGTTACAGCCTTAACGAGAACTACCGTAACGCACGCGAGATCACCGAGTACGTCAACAAACTTCTCGATATGAACGTAACGCCGCTCGGGCTTGACGGAGGCGTTGTGGAACAACTGCCTATGGAGCGATTAAAGGATGAGCTTGGGAACGTCGGCGACGACCGCGTTGCCGTTATTTATTCGCCGAACGATGATGTGACCGCAACGGCGCTCAAAAAAACCGTGTCCGAAAAATTGCTGTATACTGTGGTGCAGAGCAAAGGCATGGAATACGAACGAGTCTACGCTTGCGGTAAAATGTCAGACGTAGAAAAATACGTAGCATATACGCGTGCGCTCGGCAAGCTTTATATTTGCAATTAGTTTATGACGATATTGTATAGAAATAGTCACAAAACAAACACAAACATTTATTTAATATGTCACCGCGCGCCCATGCCTCAATCAAAGACAACGGCTATAATTTTAATATAAGCAGTGTGTCGAGTGGCGACGGCTTTAATGTTTTATCAGTTCGTACACTGTATGATCGAATCGGGAGAAGTGCGCGTATGAAAAAAGGGTGGCGTGATACTAAATATATATTAGCGGTGCTGTTAAGCGTCGTTATTTCGGCGTTTTGTTTTTTGGGCTGCGATAACGATAATTGCAGTGTTATCACATCGTATATGGCGATAGAGTCGGAAGTAAAAAGTTCGACTGCGGATGTGGTAAAAGCTGTTGCGGATTCTGTTGTGGAAATACAGACGGAATCGGTCACAACGCAGTGGGGCATGCAGTATATAGTATCGGGCGCCGGCAGCGGCGTAATAGTGGGACACGACAGCTTTTCCACTTACTATATAATCACAAACCATCATGTTATTTCGGGCGCGCGCAATATAACGGTGTCGTTGCGCTCGGGCGGAAAATACGATGCGGAACTTATAGCGTCCGACGTTAGAGGCGATATAGCAGTAATTGCGATAAAAGAAGAAAGCACGCTTAACGTTGCGGTCTGGGGCAACAGCGACAGCTTGCAGATAGGCGAAGATCTGATCGCTATAGGCAATCCGTTGGGTTCGCTCGGCGGCACGGTCACAAAAGGCATACTTTCGGCGACCGAACGTTCTATACCTGTCGGGAACTATACAATGACGTTGTTGCAAACGGATACGGCTATCAACCCCGGCAACTCGGGCGGCGGTCTGTTCAATATGTACGGTCAGTTAATGGGCGTAGTCAACGCGAAAACGAGCGACGAGGAAGTGGAAGGTATTTGTTTTGCCATTCCGGCAAACACGGCACGAAAAATATATAACGATCTTATATCGTACGGCGTCGTTCAAGGCAGAGCAACGCTTGGGATTTCGGTCGCGGCTTTGACGGCAAATACGATCTATATCAGCGAGCTTTCCGGCGATATAGAATACACGGACGACAACAAGTTTGACGTTTACGACAAAATAGGAGAGATAAACGGCAAAACCGTTTCGTCCACGTTAGACTACAACGACGCGATGGCGGCGATAGCGCCCGGCGACGAAGTTTCCGTCAAGGTATATCGCGGCGAGATACAAAAGACGATGTTCGGCGGAAACAGCTTTGTTTTTTCGCAAACTCCCGAAACGGTGATCGTCAAAGCGAAACAACTCACCAAAGAGGGCAGATAGGAAAGCGGTCATGATACATTCGATGAGCGGCGGCGTGCTTAGCGAGTACGGCGTTTATACATTCGTAAAAGTCAGGTTCGATCCCGAACAGACTCCGTATTGGTATGTCGCCGATTTTGAAGTGAAAGAGGGCGACAGCGTGCTTGCTCCGTTCGGCGCGAGCGGCTTGGGTAAGCGCGCGATCGTAATAAAAGTGGAAGAGGGCGTGTCCGGTCAAGTCGCGCCCGTACCGATAAAACGCGTAAAAAAACTGCTTGGCAAGCTGTAATGAGTTTACGCTTGACAAATGCGCTCCGCGGCTGTATAATTTAACCATGTTTATAAGCGCTTTACAGTCTTATGCGGTTGCGATAATAATCACCCTCATAATAGCTCAGTACGGGTTGGCGGTGTTTTGTTTGCTTAAGCTTGCATATTTCGATATCGATAAAAAGAATTATATAATTTGGAATCTGATCATACTGTTGGCGGTATTTGTCGGCGGAATAGTTTTCTTGGTCTATTATAATAAGCATCCCGAAAAACGTATCCAAAAAAACAACGACGAAATCGCAGACGCGTCGTTGGCGGAGATAGGCAATATCGATGAAAAAGAATCGGAAAACAGTAACGAAATAACAACGGACGCCGACAGTAAAGACGATCCCGATAATATGTAAAAAAGCCCCGAAATCGGGGCTTTTTTGACGGAGAAAATTAAAACGTTTGTATTATTCGGCAAGTATGCCTTTTGATTTTAATTCCGCCACGATCCGATCGTAAGTTTGAGAATCGGGAACGCGCAGTACGTGCACGTGCAATCCTCCCGTAAGATCGCAAAGTTGAGCGGCTTTACTATCGCTTACACGCTCCGTAAATTTATTGGCGTCGTAGCGCGACGTTATGTTCAGATCTGCGGAGATCTGTCCGTATATCGGATGTTCTACAGTCACGTTCAATACCTCTCCGCCGTTGTCTACCACTGCGTAGAGTTCATCGAGAACTTTGTCTACCGTATGCCGACAAATGACCGTTTCCATGATTCCAGTTGCGCGCTCTATATAATAACCGTTTTTCGCGGACGCGATCTTTTTGCCGTTGGCGCGCAACATAGCCACATCCGATACTATTATCTGACGCGTCACTCCGAAACGTTCGGCAAGGCTGTTTGCATTTATACAGCCGTCGCTCTCAGAAAGTAACTTGTATATCTGTTCGCGTCTTTCACCGTTGGTCATACGACAGTCCTCCTTTGAATTTAAAATATTTTAACACATTATTTGCTTTTTGGCAACAGTATTTCGTTGACATGACAGTGTAGAATGGTATATAATATATTCATGTGTATATACGCATGAATATACATCTAGGAGATGTGATTAAAAATGCAAAACAAATCTGCTGTACTCGTGGTGGATATGCTAAACGACTTTGTGACGGGTGCGCTCAAATGCGACCGTGGGCTTGCGATAGTGCCGCAAACGGCAAAGCTGCTCGATGCGGCGAGAAAAAAGGGCGTTCCCGTAATATTTTGCAATGACGCGCACATTAAGGGTATAGATCACGAACTCAAAAAGTGGGGAGATCACGCGATTGCCGGAACTTTCGGCGCGCAAGTAATTCCCGAACTCAAACTTTGCGACATCGACTATGTTGTGCCTAAGCGCAGATACAGCGGATTTTTCCATACCGACCTCGATCTGCTTTTAAGAGAACTCGGCGTGGACACGGTAATATTGACGGGATTGCATACGCACATGTGCGTGCGCCATACCGCCGCCGACGCCTATCAGCTCGGTTACGGCATTATCGTTGCAAGCGACGCAACCGATTCATTTACCAAAGAGGACTATGATCACGGCATTAAATATTTGATTGACGTATACGACGCTCGAATTTCCGACGTCGATACTCTCGTAAAAGAATTTTAAATGCAAAAAAGCGAATAAGCAATATGAAAGTACATTAACGCATAAAGCTTTTTTGCTTACTTCTTTCACGAAAAAAAGATAAGCTTATAAAAGAATTTAAATGCAAAAAAACGAATAAGCATAATCGAAAGTTTATTAAATATGTAAAGCTTTCTTGCCTACTTCTTTCACGAAAAAAAGATAAGCTTATAAAAGAATTTAAATGCAAAAAAGCGAATAAGCAATATGATAGTACATTAACGCATAAAGCTTTCTTGCCTACTTCTTTCACGAAAGAAGTAGGTTTTTCTTTACATTAAGCACATTATAGTGTATAATAAACACATGAACAATAAGTCGGCGGTAAAGTCTTTATACCGAGATAAACGGCGGCGCGTGTGGGAGCTTGATTTTCTGCGCGGCTTTGCCGTTATTGCCATGTGTTTCGATCATCTTATGTTCGACTGTTCGCACCCGTACGGATTTTTTTCCGATTATAAAACGGGCGTGAGCGGAGTTATGGACAAGCTGTACGGGTTTGCCCGTATTTATTGGGATTCGACAATAGATTACGGTTTTCGGTTTTGGGCGCATTACCTGTTCGTGTTCCTGTTCCTGTTTCTGGTCGGAATAAGCTGCGCGCTGTCGCGCGATAACGTTAAACGCGGCGCGCTCTGCGGTATTGCCGCAATAGCGTTTACGGGCATTTCGTTTGTGTGCAAAGCGATCGGGTTCATGGACGACGGCATAGTGTTCGGGATATTGCATTGCATTGCATTATGTATACTGTGCGTGGCGGCGATAGACAATATAACCAAATTCAATAAGCGCGTCAATCTTTACGCTCCGCTTGCAATAGGCGCCGCAGTATTGCTCGCCGGCATACTCAACCGATTCTGGACGATCAGATACGACAGGGTATTTACGAACGAACATTTTACGGGCTATGTCATCGGTACATTCGCGTTTGGCGACGACTGGTTCGGGCTGTTCCCGTATGTCGGTGCGGTGTGCGTGGGTATGTATTTCGGCAAAGCCGTTTATTCCGCAAAGCAATCGTTACTACCTATGCTCGACGGCAAATGGCATAAACCCGTCACATTTGTAGGCAGACACGCTTTGTGGTTTTACTTTTTTCATCAACCCGTACTCGCGGGGCTGTATATCGTTTTAGGCTTAATAGTAGGATTCTCTTTGTAGGTGACAACATGCTTTTATATCAATCGTTAAAACTATCGGATAAAAAAACGGACGACGAACGCGCGTTGCTGTACATGGGTAAATCGTTCACGTACGGCGCGCTGTTCAAAAACATCGACGACGCGGCGAAACGCCTTGCGCGCATTGTTTCGGCAGGCGACGTGGTAACGATATGTATGCCGAATACGCCCGAGTGCGTGTATTGTTTTTATGCGGTAAACAGACTCGGCGGAATAGTACACATGGTCCATCCGCTCGCGCCGCTAAACCAACTGAAAAAATTTATGGACGCGGCAAAGTCCAAGCTGTTGATAACGCTGTCTATCAACCTCGAAAAGTATGCGCCGCTTGCTGCCGAATATCCGATAGTGTCCGTGCATCCCGCGCGGTCGCTTAACGGCATATTGCGGTTTGCATTCGATATGAAGGTCAAGCCGTATAAGGGCGATATGACCAACATCACCGATTACGACAGCCTGAAATTATGCGCGTTGCCCGAAGAGCCTGCGCGCGACGGCGCGACGACGGGCGTATATCTCCACAGCGGCGGCACGGGCGGAGAACCGAAGATCATAGAGCTGTCCGACGAATCGGTTATCGCGCTTTCCGATCGCGGTCTCGAGGCGTTGTGTACAGATAGGGCGCATGGCATGTATATGCTTGCGGCGCTGCCTATGTTTCACGGGTTCGGGCTGGCTATGTGCATACACACGACGCTCGCGTACGGCGGCGTGTCCGTGCTTATGCCGAAGTTCGATCCCAAGTCGACGATCAAACTGCTGAAAAAGAACAAAATGCACTTTATAATTGGCGTGCCGAACTTGTTCCGCGCACTGTTAAAGCAGAAAGGTTTTAACGGCAAAGCGCTTAAAAACCTGTATGTCGGGTTTGTGGGCGGCGACTGTGCACCGCAAGACCTGCTCGACGAGTTTAACGGCAGACTCGAAAAAGTCGGCGCAACGGCGCGGCTGTTCGAGGGCTACGGTCTGACGGAAACGGTAACGGTGTGTGCGGTCAATAATTTCGCGCATAACCGTCGCGGTTCTATGGGATATATGTTGAGCGATCTCGAAGCGATCGTTGTCGATCCCGACGGAACAACGCCGCTCGCCGCAGGCGAAAAAGGCGAAATTGCTATTGCCGGAAACACGCTGATGAACGGGTATCTTGCCAATCCGCAGACGAACGAGCGCGTGTTCTTCGAGCACGGCGGCAAAAAATACGTGCGTACGGGCGACTTCGGCTATATGGACGCCGACGGGTATCTGTATTTTATACAGCGACTGAAGCGCATTATCAAGATATCGGGCATAAGCGTGTATCCCAAAGAAATAGAAACGTCCGCGCTCGAAATATCGGGCGTGACGGGCGCGTGCGCGGTGGAGTATAAGGACAACGGCAAGACGCGTATCGCATTGTTCCTTACGGGCGCGGAACAGGATAAGCAAGCGGTAAAGCGCAAGATATCCAACGACCTTTCGCACTACGCCGAGCCGACTATTGTGGAAGTTATCGACGCCATCCCCGTAACGCCCGTAATGAAAGCGGATACTATCGCATTGAGCAATCTTGCGCAACAAATGTGTTCTCAAACAAGGAGATCGGAATAGTCAATGAAACTTACGTTCTTAGGCACGGCGGCGGCGGAGGGCGTGCCTGCCGTGTTTTGCAATTGTCCGACATGCTTGCGCGCAAAACAGCGCGGCGGCAAGGATATACGAACGCGCAGTCAAATACTTATCGACGGCGATACTCTGTTCGATTTTCCCATGGACACATATTTACATATGTTAAGGTATAAACTCGACCTGTCTAAAATAACGCGCGTGCTTATTACTCATGCGCATATGGATCACTGCTATCCTCAGGAGTTCTGTATGCGCGGCGGTCCGTTCGCGCACGATATGACAGAACCGCGCGTGACCGTTTACTGTAATTCCACAGTTCGCGATATGTTCATGGCGGATACTGCGCGCGAGATCCGCGACGAAGTAAAGAGCGGCATAGAGTTGAAAACAGTCGAACCGTATGACAGCGTTATGAGCGGAGATGTAAAATTGATAGCGCTTCCGGCGTCGCATACGGTCGGCGAGAAATGTTTGGTATACTACGTGGAAAGGCGCGGTGTGGGCGCGTTGCTTATGAACGATACGGGACCTCTTTCCGAAGACGTGTTTGTAAGGCTTAAGTCTATGGGCGCAAAAGCGGATATAGCGGCGCTCGACTGCACTTACGGCGCTATACGTCACGGCACGGGTCGGCATATGGGACTTTACGATATAGTCGATCAATACGCGCTCATGAACAAGGTAGGCATACTGTCGTCCGACGCGCGAGTCATTGCTACGCATTTGTCGCACAATACCGACCTCGATTACGATGGTATTGCGGCGGCGGCGCGGCCTTACGGCATAACGGTTGCCTATGACGGCATGACGGTCGAAAAGATTGCAAAATAGCGGATAGAGATCTGTCGAAACCATATCGGCGCGGCGCTAAACTGTCGGCTGATACGGAATATTTTTTGAAGACGGTGCGAGATTTTTTAAAACGAGTTATAAAAATTCACAAAAATTTTTCAAAAATATTGATTTATGCGATAAGATATGATATAATCGTAAAAAGGTAAATTATATCCGTATATTATAATAGCTTTGGAGGGGATAATGGCACAAAAAAAGAACAGCGGCAGTAACGACGTCGAGAAAACTCGTGCCGAAGCTGCCGAGGCTCTTAAACGAGCTGCGGAGTTGATAGCTTCGCTAAACGGCACCGACGGAACGGAATCGGACGTTGCCGCAACGCCTACGGCAAAGAAGCCTGCGGCAAAATCCACGACTGCAAAAAAGCCGACAGCCAAGAAACAATCGACGTCGGCGAAAAAGCCTGCGACTACCAAGTCGAGTACTGCAAAATCGACAGCGGCGAAAAAGCCTGCGACGAAAAAAACCGCGGCATCTGCCGATAAATCGCAGACTACCAAGAAGACGCCGACCAAGAAACCCGTCGCGGCAAACGAACCGCCCGTAGACGAACAGCCGATCGAACCCGTCGAGCCGGTAAAGCAAGAAACTGTAGAGCAACCTCCGGTCACGGAAGAAAAAAAGCCTGTTGCGGAGCCTGCTGTAGCGGAAGAACCGAAACCCGAGCCCGAAGCCGTAAAAGAACCTGAGCCGATAAAAGAGTCGGAACCCGAACCCGTTATTGCGCCTGCTCCTGCACCCGTACAAACCACGGTGGTCGAGCAAAAGGTAACAAAAACGACAACGATCGCGCAACGGTCCGATGAGTTTATAAAAAACAAGGGTAAATTTCCGTTGTTTATCGTAGCAAATGCGTTATTGTTGTTAAGCTCGATTTTGCTTATGATATCGGCGTTTGATATTTCTATCGTCGGCGGAAAATCGGCAAGCTATAACTTGTTCGCTTATCTCGGCAACGGCGATGTTATAAAAGGTTATCTCGGCGGCGTCGCCGGAGAATGGGCTAACGGCGCATATACAATGCTTGCTATATTGATGCTTATAGCGTTTATAGTTCCGCTTGCGCTTGTTGTAAAGAATGTTATTGTTTTACTGATAAAAAAAGATAAGAGTATTTATGCGTTTGACGCAATAGTCGCATTTGCGTTCCTTGTAGCGTATCTCGGCTTAGTAAATCTCTTCGGCGCGAACATGACGGCCGGTCAGATTATTGCGTTTGCCGTGTCGGTAGTACTGCTCGCGTTCACCGTGTTCGTAATGCTTTTGCAGTACCACGGTAAGTTCCCGATATATTCGATTTGCAACATTGTGTTCGTAGTGCTTGCCATGTTCTTGCTTACTGCCAATCCGATTTATACAAAACAGCCCGGTTGGTATGCGGCTGCCGCGGCAAGCGCGTCGGGCGGCGGCGGATTTGCGTTTATAATGATGCTTGTTACGCTCGCGGCGCTCGTGCTTCTTGCTATTATACAGCTCAAAAAGCTTCCCGCGATATTCGATATAATAGTCCCTGCCGTAGCCGGCGTGTGCGCGCTTATAGCTCTTATATCGTACGCCGGCGGAAAACCCGACGGGCTTGCTATGGGCGGCGGATTCGTTTTTGCGGTAGTGCTCATAGTGCTTGCGGTATTGGCTAACATACTGTTTGCGCTTGTACCGCCGCTTAAAAGAATGAGAGTAAAGCTTACCGATAGCGCGGCAAAATCGGCGAAACAACCCGATCCCGTCGAAACAACTACGGTTACGACGACTACCGTTACCACCACAACGGTTACGGGTACGGACGGAGAGGCGGATGTCGCGTCGGAAACGTCGGCAACGGTCGTGACGGATAACATTAAATGCGTCGCATGCGGCGTAGAAAACGAAGCGGACGCGGTGTTCTGTTCGAATTGCGGTCGTAAACTGAATTAGTTTATAAATAAATATGTATGAGAATGAAAAAGCGTTTTTGATGTTTAACGTCAAGAGCGCTTTTTTAAATTCGGAATTCGGAAAGCGGAATTGAATAGATTTCTCCGCTTTGTTCGCTAACGCTCACTTCGGTCGAAATGACACGAACGGGCGTGTCACTTTGGTTGAAATGACATAGTGGCGTCCGACAAATTTCTAACGTAACGAAATTATTCGGGTGTAACCTACAGCGAACAGCCTAAGTAAATACACGGCACTGAAAGTTTTCTTGCATACTTCTTTGAGAAATAATTACGGGTATTGTTAAAAGGATAGGAAAACAAAACAAACGATTATGCAATCGAAGTAAAGTTTTCTTGCATACTTCTTTTACAAAAGAAGTATGGAAATGCTTGCAAAAACGGAAAGAGGGTGATATAATATATATCGCGGCTGAAATCTTTAACTGCCGCGATTCCTTACCCGTGCAATACGGGTCATAGACCGCAAGGAGGGTGTATGAATAATTACGAGATCCTATACATCTTGTCCGACAAGCAAGATGCCGACGCGAAAAAAGCGTTGGTGGAACGTTTCAAATCGCTCGTCGCGCCGTATGGCGAAGTTACGGCGGAAGAGTGGGGCGGCGGCTCGCGCAAGCTCGAGTACCCCATTAAGACCAAAATCTCCGGCAAGCATTTGACCGGCTACTATGTGCTGATGAAGTTCTCCGCTCCGCCCGAGATTCCTGCCGAGCTTGAACGTCAGATGCGCATAAGCGACGACGTTCTTCGCTTTATGATAGAACGCGTGTAATCATGTTTGGCTTGAAATAAGTAAGGAGATCGAATAAAGTATGAATAAAATAATTTTGATAGGCAATCTTACTCGCGATCCCGAATCCGGCAGCACTCAAGGCGGAGTGAATTTTACTCGGTTCAATATAGCCGTCAACCGTCCGTTTACCAATGCGGCAGGCGAGCGCGTAGCCGATTATTTCGACGTTATATGCTGGCGTCAGCTTGCGGAACGTTGTGCCAAATATCTTTTTAAGGGTAGCAAGGTCGGTATCAACGGTTCTGTTCAGCGCCGTCAGTACGAGGATCGCGACGGTGTTAAACGCACGTCGTTCGACGTGGTCGCCGACGAAGTGGAGTTTTTGACCCCGAAGAATACGTCCATGGGTCGCGACGGCATGCAGGGCGGATATCAGCCCGAAGAACCGCATCCCATTTCGGACATGCAGCCTGTAGATAACGACGACTTACCGTTCTGATCGCATTAGATTCGTTATTCAATTTTGACGTTCGGCGACGCCGAACATATAATATTCGCGACGTGCGAATATGTAATACGCGCGTAGCGCGTTCATCACGGCGACGCAAGTCGCAAATAAATAAAGGAGTTTTCCATCATGGATAAAAATAAAAACAGAGTAAAAGCAAACGACGGCGACGACAAAGTACGTCGTGCGCGCCGTCCTGCCAAAAAGCGCGTTTGCGAGTATTGCCAAGGCCATATCGAAAGCGTGGACTATAAAGACGTAGAGCGTCTTAAAAAGTATATCGCCGAGAACGGCAAGATCTTGCCGCGCCGTGCGACAGGACTTTGCGCCGAACATCAACGCGACGTAACTACAGCTATCAAGCGTGCAAGGGTAATGGCGTTGCTCCCGTTTAAGGGCGAATAGTTCTCGACCGCGTATTTCGTCGTTATGCGACGTTATAAGGCTACAGTGAATGCTTTAAGCCAATATATTAGGCTCGAGGTTATAAACAAATTTAAACGGGCATATTATTGCCCGTTTTTCAATTAAATATCATTGTTATAGGAAAGCTAAATGATCAACGTATCAAATGTAAAACTTCAGTTCGGCACGCGCGTGCTGTTCGAGAATGTAAGCATCAAGTTTGCAAGCGGCAACTGCTACGGCATTATAGGCGCGAACGGCGCCGGAAAGTCTACCTTTCTAAAGCTGTTGTCGGGCAAGATCGAGCCGAGCAAAGGCGAGATATCTATCGGCAAAGGCGAACGCATGTCGGTACTCGAACAGAACCAGAACGCGTACGACGATTATACAGTGCGTGAAGCGGTTATTTGCGGACATAAGGAACTTGCGGAGCTAAGACAAAAACGCGAGGCGCTTTACGCAAAGACCGATTTTACCGAAGAGGACGGAAATATCGCCGCGGAAATAGAAACCAAGTACGGCGAACTCGGCGGTTACGACTGCGAGATAGACGCGGAAACGCTATTAAACAGCATAGGCATAGACCAAAGTTTGTTCGATACGCTAATGCGCGAGATCGAACCTAAAATAAAGGTAAAAGTATTGATAGCGCAGTGCTTGTTCGGCAAGCCCGATATACTGTTGCTCGACGAGCCGACGAACAACCTCGATATAAAGACCGTGCGTTGGTTGCAAGAATATATAAAAAGCATGGAGCAAGCGACGGTGCTTGTCGTGTCGCATAACCGACATTTTCTCAATCAGGTCTGCACGCATATTTGCGACGTGGACTATTCGGCGATCAATCTTTTTGTCGGTAACTACGATTTCTGGTACGAATCTTCTCAGTTGATCTTGCGTCAACAGCGCGAGGCGAATAAAAAAGCGGAAGCGCGCATAAAAGAATTGCGTGAATTTATTGCGCGGTTCTCGGCAAACGCAAGTAAATCGAAACAGGCGACGAGCCGCAAGCGCGAGCTTGACAAGATAGAGATTCAGGATATAAAGCCGAGTTCGCGCAAGTACCCTTATATCGATTATAAGTTCGAGCGCGATCCCGGCAACGATATATTGCGTGTTGAAAAGCTTACTAAAAAAGGCTTTTTCGAAAACGTAACGTTCAGTGTCGGGCGTGATGACAAGATAGGTTTTCTTACCGATAACAGTCGCGCCGTAGCCGAACTGTTCGATTGCATTTTCGGCGAAAGCAAGCCCGATTCGGGCAGAGTCATTTGGGGCAAAAACGTTAAGCCCGCATACATGCCGCAGAATTACGATAAGTATTTCGAGGGTTGCAATATGTCGCTTGTGAAATGGATAGACCAATGGTCCGAGAACCACGAGCAGGAATATCTGCGGTCGTGGTTGGGCAGGCTGTTGTTCTCGGGCGACGAGGCGCTCAAGCCTGCCAATGTGTTGTCGGGCGGCGAAAAAGCTCGGTGCATGCTTGCACGAATGATGTTGTTATCGCCCAACTTCCTCATATTCGACGAACCGACCAACCACCTCGATCTCGAGAGCATCACGTCGCTCAACAAGGGCATGATAAACTTCAAAGCGCCCATTCTGTTCATAACGGCGGACGAGGAGATAATGTCGTCGGTGGCAAACCGAATTATAGCAATAGAGAACGGCGTTAAATCTTACGATCGTCCCGTCACGTACGACGAGTATATTTCCGCACTGTAATTTCCGATTGTGTTCGTTATTGAGTTGACTATACGCGCAAATAAGGATATAATATAACTATGGTAGATTTGGGTATAAACGTCATAATCCTCAGGGTAAAGAGCAGTACTCTCGGCGAAGTGTGGGATATCCCCGTAATGGGTAAGACGCTCGAGCAGTGGACGGCGTCCGCTCTCAATGCGCCGTACAAAACCGTGGACGCGCCGCCTATCGTCGACCTTGCGGACAGACTGAAAAAAACAGTCGACAGCGCTAAGCCGATCACGGTAGTGCTTTACTGCGATACTCCGCTTATTTCCCAAAAAACCGTTTCGATAGCCGTCGATAAACTAAAGGAACAGAACGCGAGCATGATCAAACTTGCGCGCGGCTGTGTTTTCAAGACCGATTATATTTTATCCGCACAGTCTGTTTATGCGCAAGAGCCTGCCGGCGGCGGCGAGTTCGAGGCTGTGACGGACTGCGATTCGCTAAGCGACGTTACCGATATTATCCGAAAGCGCATACTGCACTACCACGCGAGCAACGGCATAAGAATAACCGATTTTGCCAATACATATATCGACTGCGACGTCGTTATAAATAAGGGCGCAGTCATCGAGCCGTACAATTTTTTAAAGGGCAAAACCATAGTCAAATCGGACGCGCATATTCTTCCCGGCAACTATATAGAAAACTGCATAATCGGTCGCGGCGCGCGTATAGACAGTTCGCGGCTTTACGACAGCCTTATAGGCGCAGAAACTACCGTCGGACCGTTTGCATATATAAGACCCAATACAGTCATCGGCTGCAGTTGCAGGATCGGCGATTACGTAGAGCTTAAAAACTGCGTTATCGGCGACGGAAGTAAAGTCAGTCATTTGACGTATATCGGCGACGCGGAGCTTGGCAGGGACTGCAATGTCGGATGCGGCGTCGTGTTCGCCAACTATGACGGCAAGAATAAATACAAATCGGTAGTAGGCAGTCGCGTGTTTATCGGGTCTAACTCGAATATCGTGGCGCCCGTAAATATAGAGGACTGCGCATTTATAGCCGCAGGATCGACAATAACCAAGGAAGTGCCGGCGCATGCTTTGGCCATAGCTCGGGCGCGCCAGACAGTAAAACCCGATTGGGCAGGCAATGCGTACGCTCCGATCAATACCAAAACACCGCCCAAGAGCTTTAATCTTGTTCGGTATTCGGACGGAATAATCGACGGCGCGGCAAGCTCTGCCACCAATGCGCAACCGTCCGACGACGATATGCCCACAGATGAAAACAATACGGAAAACAACGGCCGATAACGCCGTAAAACAAAGATAAATTTTGGAGGCAACCAATGATAGCTCACGGCAACAAAATCAAACTGTTCTGCGGAAATTCTTGCAAAGACCTTGCCAACAGCATTGCGGCGCGGCTTAAAATGCGCGTGTCCGAAGCCGAAGTAGGTAAGTTCAGCGACGGCGAGATATCCGTTTCGTTAGGCGAGTCGGTACGCGGCTGCGACGTGTTTGTTATACAGTCCACGTCGATCCCCACCAACGACAACCTAATGGAACTCCTTGTTATGATCGACGCGCTTAAGCGCGCATCGGCAGGACGCATAACGGCTGTTATCCCGTATTTCGGTTATGCGCGTCAGGACAGAAAAGCGCGTGCGCGCGATCCGATCACCGCCAAGCTCGTAGCCGATCTGTTGACTACCGCCGGCGCGGACAGGATACTTACAATGGATCTTCACGCCGCGCAGATACAGGGCTTTTTCAATATCCCCGTCGATCATCTTTTGGGCGTGCCTATCCTTGCCAAAGCCATTGCGAACGAAGAGTTCATAAAAGAAGCCGGCGACGATCTTGTTGTGGTTTCGCCCGACGTCGGTTCGGTCGGTCGCGCGCGGCAAATGGCGCAAAAACTCAATAAGACGCTTGCCATAGTGGACAAGCGCAGACCCAAAGCCAACGTTATGGAAGTAATGAACATAATCGGCGATGTAAAAGGCAAGCGTTGCCTTATCGTCGACGATATGATAGATACCGCAGGCACGATCACGCAAGGCGCGAAAGCTTTGGTTGACGTCGGCGGCGCTACGGACGTTTACGCATGCTGCACTCACGCCGTACTGAGCGGACCTGCGATAGAGCGTTTGGAAAACTCGGTTATTAAAAAACTGTTCATTCTCGATACGATCGAACTCCCGGAAGAAAAGAAAATGGAAAAGTCGATAACCGTTTCCGTCGCGCCTATTTTTGCGGAAGCTATTGCGGCTATTTTCGCGGACCTGCCCGTTTCCAAACTTTACGACTGATCATAAAAACAAAAAACCTCGAAGGGGTGTCTGTTATAGGGACTTCCTTGTGGAAAAACAAATAGCCCACTAACTTCGTGAACGAAGTATAGTGGGCTATACTTTTTTAAGTTTAGAACGATAATTTGAAATTTACAACTCTATCCTTTCTATCTTAAAATCGCAATAATATTCTGCCGTTATACCCTTAAATTTCAATACGCAATAATCGGGATCGGTTACGCCCTGTTTATAAAACAGTTTGTCACCGAAACGCCAAACTTCATCCTTGGTCGCTTGATCGGTGCAAACTTGCATTTCGCCCGTAATCGAAACGCCCTGATACTTGAATTTTCCGCGTTTATAGAAATAGACGCAAGCCTTATTATTTGCCAAATACTGCTTTATCTTGTTGGACGAGGTATTTGTAGAGAAGTAAATTTCGTTGCCATCGATTTTTCGAGGGGCAAGCATAGCCCTTATTACGGGAAAACCTTGCTCATTGACTGAGGCAATGAACGCCGTTTTTTGTTCTGATATAAATTGAAACAACTGAGTTTTATCCATTATTTTTCTCCGTCAAATTACTGTTTATCGTAGTTACATTATATCAAAATAATAATAAAAAAGCAAGGGGAGCAATATTTATCTTTCCTTGCTTTTTTATCCCTATGAAATACACCGCAAAAGAGGTTTTTTTGTTTTTACGGATATGAAGGTTTAGTCGGGAACGTCATTCGTTTTTGACTGAAGCCGAAACCGTCTGTTTTAATGCGCATTTCTGTTTAGTCGCTTCGCCGCCGCGAATGTGGCGCACGCTCAGATTGTAATCGAGTATCTTGCGTACTTGCTCGTACAGCCCTTTATCGATGTGCGGCAGTACTTCCGTTACATCCTTGTGAACGGTAGACTTGCCGATACCGAATTTCGCCGCCGCGTCACGGACGGTACAATGTGTTTGAACTATATGTTTGCCGATCTCTACGGCGCGCGTACTGTTTGTCATACATATCTCCGGTCGATTTTGTCAGCGTTGTATAATGTATGAGCAAATTCGACCGAATATGACAATTTACGGGTAG
>Ga0137307_101842_pt1 | contig 16622 bp, 26 predicted proteins | sample NAcewD2O_March_2_FD_97180 | JGI IMG/M metagenome (GOLD analysis project Ga0137307, IMG submission 97180) | Mouse cecal microbial communities from Vienna, Austria - N-Acetylglucosamine amended D2O_March | ecosystem: Host-associated > Mammals > Digestive system > Large intestine > Cecum | place...
TTTAGTATCACGAAAAATGGATGTAACCCCATATGAATATACGATATCAGAACAAGGTAAAAAGTACTTAAGAGATAGTGACAACAGTGAAAATGCATAAGAATAGAAATATTGAATGTGAGTATTGTTTTATTCATGAGGGAAAGGGAGTCTCTAATTAAACTCCCCCATCGCCTCAACATACCCATGCAATCCACCATCTCTGGAAGCCAATTTTGCATACAGTTCCGGTTCTTCTCTGGCAAGCTTTGTAAGATAAGCAATATCAGAAGGCTCATGCAGACGAATGGAAGCATTATATTTTTGGCAGTCAAAAGAGATATGGATTTTATTGCAGACACTGACCTCGACATAGTCGGCTTCAGGGTTATACATTGCAAAAATTATTTTCATCATAATTAGCCCCCTTCGGGTAAAATATATGTTTAACTATAACTGCGGAGAAGTCCTGGAACACCTTGGGCAGTCTACCGTGTAAAACACGTATGCAACATTTGATGTAAGGAATCCCTTGTTTTTGGGCTTTTCTCGTTCGTCAAAACGTTAAAAAAGAGAGAGTTCTGCAGAATCGCTTTTGGGATCCGTTTGTGTTGGAAACTATTTATACAGAATATAATGGTGAGGTTCCGATGACTCCTTATGAAAAAGGGCGAAAGCTAAACTGGACAGTATGATGAGATTTCTAAGAGATGCAGAAGAGACGGCAAGTATGTATAATAAACATATTCCTCAGAAATATCAAAGTAAACAAATGCAGGGAATAATGACAGGATTATGTATGAGTTGGTTTCAAGAGAAAAAATTAAAAGATATCTTAAATGATAGTAGATATGAAGGAGATGATGGAGCAGATAATATTGATGAAACTATTGAATTGTTGCAAAATACAATTTCATTCAGTGTTCCTCTTTTACTGAAACCTATTTTTGATATAAAAAATCCAGAGAGCTATTTTTTGTCGTACATGCAATTAGGTGCGTTTAACATTGCAAATAGATTAATGATTGAAATGGGAATAGCACGAGAGACTGCCTTGTATTTTTATGATAATTTTTTTCAGAAAGTAAATTATAACAATCTCAATAAAATAGATATTGAAGAAAGCATTCGACAAATTATTACAAAAAATTATTCAGCTATATCATGTTGGGTGCAAGTGCAATTAGACTTTTTGAAATAGAGGATTTTCATATCAAATTATATTTCTAATTCATTATATAATGAGTGGCGAATTAGAGAGGGTTTGACGATAGAAAGCAGGTGGAGTATGCCGGAACATCAAACAATAGAATACAAAGAATTGTGGCATGCCAATACCGAAGCTGAAAGTAACGGATTTGAGAAGAGAGGCAATTGATTTACTGAAAGAAAAGGCTATAAGAAGAGGAAGGCTGACAGAAGAAGAAACAAAGGTTGATGATACAATGATTTTCTAAAAGCCGGAAACGCTTGAAAATACAGCGTTTCCGGCTTTTTCTGTTTCTAATTTGTTACTGGTTTAGCATAAAAGATCAATAGTCTGGCGCAGCTGGTTCAGTGTCTTATGGTTATATACCCGGTTTCCCACATCCTTAGACTTGTGGCCCATCAGCATATCAATACACTTTCTGTTTCCCCCGGCATTGTCAAGAAATGTTTCAAAAGTGTGCCTTGCTTCATGGGGTGTTTTATCAGCCCCGATCTTTTCCATGACTTCCTTCCAGAACACATAATATTGTGTTTGTGAAATTTTCTTTCCCTGATAACTGAACAGGTAGGGATCACCTGATTGGATCCGCTTTTCTATAAATGACCATATCCGGGGATGCGCTGGTACAATGCGCCCTTTGCCGGAACTGCTTTTCACGCCGCCTTGAAGATAGCGTTCAGCAATGTTCACCTGTTCAGTTTTCATGTTTAACAGTTCAGTGAGCCGGAAACCTGTATAAATGTAGATCAAGACTGTATCAGCCCATTGCTGATCAGCTATTTCCCACAAGGCGGCTATCTGTTCAGGCGTGAACGGTTCCCTTTTCGTGTCCGGGATAGGCGGGGCCGTGGTTATCTGGGAATACATTTTGTCAATGATATTCATTTCAAAAGCGAAGCGGTCAAGGTGTCCAAACAGATTTTTTATAGCCCACTGGGTAGAATATCCTTTTCCGCAGCCGTCAATACAGTCCTGCATCTGGTAGGCTTTTAGATTGCGGTATTTCAGACCGTAATATTTTGAACAGTGTTTGAAAGCAGATTTTAGGGAACTTTGTGTTGAAGTTCCTAGTTTTGGGGCTTTTACTTTCAGCCAGCGTTGATATAAAACCGCAAGCGTGACTTTTTCCCGGTCAATCTCCCACGGGTTATCATTGTACTGGGCCAGCAGAATCAGGGCTTCCGTTTTTGTAGGCGCATAGGCAACAGGGGCTTGTCTGGCGTGTCCTTCCTGATCGTATACAGTGACCTTGACCACATAGGGGCGTGAACGCTTGCCTGATAGTTTGGTTACGCATCCGTAACCGTTTGGGTTCCGTCTTGACATAAAATCATTCCTTTCTGCATTGTGAAAAACAGAATGAAATGGTATAATAGCGGTGCGAGTGCTGATCATTTCATTCTGTAAATGATTAGTTACTGGAACGCTGGTAGCTGGTAACTACTGGCGTTCTGTTTTTTGTTACAGTTTGTTACAGCTTGTTACGGTTGATGTTACGGTTAAAAGCCTTTATTTATGCGGTTGTTACGGTTGTTACGGTTAAATGTTAATGTTCTTATAATTGAGATATTGCAAAACTATAAAAAATGTAATATTGAAGAAAATATATAGTAGTATAGGCGTTTTTACTGTTACAAGTGTAACACTACTTTTCTGCTGTTTCCCATGTGTGGCCACAGTTTTGACAGATTGCTACAGTATGCCACAAGCTGGCCCTTCCGTTTGCCTTTTTCTTTCCCCAAAATACACCGTGAAATATGCCAAAAGTGCATATATCTAACATAACAAGCCACCAGCCCACACAAAGCCACCATGCCACACTATGCCTTTTTGAATACCTTCCTGAAACTTCACCTGTCTTTTCTCGTTTGATTTTAACCTTTTCGCTGTTACAGTTTGGACACATCATAATTTTTACCATCCTTTCACATGAATTATATTACCTTTTTTAACTATACGGCGGCACTTTCCCTTTTTTCTGTATTTTGTGGGTTGGTATGTAAGTTGGAAATAAGATCAAAAGCCAGCTTACGGCCGTTTTCGTTCATGTCCAGATACATTTTTACTAATTCATACGCTTGCTTTCCGAAACATTTATTGATTAGATCACAAGTAACGACTTCTTGTGTCAGTGCTTCATGATCGTAATGTGGATCGTCAGTGTTTCCCATTAAGTAGTTCGGATTGACACTGAATATTTTTGAAAGAATATAAATTCCTTTTGATTTTGGAACATACACACCGTTTAACCATTGTGAAATATTAGCTTTTGAAAGACCTTTTCCAGTCTCATCGTATTTTTTGGATAGCTGTACTATGTCAGTTGCTTTCAGATCATGTTCTTCCATTAACTTCTGTAGCCGTTTCCCAAAAACATTATTTTCCATATGTTTGATACCTTCCTTCCTGAAAAATCACACTTTGATTATAAAGCAAACTTAACATTTTTACAATATAACATGAAAAAAATATAAGGAAACTTAAAAAAATGTATTGACAACGCTTGTTAAGGTTGCTATACTTGATACAGTTCCACATGTTAAGCAAGCTAAACGCAAAGAAAGGACGGTTCACAATATGATAGTAAAAACTACAGCGGAAGCATGGGAAGCGGCAAACAAGATGTTCCCTACAGATTATCAGAAGGATGAAGAAAGCAGCCAGCGGGCCGGTTATCCGATTTATAGAAGTACCGCAGCAGGTCACTACAGCTTTTATATATGCGATCTGAATGACCGTCTGGAAGTCAATATGAACGGTGAAAGCGTCAATATTTGGATCCGGGAAGAAGAACAGGGTGAAGATGTGGAAGTAACCGTTATAGCAAAGACAGGCGAAAACAGAACATACACCACATACGCCGCCTATAGAAAAGATTTTCGTTTCTTCTGGTCAAGCGGTAAAACGGATGAATATGAGGACGGAACGGAAAAGCACTTTGAAAAAATCATTCAGGCGTTACGGATGGTAAATGAGGACGAAGCGAAAATTGAAAGCCATAGGAACGGGCTGACAACAATTTTCACTTTCAGAAAATTCAAATAAACAAGTACCCTCCCCCGGCGGATAAAAGCCGGGGAGAAAGAAGGAAGTTATGAGAAGGACAAAAAGAAAAACAGTATGGGCGTATCTGGACGGAAAAAAGCTGGTAGACGTAGTTCAGGCAGCACTTGACAACAACATGATGGTGGATGACCTGAAAAAGAAACTGATTAAAGAGAATCCCGGTCACGAAGTAACTTTCAAGTGTCAGTAAGAAGGGGGGGGCTATAAATGAAGTACACCGAAAAACAGTTTCAGGAAGTTAAAACCGCAATGAAATCTTTAGGTTATCCAGAAACAAAGTACATTGAACTTGAAGCCATTGATCAAGTCAGGTGCAAAGTAATTTACAGCGGTCATTTGACAATAGGGGTTTATGATTTTTCCCGACATACATTTGTTGACTGATCTGAAATAGCCGAAACGGGCAATAATAAGCCCGTCATGCGGGGTTGACTTCCCGTGTCTGATGATGGCAGGTCATTCAGTATAATCAAATAAACAGTAGCAGTCTTTTTATAAACATTGTCTATTGTGTGCTGGTCAACAGGTTTTCGCCCGGTTTTTAATGTGAAAATGGGGAAGCGGTTCAAGGAAAACCACGCTTGAAAAATTCCTTTGCTGTCCAGCAAGTTTTCAGGTTTTAGTGTGAAACCTGATAGGGCAAGACCTTCCCAAAGTTTTACAAGGTGCTGACAATAGACAATCTTTATAAAAGGGCTGCTATGCAGTAGAAAGAAGGTGGAATGTTATCAAGTATTTAAGTTTGTTCAGCGGGATCGGTGCTTTTGAAAAAGCCCTTGAACGGCTGAAAATACCGTATGAACTGGTGGGATATTGTGAAATAGATCCCTTTGCCAGTAAAGCCTATTCCCTGCTTCATGGTGTGCCTGAATCAATGAATTTCGGAGATATAACGAAGCTGAATGAAAAGATTTTGCCAGACGGTATTGACCTGATTACATACGGCTTCCCCTGTCAGGATATTTCCATAGCAGGGCTACAGAAAGGGTTCACGGACGTGAACGGCGAAAAGACCAGATCGGGGCTGTTCTTTGACGCATTGCGGATCATTGAACACACACAGCCGCAAGTGGCGATTGCTGAAAACGTCAAGAATCTGGCGGGGAAGAAGTTCAGCAAACAGTTCAGCATAGTTTTAGACAGTCTTGAAACTGCCGGATATAACAACTACTGGAAGATCCTGAATGCTATGGACTATGAGATCCCACAGAACCGGGAAAGGGTGCTGATCGTCAGTATCAGAAAGGACATTGACACGGGGATCTTCCAGTTTCCTGAACCAGTAGAATTAAAGCGGTGCATGGGCGATCTGCTGGAAGATGAAGTTCCTGAAAAATACTTCCTGACAGCGGAAAAGCTAAAAAACATTGAATTTTCTTCTTTCAATCAGGTTCGTGGCACAACTATTCAGGAATGGGGGGGGGATCTGTAAAACATTATTAGCACGGGATTATAAAGATCCAAAGTGCGTCAGGATGATAGAACATGAAAAGAATGATACAAGTTGCAGACCTTCACCATTACAGGAACGATCAGATGAACCGGGTATATTTCCCGGAAGGGGTGGCCCCGACATTAAAGACTGTAACAGGGGGGGACGTGAAGTGAAAATACTGGATCAGCGGTTTACAGCCGCCGCACAAAGGGGCAGATATGACGAAAACGGAAAAGTCAGGCAGCACATAGAAATATCTGACCGGGAGTATTCCAACGCATTGACCACGGTACAGAAAGACGCTTTAGTGTCAAACGGTTCAGACGTGCGGAAGCTGACACCGAAAGAATATTTCAGGCTTATGGGTTTTGATGATGCAGACGTGGATCTGCTGGTCAGGAACGGTATTTCAAATTCACAGCTGTATAAAATGGCTGGAAACAGTATTGCGGTCAATATGCTGGAATTTCTCTTTTGCCAGATATTTGACAATGAAAATAAAATATGGGTTTAGAAAGGAAGGACAATATGGATCAGATTAAAGAGTTACAGGAGCAGATCGAAGCCCTGAAAAAGACAGTTAATGAACTACAAAGCGGCACTGTACGGGTTGAAACTAATACGGCTAAGCTTGCAAGAATGAAAGATCAAATCGTTAAGGAAGTTTTTCCTGAAAAAATGTTTCATATCAATACTACCTATGGTAAAGTTCCGCAACTTGATCAGTCAATCAGAAGGTGTATTTCGCCAGTAGTCAATGAATTGTTTGAAATGAAAACAGATTATGAAAAAGTTTCTGGCTACACTAAAATGGCAAATTATATTTTTGGTCATCCCGATTCTGAAAACGTGTTAAAAGAATATCTGAATATTTACCGTAGTGTTTGTGAATTTATATGCAGTCAGATTGATGAACACTGGGAAGCGTATGGGAAAAAGATGGAAGCATGGAGGGAATCTCCAAAATGAAACATATTGAATTTGCATGGATCGAACAGGTTTTAAGTTTTTGACTTCCCGGAAGAAGTTGACGCATACCTGAAAGAACTGGACAACAAAGGCATCCAGTATTCAGTGATCAGGCGGGAAAAGTTGAAGTTGCGGATCCGTAAGCAGTATAACAAAAATACGCTTTTAAGGAAGGGGTGAAAGAAAGATGTTTGATTATTCAAAGCTGAAAGGCAAGATCAAAGAGGTTTTCGGAACACAGTCTGCTTTTGCTAAAGCAATGGGGCTATCTGGCGTTTCGTTATCCTCAAAACTTAACGGTTTAACACAGTTTACACAGGCAGAAATGAACAAGGCTTGTGTACTGCTTGAAATTCCGTTGAACCAGTTACCTGTATATTTTTTTACACCAAAAGTTAAGGAAGCTTGACGATTTAAGAAAGGAAGCTAAACTATGTTTGCAGAAAATTTGAAAAAAGTCATGGATCAGAAAGGGATCACCAGTGCGGCACTTGCAAGGGAATCAGGGTTCAGTAAAGGGGCGATCAGCCAGTGGAGAAACGGTATTTATACACCGTCACATGAAAATATGCTGGCACTTGCAAAAACCTTACAGTGCGGCATTGAAGAACTGACCGGGGAAGCAAAGGCGGCTGAACCTATCCCCGGCAAGACAAACAAGGTCACGCTGACTGTTGAAGAAGCGGCCAAACTGATGCACAAGCGGCAAAATTACGTTGCACAGGGGCTACAGGAAGGGCGGCCGGGGTTTGAGTTCGGATCAGCGGTCAAGACTTCCGGGAAATGGTCATATTTCATAAGCGTGGCAAAGTTCACGGAAATAACCGGGATCATGGTTCCGGCTGAAATTTAAGAAAGGGGTGAAAAAGGATGCCTAAAATCCAGTACAAAGAAATTGCTTTCAAGCAGAAAAGCCTTGACCTGATTGAACTGGTCAACAGCGTTATAGACGAATACAGCGCACAGGGTTATGAACTGACTTTAAGACAGGCTTATTATCAGCTTGTGGCCCGTGGCTATATAGAGAACAATGAACGCAGTTATAAGAATATCGGAAGCCTGATCAATGACGGACGGCTTGCCGGCCTGATCGACTGGAACAGTATCACAGACAGAACACGGAACTTGCGGGCCTGTTCTCACTGGGATAAACCGCAGGATGTGATCTACAGTGCAAAATATTCTTATCTTCTGGATAAGTGGAAAGGTCAGCCGAATTATGTAGAGGTGTGGGTTGAGAAGGATGCGCTGGTGGATATTATCGGGCAAGCCTGCAATCCGCTTGACACTCCATATTTCAGTTGTAGGGGCTACACTTCACAGTCAGAAATGTGGACGGCGGCGCAGCGGTTTATTTGTCAGAAGAACCGGGAAGGGCGTTATATCATCCACTTGGGCGATCATGATCCGTCTGGTATTGATATGACAAGGGATATTCAGGAACGGCTTGAAATGTTCGGCGCAGATGTCTATGTGAAGCGGGTGGCCTTGACCATGAATCAGGTCAATACATACAATCCCCCGCCCAATCCGGCAAAGATTACAGATTCCCGGTGCGGAAAGTACATTGACCAGTACGGTGATGAAAGCTGGGAACTGGACGCACTGGAACCGCAGATGTTGACGAAGCTGATCACAAACGAAGTCACAGCATTGCGTGACGATGCCATATATCAGGCGGTATGTAGGCGTGAAGCTGCTGAAAAGCGTGAACTTCAAACGGTGGCTGACAGATACCCAAAAGTGATCAATTTCCTGTCAGTTGAAGGGGATCTGTAATGGAACTGTACCAGCACCAGAAACAGGTGCTTTCCGATACAGAGCGGTTCAACCGTGTGGGCTACTTCCTTGACATGGGGCTGGGGAAAACCTTTGTAGGATCTGAAAAAATGTGGGATCTGAATACGGCGGTGAATCTGCTGATCTGCCAGAAGTCAAAAATAGATGACTGGGTTGACCACTTCACGGAACACTACCCTGACTATAAAGTGTATGACCTGACGAAGAAAACACAGTCAATCATGTTCAGGCGGTACATGGACGGGGAACACATAGCGGATGATGAATCAGTGCTTGGCGTGATCAACTATGAATTGGCTTTCAGGCGTTCATATATAGCCCATATAAGCAATTTTACACTGATGCTTGATGAATCGCAGTATATCCAAAATGAAACGGCTAAACGGTCAAAATTCATACTTTCCTTAAAGCCCGAAAATGTGATCCTTCTATCCGGCACACCTACATCCGGGAAATATGAAAAGCTATGGAGCCAGTGCCGGGTGCTGGGCTGGAACATAAGCAAGGAAGCGTTCTGGAATACCTACATTGAAACGGAATGGGTTGAAGATATGGACAGCGGCTATAAAAGACAGAATGTGATCGGCTATAAAAATGTGGAACGATTGAAGCGCAAACTGGCGCAGCATGGGGCCGTGTTCATGAAAACAGAAGAAGCCTTTGAACTTCCTGACCAGCAGGAAATAACTGTCAGGGTTCCAGTGTCCAAAAACTACAGGCGTTTCATGAAAAACAGTTATTTGCAGCTGGACGAAGAAACGGAACTTGTGGGCGATACGGTTTTGACAAAGTTTCTATATGCCCGCCAGCTGTGTGGCCAATATTGCCCGGATAAACTGGAAGCCGTGGCTGACCTGATAGCAAGCACGGATGAACGCATTGTAATCTTCTATAACTTTACGGCTGAATACCTTGCACTGGTACAGATTACTGACCAGCTGGGGCGGCCACAGTCTATAGTGAACGGCAAACAGAAACAGCTTTTGAACTATGAAAATTGCAGTAATTCAGTCACGTTTGTGCAGTATCAGGCTGGGGCTATGGGGCTGAACCTTCAAAAAGCCCATATCACCATATATTTCACGCTTCCATTCGGAAAGGGAAGCTGTGCATTGTGGGAACAGTCAAAGAAACGGACACACAGGATCGGGCAAGGTCAGAAATGCCTATACTACTACCCTTTATGCAAAGGAAGTATTGAGGAAAAGAACCTGATCAACTTGCGGCTGGGGAAGGAATACAATGAAAAGTTATTTGAAAAGGAATTTCTTTAGCTTCCTGATTGGCTGCATAATCGGGATCCCTGTTTCACTGTATGCCGTGAACCATAGGGAGCCAGTACAGATCCCCGTGTGCTATGATCCGGGCCTGTTTGAACAGTTCAGCGTGGAACCTGAACGCCATGAACCAGCTGAACGCAAAGACACGCCTGAAACCTATGAAGCGCAGCCGGATGATCTTGAATCTGAATATTACTATGACAGTCTGGAACTGCTGGCGTTATGTGTGGAAGCCGAAGCGGGGAATCAGGGGCTATATGGTAAAAAGCTGGTGGCTGATGTAGTGCTGAACCGGGTTGACAGCCCTGACTTCCCGGACAATATAGCAGATGTGATCATGCAGAAAAACCAGTTCAGCGTAGTGCTGGATGGGCGGATCTGGACAGCGGAACCGTCAGAAGAAACCTTTGAAGCCATCCGGGAAGAACTGGAAGAAAGGACGAACCGGGAAATAATTTTCTTTACAGCAGAAGGTTATTCACCATATGGGGAGCCGTGGGGAAAAATAGGGGATCACTATTTCAGTACAGGAAGGAAGTGAAAAAATGGTTGTTGATATTTTTAATACTGATAAAAAATACAATGTAATTTATGCGGATCCCCCGTGGCGGTATGGTGATCGGAAGTGTAACGGTGCTTGCGAGTTCCACTATAACACAATGACCTTGCAGGAAATAAAAGATCTGCCTGTAGCCCGGTTATGTGAAAAGGATTGTGTGCTTTTCCTCTGGACTACATACCCAATGTTAAGGGAAGCCCTACAGGTAATTGAAGCGTGGGGGTTTAAATATAAAAAGCATAGGTTTTCAGTGGCTAAAGCTGAACCGATCCGGGAAGGGTTACTTTTTCGGGCTGGGAAGATGGACACGGGGAAATACGGAACCGTGCCTGTTAGCAGTCAAAGGGAAACCGTCAAGGCAAAATAACAGCATTTCACAGCTGATTGAATGGCCCATTGGCGCACATTCTGAAAAGCCGCCAGTTACCCGTGAAAAAATCAAGGCTTTGATGGGGGAGGACTGTGTCAAAGGAATAGAACTTTTTGCCCGGACTACTGCCGAAGGGTGGGATTGCTGGGGCGATGAAGTTATAGGAATGAAAGAAGAAACTGCCAGAAAAAGGCGAAGGAAAAGGAAGGTGACAGGGAAATGAAAGTGTTAGAACTTTTCGCAGGAACACGGAGTGTCGGGAAAGCATTTGAAGCAAAAGGACATGAAGTATTCAGTGTGGAATGGTCAGAAGATTTTGAAAACATTGACCTGTACGAAGATATAAATAATGTAACGGCTCAACAGATATTAGAAAGCTTTGGGCATCCCGATGTGATATGGGCAAGCCCGGATTGTACGACTTTCAGTATAGCGGCCATCAACCATCACAGAAGGAAAAACCCCATTACCGGGAATCTTGATCCTATCAGTGACTATGCAAAATTTTGTGATGCAGTCGATCAGCATGTTATTGAGTTGATCAGGGAATTACAGCCTACTTACTGGTTCATTGAAAATCCCCGTGGTGGTATGCGAAAAATGAAATGGATGCAAGGTTTCCCACGGTATACGATTACATATTGCAAGTATGGGGATATACGGATGAAGCCTACAGACATATGGACGAACCATCCCGATCCTAAATTCTTACCAATGTGTAAAAATGGGGATAGTTGCCATGTGCGGGCCCCACGGGGTAGCAAGACAGGTACACAGGGGTTGAAAAACTCAAAAGAACGTAGTGTAATCCCCCCCTCTGCTATGCCAGCATATTGTTGAAATTTGTGAAGAAAAGGAAGGTGGTAAAAGATGGCGCAGGAAAAGAACTTTGAAAATAAGGTCAAGGCCTATCTGAAAGAATCCGGCTGCTGGTTTTTGAAATACTGGGGCGGCGGTGGTTATACAAAATCTGGGGTTCCTGATCTGCTGGTCTGCTGTAAAGGGCGGTTTATGGGAGTAGAAACAAAAGCCCCGAACGGAAAGCCTACGGATTTACAGATTTACAACTTGCGGAATATTGATAGGGCGGGAGGGCTTGCAGTCCTGCTTTATCCGAAAGATTTTGATATGTTCAAACGTCTGGTAGAGGATCCAGACAATAAGAAACTGTATGAAGTCCTGAAATCGAAGTGGAAACACTTTGAAAATATAATCAAAGAAAAGGAGAATTGAACAATGGCAAAGAAAAATGAAGTGACACAGGAACAAGCACAGGTGCAGGAACAGACAGCAAAGCAGCCGGAAGAAAAACCCGCTGTAAATTATGCCGACATTATCCGGGATTCACTCATGAAAACGAATCGTGACAGTATAGTTGATCTTCTGGACTACATGAAGGAGATTGGTTTTCTGGAAGCCCCTTGCAGTGGTGGAAACCATCTGGCGAAGAAAGGTGGGCTTGCTGAACATTCCGTGAACGTCCTGACCATAGCGGAAAAGATCGGCGTTGCGCTGCTGGGCGGCGCAAGGTACAACGAAGTTCAGGACAGCGTTGTTATTGCTGCTCTGCTTCATGATTTAGGGAAATGCGGAGATTATGAAAAGCCTATGTATGTTGAAAGCATCCTGAAATCCGGGAAGCAGTCTGACGCAAAGCCCTACAAGCGGAATCCTGAGCTGTCAGCTGTTCCCCACGCTGTACGGTCTATCAAGCTGGCAACGCTGTTCATTGACCTGACGGAAGCCGAAGAATGGGCGATTCTCTGCCATGATGGGCTGTATGACTTTATGAAGTATGACTTGAAAGGCCGGGAAACGTGGTTACAGATGATCATTCACTGGGCTGATATGTGGGCCAGCCACATGATTGAAGGGGGTGCGGATGAATAATGGAACGTGATTATTTAGAATGGATTGACCGGGCATATAGAAAGCTGGTTGACGATCAGGAAATTCCCAAAATGGAAATGAAAACGCCGGACGGTGGCAAAATTTCCGTCTATCGTGTAGGTGATGTGATCCGCTGTGACATTAAGCGGGCAGAAACAAAAAGAAAGTGAGGTATGACAAGATGGCACAGAAAATTTTAATCATGGGGGAATCAGGAACCGGGAAAAGCACCAGCTTACGGAACCTTGATCCCGAAATCACGGCGGTGGTCAATCCCGTAGGGAAGCCGTTACCGTTCAAGTCCAGCAATGGAAAGTTCACCCTGCTGAACAATGAAACAAAGTCCAGCAATATCACGGCATGGATGAAAGGTCAGGCGAAAGCTGGGAAGAAGATTCTGATCGTGGATGACTTCCAGTATTTACTTTCCATTCCCTACATGAACCGCATACATGAAGGGGGCTGGGATAAATGGAATGATTTTGGTGACGATTATTTCAAGCTGATTGACGTTTGCGCTGACCTTCCGGCTGACGTGCGTGTGTATTATCTCTCCCATTGTGAAACGCTGGAAAACGGGATCACCACAATCAAGCTGATCGGTAAGCTGTTAAGGGAGAAAATCACCATTGAAGGGCTGTTCACTATCGTTTTGAGAACGTCCGTTATTGACCAGAAGTATTTCTTCCTGACGCAGAACAGCGGCAAAGACACCGTAAAAAGCCCGATGGGTATGTTCTCCGAATATGCGGTTGAAAATGACCTTGCCTATATTGATGATAAGGTATGCAACTATTATGAGATAGGCAATTACAAGAGTGATGAAGAAATGGCGGCACGGGATCAGGAAGTGGCCGGCGGCATTGAAAAGCCCGATCCGAAAAGGCACAGGGCAAGAGGTACAGCCGCCCCGAAGGGAGAACGCAAGACACGGGCGCAGGTGGAAGCTGAAAACAATGAAAAGATCGGTGAATATATGGAACAGGTTGACAAGGCCGTTTCGGAAGCTGCCGGAGATCGTAAAGAAATTCCGTTTGAAGAAGCCGCCGCTGCTGCTGATAAAGTGCCGAAGCCGGATCTGGAAAAGCCGCCCCGCCGCACACGCCGGGAACGTCAGGAAGAAGCCGATCAGAACAAGGCTACAGAGGATATGTATTTCTATCATGCGGAATCAGATAGTTTCTGGATGGTGAAAAAAGGTGAAGTGATTCCCGGAAATATTGATGCACAGTGTTCTGTTCAGATCACAAAAGAAGAATATGAAGCAAAACACTGTAATATCCCGGACGGACAGGATGAAGATCCGCTTCCCATGAATCCCCCTGTAGAGGGTGGCAGAAAGCCCCGTGAACGCAAGGCAAGGGATATTCAGCCGGAAGGTCAGGCAGAACCGCAGGAAACGCCACAGGAAGCCGTTCAGGAACCTGAACAGGGTGGATCTGCAAGGTCACGCCGTACAAGGCGCACAAGGGGGTAAAAATGGCAGAAACAGGCAATAAAAGGGTTATATGTGATAAGTGTCAGAAGCGTATAAAGATCCAGCTGAAACGCAAGCAGAAGGGCGATCTGGAATACCAGTATTTCACCTGTAAGCACTGTAACACTTCTTATGTGGTATCAGCAACGGATCCGCCTTTGCGCCGGGAAATGCAGCGGTATGAAGATCTTGTTAAACAGGCTAACGCACTGGCGCAACAGGCGCAGGAACTTTTACAGGTAAACGTGAAGCGGTGCAGGGAGATCATGGATCAGCATCCGCTTGAACTGTAGGCAAAAAATTTAATTTTATGGCCCCATGAAGGGCAGAAAGGATGTTATAATTATGGCAGTAGATTTTTCAGCATTAGACAAGGCAGTTGATCAGGCACAGTTGAAGAAGGACGTTGAGGAAGAGAAGAACAACAGCGGCGATATTCCCAAAGGAACCTATATTGTGGGAATCGACAAGATGGAGATCAAGGCAACGAAGGACGGCCGCCCTATGTTCTTCATGCAGGCCCGTGTGAAGGAAGGGGAACATAAAAATAAGTGCGTGTTCATGAACCGGGTTATTTACGGCACAAAGAACGATGGCAGCATGATCCAGAGCGTCCTGACCGTACTTGACAAGTTCCAGACTGACATACTTCCTGAATTTAACGGTTATCAGGACTTTGTGGATCTGGTGGCTGACATCTATGAAGAAATTCAGGGCAAGGTTGAATGTGAAATTGATTATGACAAGGACGCTTTCAACAGCATCAGCATCAAAGAGGTTTTTGACGTGTAAATTTTTTTACTGTATGAGTTAAGGAAGCTATACTTTTTCCGGCTACTGAATAAAGGTTGCTTTTCAGTAGCCGGAAGAAAGGAAAAAAGCCTATGTTGTTTTATGACTTTGAAGTTTTCAAATATGACTGGCTGGTAGTGGTCATTGACAGTGATATGCAGAAAGAAAGCGTGATCATAAATGACCGTGACCAGCTTGAAGCCTTATATAAAGCGAACAAATACAATATATGGGTGGGGTACAATTCCCGCCACTATGATCAATATATCCTGAAAGGGATCCTTTGTGGTTTTGATCCGAAGGAAATAAACGACTATATCATAGTTCAACACATGGACGGCTGGCAGTTTTCAAGGGAACTGAACAAAATCACGCTGAATAACTATGACGTGATGCCCAATCCCCCCATAGGTCTGAAAACGCTTGAAGGGTTTCTTGGATCTGATATAAGGGAAACGGAAGTTCCTTTTGACCTTGATAGGAAGCTGACACAGGAAGAACTTGATCAGACAGTGTTTTACTGCCGTCATGACGTAGAGAAAACGATCAAGGTATTTCTGGAAAAGATAGACGATTTTCACGCCATGTATGGGATTGTAAAGGCGTTCAATCTCCCACTTTCCTGTATAGGCAATACGGAAGCCCGGATCACTTCTAAAGTGCTGGGGTGCGTAAAACAAAACTTTCATGATGAATTTGACTATTTCTTTCTTCCCTGCATACAGCTGAAAAAATACAAGGCGGTTCAGGACTGGTTTGAAGAAAAGAAACGGGAAGCCCTGTCAAAGTTTGCAAAGGGTGAAGAAGATTATATAAAAAAGGCATGGTATAAAGCGCAGTCTTTTGAAATGATCGTGGCTGGGGTTCCTCACGTTTTCGGTTTTGGCGGCCTGCATGGTGCGCCGGATAAGCCCATACACAAAAAGGGGCTGCTGCTTCATGTTGATGTGGGCAGCTACTACCCTTCTTTACTGCTGGCGTGGCAACTTGTCACCAGAGCGGCCACAAACGACAACTACAGGCATGTATATGACACCAGAATGAGCCTGAAAGCGGCTGGTAAGAAGAAAGAACAGGCCCCATATAAAAAGCTGTTAAATGCCCTATCTGGGGCTATGAAAGATATTACCAATCCGGCATATGATCCCCGGAACAATAACTGTATGTGTATTAACGGTCAGCTGATGCTTCTGGATCTGATTGAACACCTTGAAGCTGTTCCGGGCCTTGAACTTATCCAGAGTAACACAGACGGCCTGATCATATGGATCCCTGACACGGATGAAGCCTTTAACATGGTGGATGATATTTGCTATGACTGGGAATGCAGATGCAGCACTGAAAAATGTAATATCAGTCTGGGGCTGGATGTCGTTTCAGAGATATTCCAGAAAGACGTGAACAATTATTTGTGGATTGATTCAAAGGGCAAGATTGAAAGGAAGGGCGCATATGTCAAGGAACTTTCCCGGATAGATAACGATCTTCCTATCCTGAATAAAGCCCTGATTGATTATATGACAAATGGAACGCCCGTAGAGCAGACCATCAATGACTGTACTGACCTGATCCAGTTCCAGAAAATAGTGAAATTGTCAGACAGTTATAAATGGGTGGAGCATGAACACGGAACGCCTGAACTGGTACATAAAGGCGTGAGGGTGGTCAAGACCTATTATAACTATACCGACACAAAGCGGTACACCTATAAGTCATACCGTGTCTTTGCTTCCAAAGATATGACAGACGGAAGGATCCTGAAATGTGGTGGGAAACGTGGGCGGCCTGAAAAGTT